>Ga0335084_10004281_pt1 | contig 14054 bp, 13 predicted proteins | sample Lox_Sample_44_FD_206721 | JGI IMG/M metagenome (GOLD analysis project Ga0335084, IMG submission 206721) | Soil microbial communities from Loxahatchee National Wildlife Refuge, Florida, United States - Lox_Sample_4.4 | ecosystem: Environmental > Terrestrial > Soil > Wetlands | place: USA...
GCTCCCTGAGGATCCGGCGGTCTACCTCCACCGGGTGGGACGCACCGGCCGCATCGGGAAGAAGGGCGTGGCCATCAACCTCGTCTCCGGGCGCGAGCTGGGCACGCTCTCGGCGCTGGAGAAGAAGTACGGCATCGTCTTCGAGAAGCGCCAGATGCCGAGCCCGGAGGAGGCGCTCCAGCTGTGGACGGAACGCCACGTCCGGGACATCAAGGAGGCGGCGGCCTCCAGCGTGTACGAGGGGTTCCTCGCCCTGGCCGGAGCGATCAAGGCCCGTCCGGACGCCGACGACCTGATCGGCTTCCTCCTCAAGTCCTTCTTCCACCACCTGCGCATCGACAAGGCGCAGGCGGCGCTGGCTGCGGAGCGGGCCGCCGGCCACCCGCCGCGCGAGCCGAAGCGCGAGCGCCAGGGGCGGGGCGAGCGGGCGGAGCGTGGTGCCCGGTCTGCATCCCCGCGGCGGGAGCGGCCGCCGCGCCGAGACCGTCCGGCCGGTGAGTCCGAGGAGCCCTCCCGCCACCGCGGCCCGAGCGCGCCGGGGCAGGTCCGCCTCTGGCTCAACCTCGGGAGCTCGGACGGTCTGGACGAGGCCGGGCTCCGCGCCGCCCTGGAGGGACTCGGAGCGCCGGTGGCCAAGGTGGCCCGGCTCGACCTTCGACCCACCTACGCCTACGTCTTCGTCCCCGAGGGAGACGCCCCCGCCTTCGAGGCCATCGCCGGCCGGACGCATGCCGGCAAGTCCCTCAAGATCGAGCGCGCGCGCCGCCGCTAGCCCCGGGGTCTCCGGGGGCGATGCCCTCGGCGTGCTAGCCTCGGCGGTGCGATGGCGACCGTGGCCGACCTGCTGGCGAAGGTGCCGCTCTTCCAGGGCCTGGATGCCGCCGAACGGGCGCGGATCTCGGCCATCGCCGAGCCGCGCACGCTCTCCGCGCAGGAAACGCTCTTCCGCGAGGGCGGTTCCGGCGACGCGCTGTGGGTCGTTCTCGAGGGCTCGGTGGAGGTGATGAAGCGCGACGCGTCCGGGCGGCACCAGTCGCTGGCCACGGCGCACGCGCCCACCGTGCTCGGCGAGGCGAGCCTGCTGCTCGAGGACGGGCCGCGCAGCGCCTCGGCGCTGGCGCTGACCGACCTCTCTCTCCTCAGAGTGCCGGGCGCCGCCTTCCGGCGGCTGCTCGACCTCCAGGACCTGGCTGCGCTCAAGCTCACCGTGGCGCTGGCGCGGGTGCTGGCGCTCCGGCTGGTGTCGATGAACGAGCGTCTCCTCGAGATGCACGCCGACGGCCCGCGGCCGGATGCCCTGGCCGAGTTCCAGAAGGCGCTCGGCGCCTGGCAGTTCTAGGGCTCGCGCGGTGCGCTCCTTCCAGGTCGACGTCTTCGGTGCCGGGCCGTTCTCCGGAAACGGGCTGGGCGTCTTTCCCGAGGCCGACGCTCTATCGGCGGCGCAGATGCAGCGGCTCACCCAGGAGCTCAGGCAGTTCGAGTGCATCTTCCTCGCCGAGGCGAGCGAGGGCGCCCGGACGGCGCGGATCTTCACCGTGGAGGAGGAGCTCCCCTTCGCCGGGCATCCGGTGCTCGGCGCGGGCGCCTTGCTGCATGCGCTCGGCGGCACCGGCGACGAGGCGCGGCACCGGCTGGTGCTCCCCGGCGGCCGCCCGGTGGAGGTCCGCACGCGGCGCGCCGGGGAGGGGTTCGGAGCGGAGATGGAGCAGGGGGCCGCCTCGTTCGGACCGCCCCGGCTCGCACCGGACGACGAGATCCTCGCCGCGCTCGGGCTCGAGCGCAGCGACCTCGCGCCCGGGTTGCCCTCCCAGGTCGTCTCCACCGGGCTCGCCTACCTCATCGTGCCCGTGGTGGGCGGCCTCGACCGTGCCCGCATCCGCCACTCCGCCTTCGAGGAGCTCCTCACGCGCCGCGGGGCGAAGTTCGTCTTCGTGCTCGACGTCGAGGCGGTCGAGGGGCGGACCTGGGACAACGCCGGCGCCGTCGAGGACGTGGCCACCGGGAGCGCGGCCGGCCCGGCGGCGGCCTACCTGGTGGCCCACGGGCGGGCCCGCCCGGACACCTGGCAACACTTCCGGCAGGGCCGGTTCGCCGGCCGCCCGAGCGAGCTGGCGGCGCGCGTCGCCGCGTCGGGCGAGGTGACGGTGGGAGGGACGGTGTTCATCGTCGGCGAGATGCGCTGGTCGCGCCTCCCGTCGTAAGCACGTGAGTCGGGGCTGATCGGCACTCTCCTCTTCGTTCCATCGGCGATCGTCGGGTACAACCGCACCGCCGACTGCCGGGCCTGGCTCCAGGCGAACCCTCAATGGGTTCCGCAGCCCGAGCCACCCCGGCGTTGCCCGCGATTCGCGAAGCCCAGTGCGGGGCGGACCGCTCGGAGAGGCCTGACGAAACTGTATCGCTAGGCGATGTCCATTCGTTTCGCTATCGCTGGGCGATAGTGATTCGTCAGACCGCTGAAGCCACTGTGGCGCGCTCCGGAGTTTTGGGCTTTCGACCTCCGCGCGGCCCCGGCGGCTCTCGATTCGGACGCGCGGTGCCCACGGGTCAGAGCGCTGCGGCCGGTCCCCGCTGGCAAGCCTCGCGCAGCGCCCGCACGCCGGCGCCGGCGCCGCCCGGGTGGGCGAAGACGCAGGTTCCGGCGACGAGCACGTCCGCCCCGGCGGCCAGGGCGAGCGGGCCGGTGGCCAGGTCCACCCCGCCGTCGACCTCCAGCTCGCAGGAAGGCGCCCGCTCGCGGAGCAGCGCCCGGGCGCGCTGCAGCTTGGGGAGCACCGAGGCGATGAACCGCTGCCCGCCGAAGCCGGGATTGACCGTCATCAGGAGAAGCAGATCGAGCTCCTCCACGATGTCCTCCACCGTCGCCACCGGGGTGGCCGGATTGAGCCCCACCCCAGCCGCCTTCCCCAGGGCCTGCACCTGCTCCACCGCGCGGTGAAGATGCGGGGTGGCCTCCTGGTGGAGGATGAGCAGGTCCCCGCCGGCCTTGATGAACGCCTCGCTGTAGCGCTCCGGCCGGTCGATCATGAGATGCACCTCCAGCGGGAGCTTCGTGCCCCGCCGCATCGCCTCGACGATGGGGATGCCCAGGGAGAGGTTGGGGACGAACAGCCCGTCCATGACGTCGATGTGGAAGCGGTCGGCCCCGGCGCGCTCCGCGTCCGCCACCTGCTCACCGAGCCGCCAGTAGTCCGCGGCGAGGATGGAGGGGACGATCTTCATGACGCCCCCCGGAGGGCAGCCCGGGCGGCCCCCTTCAGCCCCACCCGGTCGTCGAGCACCACCCGCACCGGGATTTGCTCCACCAGCGACCGGAGCCGGCCCTTGTCCACGAAGCTGGCCTGGAACAGGGCCGGGTCCTGGAGACGGGCCAGGACTTTCGGGGCGATGCCACCGCCCAGGTACATTCCGCCGGTAGCCAGGAAGTAGAGCGCCACGTCACCTGCCACCGTGCCGTAGATGGAGGCGAACAGGTCGAGCGCCCGGGAACAGAGCTCGCTCGAGCGCTCCAGACCGGTGGTGGAGATGACCTTCGCCCGGTCGTCCGCGGCCAGGCGCTCGCGGAGCCAGGCCGGCTCGTCGCCCCGTCCCGTGTCGCGCAGGAACTCGTAGATGTTGACCAGACCGGCGCCACAGACGACGCGCTCGTTGCTCACCCGGCCGAAGCGCTTGGCCAGGTGGAGCATCAGCTCCGCCTCCAGCGCGTTGCGCGGGGCGAAGTCGGCGTGGCCTCCCTCGGTGGCGAACGGCCGGTGAATCTGCCCGTCCCAGATCAGCCCCGCCACCCCGAGGCCGGTTCCCGCCGCGACCACCGCGCGATTGCCGGCCGCCTCCTTGCCCGGACTGAGCACCGCCACGTCGTCCGCTCCGAGCAGGTGGATCCCGTAGGCCAGCGCCTCCAGGTCGTTGAGCAGCGCCACCTGGGCCAGGCCGAGCACCGGGGTCAGCGCGCGCGCATCCACCTCCCAGGGCAGATTCGGCGTCCGCACCCGGCCTTCGTGAACCGGCCCGGCGATGCCGAAGGCGGCCGCGGTCAAGGCAGGGTGCTGCTCCTCCACCACCCGCTTGAGGATGGCGTCCAGACTGCTGTACTCGCGGCTGGGGTAGACGACCTCGGAGACCAGGGCCGGCGCTCCCCCGCGGACCTCGAACAGGCCGATGCGGGCGTGCGTCCCACCGATGTCGCCGGCCAGGATCACGTCTCGCCGTTTTCCCAGTGACGCCCGTCCCGCTCGAGGAGCGCGTCGGCGTCCGCCGGCCCCCAGGTCCCCGCCGGATAGTTGGGGAAATCACGCGGCGGAAGCGCCTTCCACACGTCGATCAGCGGCTGGACCATGCGCCAGCCGGCCTCCACCATGTCCGCGCGCTGGAAAAGGGTCGCGTCCCCCACCATCGCGTCGTAGAGCAGCGTCTCGTAGCCCGTGCTCGGCCGGGCACCGAACCAGTCCACGTAGCGGAAGTCCATCTTCACCGCGCCCATCTCCAGAATTGGCCCGGGTACCTTGGCCCCGAAGCGCAGGGAGATGCCCTCGTCCGGCTGGATGCGCACGAAGAGCCGGTTGGTGGTGAGGTGGCTCACCGGCGTCCGGGTGAAGAGCATGAAGGGCGGGGTCTTGAACTGGATGACGATCTCCGTCACCCGCTTCGGCATCCGCTTCCCGGTGCGGAGGTAGAACGGAACGTGCGCCCAGCGCCAGTTGTCGATGTAGACGCGCAACGCGACCAGGGTGTCGGTGGTGCTCGCCGGCGCGACCTTCTCCTCCTCGCGGTACCCGGGGACCTTCTCCCCCTTCACCTGGCCCGGGCCGTACTGCCCCCGCACCGCGGCGTGGAGCACGTCCTCCGGGCTGAGGGGCTGGATGGACCTGAGGAGCTTGACCTGCTCGTCCCGCACCGCGTCGGCATGGAAGGAGATGGGGGGCTCCATGGCCACCAGGCTCACCAGCTGGGCGATGTGGTTGGGCACCATGTCCCGGAGCGCGCCCGCGCCGTCGTAGTAGCCCCCGCGTGACTCCACGCCCAGCTCCTCGGCCGCGGTCACCTGCACGTGGTCGATGAAGTGATGGCTCCAGATGGGCTCGAAGATGCTGTTGCCGAACCGGAAGACGAGCAGGTTCTGGACCGTCTCCTTCCCCAGGTAGTGGTCGATGCGGAAGATCTGCCGCTCGCTCACCACCTGGCGCAGGTCCTGGTTGAGCTGGATGGCGGATTGCAGGTCGTGGCCGAAGGGCTTCTCGATGACCACCCGGCGCCACCGTCCGGCGGACTCCTGGAGCAGCCCCGCCTTGCCCAGCCCGTGGACGATGGGGGCGAAGAGCTCGGGGGCCACCGAGAGGTAGAACATGTAGTTGCCCGGCGTCTTGAGCTGGCCGTCCAGCTTGCCGAGCATCTCCCGCAGCGCCTGGAACGCCTCCGGCTTCGAGACGTCGGCCGAGTGGTAGAAGACGCGCTCCGCCAGCGTGGCCCAGGCGCGGCGCGCCTCCTCGCTGGCCAGCTCCTTCTCCTCGGGCTTCACCTTCTCCCGGAAGGCGGCGTGGGACATCTCCGAGCGCGCCACCCCGACCACCCCGATGTCCCGGGGAAGAAAGCGCTGGGTCTGCAGATTGAAGAGCGCCGGGACCAGCTTGCGCTGCGTCAGGTCGCCCGAGGCCCCGAAGATGATCACCACGCACGGGTCCCCGACCCGCACCTCACCCCCGGTCCTGGCCGCCGCCGGGCTCAAGTCTTCCCCCGGCGGGCGGTGAGCTTGTCTCCGATGGCCTTGAGGAGCTCGTCGAAGGAGTCGGCGAACTTCTTCACCCCGTCCACCACCAGCGCGTCGGTGACGGAGACCATGGAGATGCCCGACTCCTCGAGCTTGCGCATCGTCGCCTCCGCCCCGGGGACATCCTCGGTGAGGCTTCCGCGTACCTTTCCGTGATCCCGGAAGGCGTCGAGCGTCGCCGGGGGGACGGTGTTCACCGTGTCCGGACCGATCAGCTCCTCGACGTAGAGGACGTCCGAGTACTTGGCGCTCTTCGTCCCGGTGCTCGCCCAGAGCACCCGCTGGCTGCGGGCACCCTTCTCGGCCAGCGCCTCCCAGCGCGGACCGGCGAAGAGGGACTGGTACTTCCGGTAAGCGAGCTTGGCGTTGGCGATGGCCACCTTGCCCGTCACCTCGTCGAACAGCCGCGAGCGCCGCTCGTCGACGGCCCCGGTGCGGGCCTGGGCGATGCGCTTCTCCACCTCGGAGTCGATGCGGCTGACGAAGAAGCTGGCCACCGAAGCCACCCCGGAGACGTCCTGGCCCTCGCGCGCCCGCCGTTCCAGCCCGCGGAGGTAGGCCTCGGCCACCGAGCCGTAGGCCTCCTGGCTGAAGAGCAGCGTGACGTTGATGTTCAGGCCCTCGCCGATGCACTGCTCGATGGCCGGTACGCCCTCTTTCGTCCCGGGAATCTTGATCATCACGTTCGGAGCGCCGAGCGCCTTCCACAGCCGCCGCGCTTCCTCGATCGACCCCTTGGTGTCGTGAGCCAGCTTGGGGGAGACTTCGAGCGAGCAGTAGCCGTCGCGCCGCGAGGTGGCCTCCCACACCGGGCGGAAGATGCGGGCCGCGTCGCGGATGTCGCGCAGGGTGAGCGCGTCGTAGGTCTCCGGCACGCCGGCTCCCCGGGCGCCCAGCTCGGCAAAGAGCTCGTCGTAGTCGGAGCTCGACTCCACCGCCTTCTGGAAGATGGTGGGGTTGGAGGTCAGGCCCCGGATGCCGTCGTTCTCGATGAGGCGCGCCAGCTCTCCTTTGGTCAGGAGGCTGCGCTGCATGTAGTCCAGCCAGACGCTCTGCCCCGCTGCTCCCAGGGCCTTGACGCGGTTCATGGGGTCTCCTTCGCTGCATCCGGGTCGCGGAGAAACCGCTTCTCGATGGCCTGCACCTTGCCCAGCCGGCGCAGGTGGCGCTCCTCGCCGGTGAAGCGGGCCGGGAGGAAGGCACGCACCAGCTCGTCGGCCAGCGCCGGGCCGACGATGCGCGCGCCGAGGACGAGGACGTTCATGTCGTCGTGCTCGACTCCCTGGTGTGCGGAGTAGGTGTCGTGGCAGACCGCGCCGCGCAGCCCGGGCACCTTGTTCAGCGCCACGCTCGCCCCCACCCCGCTGCCGCAGAGGAGCACCCCTCGCTCGGCCCGGCCGCCGCGGATGGCCTCTGCCACCGCCAGGGCAAAGTCCGGATAATCCACCGCCTCGGGCCCGTGGGTGCCGACGTCGAGCACCTCGTGGCCGAGCCGCCTCACCTCCTCGAGCAGGTGCTGCTTGAGGGTGAACCCGGCGTGGTCGGATCCGAGCACGACGCGCATCAGCCCTGCCTCCCGCCCCGGACCAGCGAGCGCGCCGCCTCGGCGACCGCCTCGGCGGTGAAGCCGAAGTGCTTCTGCACCGCCTGGAGTGGCGCCGAGGCGCCAAATCCTTGCATCCCGAGGATCATCCCCTCCGCACCGACGTAACGGTCCCAGCCCAGCGTGGCCGCCGCCTCCACCGAGACCCGCGCCTTCACCGAGCGTGGCAGCACGCTCTCCCGGTAGGCGGCGTCCTGCTCCTCGAAGAGCCGCCAGCAGGGCATGCTCACCACCCGCGCCCGGATCCCCTCCCGGGCGAGCAGGTCGCGGGCGCCCACGGCGAACACCACCTCGCTTCCGGTGGCGAGCAGGAGCACCTCCGGCTTTCCTCCCTCGGCATCGGTGAGCACGTACGCGCCGCGCGTTACACCGGCCGCCGGCGCAAACCGGCTCCGGTCGAGGGTGGGCAGGGCCTGGCGGCTGAGGACGAGGAGCGAGGGCCGGTGGCGGTTCTCCAGCGCCGCCCGCCAGCACTCCACCACCTCGTTGGCATCGGCGGGCCGGAAGACGAGGAGGTGCGGCACCGCACGCAGCGCGGCCAGCTGCTCGATGGGCTGGTGGGTCGGCCCGTCCTCACCCAGACCGATGGAGTCGTGCGTCATCACCCACAGGGAGGGGATCTCCATCAGGGCCGAGAGGCGGATCGGCGTGCGCATGTAGTCGGTGAAGGTGAAGAAGGTGGCGCCGTAGCCGCGCAGCCCGCTGAGCACCAGGCCGTTCACCACCGCGCCCATGGCGTGCTCCCGGACGCCGTAATAGACGTTGCGCGCTGCAGGATGGTCCACCTCCATCGGGCCCTCCCCCTTGAACGCGGTCTTGGTGGAGACGCTCAGGTCGGCGGCGCCGCCCACCATCCAGGGGATGCGCTGGCCGAGCGCGTCCAGGACCCGGCCCGAGGACTCGCGGGTGGCCAGGCCCTTGGCATCGGCCGGGAAGCCGGTGAGGGCGTCCTGCCATCCCTCGGGCAGCTCGCGCCGGCGGATGCGGTCCACCTCGTCGGCCAGCGCCGGCTGCTCCTTCCGGTAGAGCTCCAGCGTCCGGTACCAGGCCTCGCTCGCCGCCCGCCCGCGCGCGCCGAGGCTCCCGGCCAGGTCCTCGCGCACGCCGTCGGGCACGAGGAACTGGGCATCCTCCGGCCAGCCGTAGTTGCGCTTCGCCGCCTTGACCTCGTCCACGCCGAGCGGCTCGCCGTGGGCGGCGCTGGTGTCCTGCTTCTTCGGAGAGCCGTAGCCGATGTGGCTGTCGACGATGATCAACGTCGGCCGGTCGCGGGTCTCGCGGAAGAAGGCGAACGCCCGGGCGAGCTTCTCCAGGTCGTTCGCATCGTCGACGTGGGTCACCGCCCATCCCTGGCCGGCGAAGCGGGCCGCGGCGTCCTCGGAGAAGGAGAGCGCCGTCTTCCCGTCGAGGCTGACGTGATTGTTGTCGTAGATCCAGCAGAGGTTGGCCAGCCGGAGGTGGCCGGCCAGCGACGCCGCCTCGGCCGAGATGCCCTCCATCAGGCAGCCGTCACCGACGGTGGCGTAGACGTCGAAGTCGAACAGCGTCCGGCCGGGCCGGTTGTAGCGCGTGCCCAGCCAGCGCGAGGCGATGGCCATTCCCACGCTGTTCCCCGCCCCCTGTCCGAGCGGACCGGTGGTGGCCTCGACGCCGGTGGTCAACCCGTACTCCGGATGCCCGGGCGTGCGGCTTCCCAGCTGGCGGAAGGCCTTGATGTCGTCCAGGGTCACCGCCTGCCCGGTCCCCACCTTGCCGTCCCGGTCGACGGCGCGGACCCCGGCCAGGAAGAGCGTCGAGTAGAGCAGCATCGACGCGTGTCCGTTGGAGAGGACGAAGCGGTCGCGGTTGGGCCAGAGGGGATCCGCCGGGTCGTAGCGGAGCACGTCGCGCCACAGCGCATAGGCCACCGGGGCGAAGCCCATCGGTGCGCCGGGGTGGCCGGAGTTCGCCTTCTGCACCGCGTCGATGCTCAGCGTCCGCAGGGTGTTGATGGCCAGCTGCGAAATGCCGGGGTTGGGCACGGGAACACGCTCCGTGAGAGGCAACTTCGAGTTGGGGTCCCGCAGCGAGGTACGTAGCGGATTCCCTCGGACCCTTCCACCCCTAACCCACATCCGCGGCGGTCATCCGACAGTGGTCGGCAAACTGCCCAGGCCGGGAAAAGGCCGTACACTCGGTTCGCCTCATGTTCGACACCCGCGCAGCCATCCGCGAGCTGCGCTTGCTCAGCGAAAAGCGCAGCGCCAGCACGCTCACCGAGGCCGAGCAAGGCCGGTGGGTGGCGCTCCGGCGCCAGCTCGGGCTCCCGCTCGAGGTCGCCGTGGACGCCGGCGCCCCGGCCGAGCCCGCTCCCGCCCCGGAGCCCGAGCCGGACGCATCGTCCCCGCCGGCCGCCGCTGCGCCGTCCCAGCCGGAAGTTCCCTGGTCCGGCCCCTCGCTCGACACCGCGGCGTCCCACCCTGCGGAAGCGGGCTGGAAGGGGCCCGGGCTCGAGGTGCCGGCCTGGGCCGATGGCCTGAGCGAGCGAGCCACGGACCCCAGCCTGGAGCAGCCGCCGCCGGCCCCGTTCGACGACGCGCCCGCCGCGCGCCCTCCCCACGTCACCGAGGTGGCCGACCTCACGGGACAGGCCGACGAGCGCGTCCCGCTCGCTCCGGCGGCGGAATTCATCTCCTACGCGCGAGAGGGAGCCGCCCTCGACCTTCCGCCGGAGCCCACCCCGTCCGAGGACTTCGCCGGGCGCGGGCTGGCGGAGCTTGCCAACCCTCCGGCCGAAGCCGCGCCGCTTCCGGCGCCGGTCCCGGAGCCCCCGGCGGCGCCCGAACCAGACCTGCCGCCGGCGGAGGTCTCGGAAGCTCTTCCACCCGCGGAAGAGCCACCGGCCCCGCCGCTCGAGGCGGTTCCAGAACCCGAACCGCCGGCCCGGCCGCCCGCGAACGAATTCCCGTCCGCGCTCGCGGCCGAGGCAGCCCCCGAGCCCCCGGCCCCGCCGCTGGACGTCCCCGAGAGCATCGTCCCGGCGCCGGTCGACGCTGGGCTCTCCGCCCAGCCAGTGTCGCTGGACGTCGCTCGGGAGCCTTTCCCCGCGCCCGAGGCCACCGCGCTGGACGAGGGCGTCATCCCGCTCACCCCGGCGCCCTTCCCGGCCGAGGCCCCGCTGCCGCCGGTCCCGCCGCAGGACGGCTCCTACCAGGCGCGGGCGCTCATCGCGGACGTCGTCGAGGTGGTCGAGACTCCGCCCGCTCACCCGCTGCACGCGCCGAGCTCCACCTGGGCTCCGGGCGCCGTCGCTCCGCCCGTGCTCGCCCCCGACGAGTTCGGACGCTCCTTTGAGGCGCTCTCCACCGACGGCCTGGACCCGTGGCCGGAGGCTCCGCTCCCCGAGGCTCCGGCCGCCGAGCCTCCGCCTCCCGAAACGCTGCTTGCCGAGGCCCCGCCTCCCGATGCCGCTCCCCTCCCCGAAGCGCCGCTGTCCCAGCGGCCGACCGAGCCGGAGGCACCCGGGGAAGACGAGGCGGTGGAGACGGTGGGGGACGAGGACCTGATCCACGAGGCGGTGACGCCCACCCCGCTGCCGATTCCGCCCCCACCCCCGCCCGGAAGCGGAGGCATTCGCGGGTTCCAGTTCCCGCGTCCTCCGGGGCCGATGGTGATTCCCGTTCCGCCGACGTCGCCATCGCTGCCCCGGACGCGGACCGCTCCCTCGCAGCCGGCGGCACCCGTCCCGCTGACCTCCGCTCCGCGCGCCCCGGCCCCGATCCGGCTCGACACGCCCTTCCCGTCCGTTCCCCGGCCTTCGGCCGCGGCCGCCGCCTCTCCCGCTCCGCGGGCGGCTCCGTCCGGGGTGCCGCTCCGGACTCCCCTGCCCGCGGCTGCCGTGGCACCGGTGACCCCGCGTCCAGCGGCGCCCCTGCGCGTCGCCACGCCACCGCCGGCGCCGCCCGCCCCTGCCGTGGCGCCTCCGGCCCCGCGGGCGGCTCCCCCGGGGATCCTGCTCCGGACCCCGGTGCCGGCAACGGCGCGCGCCCCGGCCACTCCCGGTCCGGCGGCGCCACTGCGCGTGGCCACCCCGCTGCCGACCGCCCGGACGACTCCGCCGCCGGTCCTCGCGCCGGCACCCGTGCCCGAGGACGAGCACGCGCTGCCCCTGCTCGAGCTGGTCGACGAGGTCGCGCCCGCGCCGGTGGCGGCCGCCGAGCGGTGCCCCGCCCCGCCGCCCGCAGTCGTCCCCACGCTCGCCGCCGGGACCGGGGTCTTCGGCCCGCCGATGATCCTCAACCCGGGATTCGTCGAGGGCGTCCACCGCGTGGTGGTCCACACCCTCGAGGGCCAGGTCCACCGCGGCACGGTCCACGACCTCGACCTCCAGGACGAGGCCCTCCTGGTGGCTCAGGGAGACGGCCGGGAGATCCGCATCCCCGCCCGGCGGGTCAAGGCGGTGTTCTTCGTGCTCGCCCCGGGAGAATCACCGCCCCGGCCGCGCGGTGAGCGCGTGCAGGTCACCTTCCGGGACGGGCGCCAGGTGGTGGGGCACTCCGAGGACCACGCCAGCGGCGAGCCCGGCTTCTTCGTCGTTCCATCCGACGCGCGGACCAACACCTCCCGGGTCTACGTCTTCCGGGGCGGCATCCAGTCCATCACCGCCGGCTGAGAGGCAGCTTCGGGGGAAACCCGCGGCGGTCAGCTCTTCGCCTGGACGAGCTCGGCGTCGATCTGGATGGTGACGTCGTCCCCGACCAGGACACCGCCTTGCTCCAGGGACCGGTTCCACATCAGCCCGAACTCCTTCCGGTTGACCTTGGTGCTGGCGGAGACGCCCCGGCGCAATCCGCCCGGACCCTTCAGCTCGGGCGTCATCTCCACGTCGAGCACCACCGGCTTGGTCACCCCGTGGATGGTGAGGTCGCCCTCGACCTTGAACTTGCCGTCCGTCCCGGAGGCGGTGACCTTGGTGGACTTGAAGGTGATGGTCGGGAACTTCTCCACGTCGAAGAAGTCGGCCGACTTGAGGTGGGTGTCCCGCTTCGGCTCGCGGGTGTCGACGCTGCTCGCCGGGATGGTGACCTGGACGGTGCTCTTGGTGAAGTCCTTGTCGTCGAAGGTGGCCGTGCCGGTGATGCCGCTGAACGCGCCGCGGACGGTGGACACCATGAGGTGCCTCACCGCGAACTGGGCACTGGTGTGCGCCGAGTCGAACTGCCACTGGGAGGCGCTGGCGGAAACCGGGGCAGCGAGCACTGCAAGTGTCGCGATGGCGATGCGCATCTCTGCTCTCTTTCGCACTGGGTGGAAACTCCGGGGACGTTGGATGCTCGCTCGACGGCCGCGTTGCAAGCCTCAGTGAAGGTAGCGGTCCGAGTCCCGAGAGGTATTCCGGTCCGGAGCCGCCACCTTGAGGTGCTTGGAGCGCCCCCGCAGCCGCCGCTGCAGCTGCCAGGACTGGAAGCGCAGCCACCAGTGCTCGGGGCGGGTGACGCGCACGTAACCGGCGCTGAGGAGCAGGCCGATCACCGCCGGAACGACCAGCAGCCACCCGTTGAAGGCGCCGTCCAGGAAGATGAACCCCGCTCCGATGGCGGCGAGCACGTTCCCCGAGACGGGGAGGCCCCAGAAGCCGGTCTGCCCCCGGCCCAGCATCAGCCCGTAGGCCACCCACAGCGCGGAGGCCATGACCCACCCGCCGGGGAACTGCATCAGGGCCAGCGCCGGAACGACCAGGGCGAGAGCCACGGTGAGCAGGCCGGCCAGCGCGGTGGTCACCAGGGCGAAGGTCACCATGCGGCGCGGACCCCAGCTCTGCTCCAGCGCTCCGCCGATCTGCCAGAGCACGAGCGCCCCGAAAATGACGCCCACCGGGCTGGCCTCGACGAAGCCGTAGGTCAGCGGCTGCCAGAGCCAGAGGCGCCCGAGGACCTCGGCCGGGGAAAGCAGGAGCGCCGAGCCCAGCCCCCCGCGGCCGAGCGCGAAGACGACCGAGCCGATGAGGAGGCCAATGGCAAGCCGGACCGCCGCGCTGCGAACGCCGGTGAAGGGGGCAAAGCTTCCTCGGGTGCGGGGCCGCATGGGTGTGACCAAGAGTGACGAGGCCGGAGCGCCGGCGCAAGCCTTCCGCAACGCTCGGCTAGCCGCGGGTCCGGTAGAAGAGGGTGATGGTCAGGCAGTGGAACTCCTTGTCGGAGCTCTGGGTCACCACCTTGTCGACGATCTCCGCGTTGGGGTTCTCCCGGATCCAGCGGGTGATGGCCTCGCCCATCGTCTCGCGATCCCGCGCGAGTGTGGTGGAGAACACCTTGACCCCCGTGAACGCCAACCCGCCCATCGAGCAACCATCTTCGTGCAAAGGCCGGCGGTCAGCAACGACACCGGCCGCTTCCGGTGAGGGTGGATCAGCGGCTCGCCCGCCGCGCCATGCAGGCCGCCTCCTCGCGGCAGGCCGGACCGATGCCGTCCGGGTGGGGTCCGAGCGGCGTTCGCTCCGACTCCTCGACGCCGCAGAGGACACAGCGGCGCTTCCGCTGCCGCCGCTCGGCCCGGTGCTGCTCGGCGATGGCCTTGGCCCGCTCGCGGGCGCCCCTGTCCACACCGTCACCCATGGGGTCATCAGTAACACACTCTCGACGCAATGCGTGGCACGCAACCCCAGGTCCGCCCAGGGGCTCCCCCCCGGGGAGCAGACGCCTCGCCACG
>Ga0335084_10004282_pt1 | contig 14053 bp, 14 predicted proteins | sample Lox_Sample_44_FD_206721 | JGI IMG/M metagenome (GOLD analysis project Ga0335084, IMG submission 206721) | Soil microbial communities from Loxahatchee National Wildlife Refuge, Florida, United States - Lox_Sample_4.4 | ecosystem: Environmental > Terrestrial > Soil > Wetlands | place: USA...
CGTCACGGTCCACTGGGTCCACGGCGGCGCCGGCGACCAGGGCGTGTTCGACACCGCGCCGGTGATCGTGACGGAGCGCTACATCCAGCCCCGGCTGATCCCGAACGCGATCGAGCCGCGGGGTGTGCTCGCGCAGGCCGGGCCCACGGGCGAGGTGACGCTCTGGTCGGCGACGCAGATCCCGCACATCCTCCGGTTCACGATGCAGCTCGTCCTCGGGATCCCCGAGTCGAAGGTGCGGGTGATCGCGCCGGACGTCGGCGGCGGCTTCGGCTCGAAGCTCGACGTCTACGCCGAGGAGTACCTCGCCGTGGCGCTCGCGAAGCGGCTCGGGCGGCCGGTGAAGTGGACGGAGGAGCGGGCAGAGAACTACGTGGCGACGATCCACGGCCGCGACGTCGTCCACGAGCTGACGTTCGCGGCGACGAAGGACGGGGACATCACGGCGGTCAAGTCCGAAGGCGTCTGCGCGATGGGCGCGTACCTCCAGCTCGTGACGCCGGGGATCCCGCTGCTCGGGGCCTGGATCTACTCGGGGCCGTACGAGATCCCGAACTACAGCGTCACGTTCACCGGCGTCTTCACGAACACGACGCCGACCGACGCCTACCGCGGCGCCGGGCGCCCGGAGGCGACGTACGTCCTCGAGCGGACGATGGACGCGCTCGCGGCCGAGCTCGGCATGGATCCCGTGGAGCTGCGGCGGAAGAACCTCGTCACGGAGTTCCCGCACACGATGGCCTCCGGCCTGACGATCGACTCGGGCGACTACCACGCGTCGCTCGAGCGCCTGCTCCAGGTGCTCGACCTCGACTCCGTCCGGAAGGACCAGAAGGCACGCCGCGAGGCCGGCGACGCGAAGCAGATGGGCGTCGGGTTCTCCACGTACAACGAGATGTGCGGGCTCGCGCCCTCGCGCATCCTCGGCGCGATCCGCTACGCCGTCGGAGGTTGGGACAGCGCCACGATCCGCTTCCAGCCCCTCGGCTCCGTCCAGGTCGTGACCGGGACCTCGCCGCACGGCCAGGGCCACGAGACGACGTGGGCCCAGATCGTCGCCGACCAGCTCGGGGTCGCGGTCGACGACGTCGAGGTGCTGCACGGCGACACGGCCGTCTCCCAGCAGGGGATGGACACGTACGGAAGCCGCTCGCTCACGGTCGGCGGCATCGCCCTCTGGCACGCGGGCGAGAAGGTCATCGCCAAGGCGCGAACGATCGTCGCGCACCAGCTCGAGGTCTCCGAGGACGACCTCGAGTTCGCGGACGGGACGTTCAGCGTCAAGGGCTCGCCCGATCGGAACATGACGATCCAGGCCGCCGCCTTCGCGGCGCACGCGGCGCACAACCTGCCGGACGGGATGGAGCCGGGCCTCGAGGAGACGGCGGTCTTCGACCCGCCGAACTTCTCCTGGCCGGGGGGAGCCCATGCGGCCGTCGTCGAGGTCGACACGGAGACGGGCGATGCGCGGCTCGTCCGCTACGTCGCCGTCGACGACGTCGGCCAGCCCGTGAACCCGATGATCATCGACGGGCAAGTGCACGGCGGCATCACGCAGGGCATCGCCGCCGCGCTCTTCGAGGAGGGCGCGTACGACGAGGACGGGAACCTGCTGACGACGACGATGACGACGTATCTCGTCCCCTCGGCCGCAGAGGTTCCCTCCTACGAGACGGACCGCACCGAGACGAGGGCCGACAACCCGCTCGGGGTGAAGGGCGTGGGGGAGACGGGCACGATCGCCGCCGCCCCGGCGGTGATCAACGCTGTCGTCGACGCGCTCTCGCACCTCGGCGTCACCGACGTCCCGCTCCCGGCCACCCCGGAGCGGGTGTGGACTGCGATCGAGGAGGCGAAGTCGTGATTCCTGCGAAGTTCGACTACGAGGTCGCGGAGAGCACCGAGCACGCGATCGACCTCCTCTCGGGGCGTGAGGACGCGAAGCTGCTCGCCGGGGGCCATTCGCTGCTGCCGGCGATGAAGCTCCGCGTCGCGCGGCCGTCCTTGCTCGTCGACATCGGACGGCTGGACGAGCTCCGCTACGTCCGCGACGCGGGCGAGCAGATCGCGATCGGAGCACTGACGCGGCACAAGGACGTGCGGGATGCCCCGCTCCTGCAGGAGCACTGCCCCATCGTGTCGTTCACGGCCGGACAGGTCGGCGACCCGCAGGTCCGGCACCGGGGGACGATCGGCGGCTCCGTCTCGCACGGGGATCCTGCGTCCGACCTACCGGCGGTGCTGTCCGCGCTCGATGCGGAGATGGTCGTCCGCGGCGGGGAGGAGCGGATCGTGCCGGCGCGCGACTTCTGCACCGGCGTCTTTCAGACCGCGCTCCGGCCGGGCGAGATGCTCGTCGAGATCCGCGTGCCGAAGCTCGGTGCGTCCACCGGCTGGTCGTACGTGAAGATGGCGCGCCGGGCGCAGGACTGGGCGACGGTTGCCGTGGCGGCGGTGGTCGAGCTCTCCAACGGATCGGTCGGACGCGCGTCGATCGCGCTCACGAACATGGGCGCGACTCCCGTGCGCGCCCATGCTGCGGAAGAGGCGATCGCGAACGGCACCGCGCTGGACGAGGCGGCCGGCCTCATCGGCGAGGGCACGAGCCCGCCCTCGGACCAGGCCGCGAGTGCCGAGTTCCGGCGGCATCTCGCCGAGGTCCTGGGGAGGCGCGCGCTCCACGAGGCGTCCGGGAGCTGATGCTCCCGGGCGCCAGGCGGCGCCGGCTATGCCACCGCGTGCTCGACCTTCGGGAGTGCGACGCTCTCGACGGCTTCGCGCAGGACCTCGTCAGCATCGATGCCCGGCTCGACGATGAGCCGGTGCCGTAGCACGTAGGGCGCGATCTCGAGGACATCCTCGACAGCGACCGTGTCGCGCCCGGCGAGCCTCGCGATCGCCTTCGCAGCGCTGACGAGGTGGACGAGCGAGCGCGAGCTCGCGCCGAGCTCCACCCCGGGCAGCTCGCGAGTCCGCCGCCCCATGGCAACGATGTAGCGGCCGACCTCGACGGGCAGGACGGTCGAGTTGAGCTCGTAGCGCGCCTTTTCGAGCCCGACCACGCCGAGCAGCGGGCGGATGTCGCCGAGCATCTCCGGGCGGAGGCCGTCGTGGGGAAGCCTGAGCATCCCGTACTCGGAGGGCTCGTCCGCGTACTCGAGCGCGATCTTGAAGAGGAAGCGGTCGAGCTGCGACTCGGGGAGCGGGTAGACGCCGACCGTCTCGAACGAGTTCTGCGTCGCGATGACGAGGAACGGGTCCTTGAGCTTGCGACTCCGGCCGTCGACCGTTACCTGGCGCTCCTGCATCGCCTCGAGCAGGGCCGCCTGCATCCGCGGAGGCGTGCGGTTGATCTCGTCCGCGAGCAGGACGTTCGTGAAGAGCGCGCCCGGCATGAACAGCTGCTCGCCGAACCGCACGACCGTCTTTCCCATGAGCTCGGTGGGGTGCGTGTCGGCGGTGAACTGGATGCGCTTGAACTCCGCGCCGAGGACGTAGGCGATCGCCCTCCCGAGGAGGGTCTTCGCACTGCCGGGAGGGCCCTCGAGGAGCACGTGCCCGCGGGTGAGCGCGGCGACGATCATCAGCTCGACGACGCGATCCTGGCCGAGCACGACCTTTCCCACCTCGGCCTTCGCTCGGTCGCGGAGATCGATGAGGCTCCGGTACACGCCTTCGCTCATCGAGGCATACATCGGCTCTGCGGCCCGGATGCCTGAGGGCCACGGGGTGCGTGAGAGTGGCGGCCCGAGACCGCCCTCTGCGGCGGGCGGCCCCGGGTCCTGGTTACGCGCCCGACTCGACCGGTGCGGGCACCGAGTCGAGAGCGAGGCGCAAAGCCTCTTCCTGGGTCATGCCCTCGCGCACCATCAGCCGGTGGCGCAGGACATACGGCGCCATCTCGCGGACATCCGCGATCGTGACGTACGAGCGGCCGTTGAGCCGCGCGCACGCCTTCGTGGCGCTCGCCAGGTGGATGAGGGAGCGGGAGCTCGCTCCCAGCACGATCTCGGGAAGCTCGCGCGTGCGGCGCCCGACCGCGACGATGTAGCGCCCGACCGCATCGGACATCGACGTCGAGTCGAGCTCCTCACGAGCCCGATCGAGGCCGACGACCCCGAGCAGCGGGCGAACCTCGCCGAGCATGTCCGGCGCGATCCCGTTGTGCGGGAGGTTCAGCATCGAGAGCTCCGCGTCCGCGTCGCAGTAGTCCAGGTGCAGCTTGAACAGGAAGCGATCGAGCTGCGACTCGGGGAGCGGGAACACGCCCTCGTGCTCGTACGGGTTCTGCGTCGCGATGACGAGGAACGGGTCCGGGAGCTTGTGGAACTTCCCGTCGACCGTGACCTGCCGCTCCTGCATCGGCTCGAAGAGCGCCGCCTGCGTGCGCGGCGGGGTGCGGTTGATCTCGTCCGCGAGCATCACGTTCGTGAAGACGACGCCCTGCACGAACGTCGCCTCGCCACCTCTCATGATCGTTTGCCCGACGAGCTCCGCCGGAGTCGTGTCGGGCGTGAACTGCATGCGCTTGAACGACGCGCCCAGCATGTGGGCGACGGCGCGGGAAAGCAGCGTCTTGGCGCTGCCAGGGGGGCCTTCGAGGAGAACGTGCCCGTGCGAAAGTGCGGCGACGAGCATGAGCTCGACCGTGCGATCCTGACCGACGACGACCTTCGAGACCTCTGCCTGGGCCCGTTCTCGCAGGTCTGCAAGACCCTCGAAACGCTCCTCCATGAGCAATGCCACAGCTCTGTCCTTTCTCTCGGATGCCCTACGCACGGCGCCAGGGATGCGTCCGCAGACAGGGCAAGCCCGTTATCGGCAGCTATCCTCGGGGTCTTGAATCACACATACGGGGGCGACCAGGTTTCGACGTGGTCGGTTCTCCGGCTGAGTTGCGAGCCGAGGTCGCCGGTTGGCCTCGTAAATCCACCGGCACCAAAGCAAGTGCGAACAAGAACGAACTCGCACTCGCCGCCTAGTCAAAGCTAGGTAAGGCGACGCCGACCCGGGTTGGGCCCGAGGCCCGGGAGCCGGCGCCAACGATCGGGCTCGGCGCCGAGGGAGAGCCAATCGCCCGGAGCGCGACACTTCAGGATGGCTGGCCCGGCGGTGGGTCGTCCGTGAACCGGCCGGCGGGTGAGACGAAGCGCGGACTACGCTCGTAGACGTTCAGTCGGTGCGACTGCGGACGGGGGTTCGATTCCCCCCGCCTCCATGGGTTGCCAGCCACAGGGGGAGACCTTGGGTTTTTCCCTTGAGAATCGCCTCCTCCACCGGCTCGGACGGGGCCGCGCAAGGACGGGGCATGACCGTGTGGTCGCACTTGCGCGGCTCATCAGGTGAAGGTCGTTCCCGTTCGTGTCCGTCACGTACACGCCCGCTCTCGGGACTCGAAGGCGAACGTCGTCCCTGACCGGTGACCAGACGGGGGCCTAGACGGCCCGATCGCACCGCATCCGTTCGCCGCAACGCTGGCATCACATCTCGTGGGGCCCGAGGAGGCTTGCAATGGGCGAGGTCGTCCTCTTAGGCTCTGCGGACGCGACGGGCCAAGGGGGCGCTACCGGTGGCAGAGGACCAGAGGAATGCTCGGATCTTCGGAGTCCTGTTCCTCATCACGTTCGTGACCTCGGTCCCGGCGCTGGGCCTCTATCAGCCCGTTCTCGACGACCCGGCCGGGTACATCGCGGGCGGCGGGAAGGACAGTCAGATCTACCTGGGGGTCCTTCTGGAGCTCCTCCTCATCATCGCCAACGTCGGAACAGCCGTCGTCGTGTTCCCGATACTGAGGCGGCAGAACGAGGTCCTCGCCCTCGGCTACGTCGCTGCTCGAATCGTCGAGTGCGTCTTCATCGCGGCGGGCATCGTCGCAGTCCTCGGGATCGTGAGCTTGCGGCAGGACTCTCCGGACGCCTCCGACCTCGCGGTGTCGCTCGCCGCGATCAAGGACTGGACCTTCCTGCTCGGCCCGGGCTTCATCGTCGGCTGGGGGAACGGGCTGATCCTGGGCTACCTGATGTACAGCTCGCGGTTGGTGCCACGCCCGATGGCGTGGCTCGGTCTCGTCGGTGGCCCGCTGATCATCCTCTCGGGGATAGGCGTGCTCTTCGACTGGTGGGACGCGGGCAGCACGGTCCAGTCGATCGCGACGATCCCGGAGTTCATATGGGAGCTGTCCCTCGGCATCTACGCCGCCGTCTGGGGCTTCCGGCGCGACTCTCCGATCCTCTCGCACGGCCTGCGTGTCGACACCCCGGCGCGAGTGGAGGCGGCGGCGACGTAGATCCATTCCTGTCGGCGCCGCCGGTTGCTACCGCCAGCCGAGCTCCGGCGCGACGTGCTCGAGGACGCTTTCGAGAACGTGGGCGTTGTAGTCGACGCCGAGCTGGTTCGGCACGGTCAGGAGCAGCGTGTCGGCGGCGGCGATCGCCTCGTCCTCGGCGAGGCTCTCGACCAGGACGTCGGGCTCGGCGGCGTACGAGCGCCCGAAGATGGCCCGCATGGTGGGCTCGATGTAGCCGAGGTGGTCTTCGTCCTCGCGTCCGCCGCCGAAGTACATGCGATCGAGGTCGCTCACGAGCGGGAAGATGCTGCGGCTGACGGAGACGCGCGGCTCGCGCTCGTGGCCGGCTTCCGCCCACGCCGAGCGGAACGCGGCGATGTGCCGGGCCTGCACGACGTGGAACGGGTCGCCGCTCTCGTCGTCGAAGACCAGGGTCGAGCTCTGGAGGTTCATGCCGACTGTGGCCGCCCAGGACGCGGTCTCCGCCGAGGCGGCCCCCCACCAGATCCGGTCGCGCAGCCCCGGCGACTGCGGCTCGACGGTGAGCAGGCCCGGCGGGTTGGGGAACATGGGCCGCGGGTTCGGCTCTGCGAACCCCTCTCCCTTCAGGACGTCCAGGAAGACCGCGGCGTGGCGACGGGCCATGTCCGCGTCCGTCTCGCCCTCGTCAGTCTGGTAGCCGAAGTAGCGCCAGCCGTCGATCACCTGCTCGGGCGATCCGCGGCTGATCCCGAGCTGGAGACGGCCTCCCGCGAGGAGGTCCGCGGCGCCTGCGTCCTCCGCCATGTACAGCGGGTTCTCGTAGCGCATGTCGATGACCGCGGTGCCGATCTCGATCCTGGACGTGCGCGCGCCGATGGCCGCGAGCAGCGGGAACGGCGATCCGAGCTGCCGCGCGAAGTGGTGCACGCGGAAGTAGGCGCCGTCGGCGCCGACCTCCTCCGCCGCGACCGCCAGCTCGAGCGACTGGCGGAGCGCCTCGGACGCCGAGCGCACCTGCGACGACGGTGACTCCGACCAGTGGCCGAACGACAGGAACCCGATCTTCTTCACGCAGGCGTCTCGCCCGACTATGCGGCGCTGCTCACGGTGCCGTCGAGCCAGCGCAGGAGTGGCTCGAGCGCCTCACGGTTGTTGCGCTCGAGCATCATCAGGTGCCCGTTTCCGTGGACGCCGTGCTCGGCCAGCGCGATGCGGTCGACCCGACAACCGGCCTGTTCGAGGAACCCCGTTGTCGCCGACGAGGGGTGTGCGAAGAGCGAGGCCTCCGCCTCGACGACGGCGATCGGGACACCCGCGAGCGCCGGGAGCTTCCGCGCAGGCTCGGCCTGGAGCGTCCACTCGCCCACCGGCGCTTGCAGCAGCTCGTCCGGGAGCGCGGCAGGAGGATCGAAGGTCAGCGGAGCCGCCGTGAGACCCCAGTCGAGCGACACGCCGAGGGCCGGATCGACGCGGAACGGAGGGCCGTAGGGCTCGATGGCGACGATTGCCTCCACGAGCGACGGGCGGGCGTCGGCCGTGAGCCAGCCCATGGGACAGCCCAGGGACGCGGTCATCAGGATCGCCGGTCCGATCTCGTCGAGCAGAGCGGCGCCGCGTTCGCGCTCGAGAGCGTGCGCGGTCGCCGTGTCCGCGAGCATCGGACCGCTCCCCGCCGTGAACTGCCGGACGCTCGGGTCGTCCGCGTCGCCGCTGCCCGGCCACTGCGTGTGGCGGTTCGTGGCCGGCTGCGCCATCGGCCCGCCGGCCGGGTTCGTGAGGATCGAGGAGACCAGCTCGTGCGAGAACAGCGGGCCCATCGGGCCGAGCACGTCGGGATGGAAGGGCGAACGACCGTGCCCGGGCCGGTCGACGACATAGACGGCGTAACCGTCCTGGACCAGGAACGTCGACCATCCTGGGCGGCCGTCGGGCGTGCCGAGCCAGTCCGTGCCCTGGCCACCGCCGCCGTGGACGAGCACGATCGGGTACGGCTGCGTCACGGTCTCGGGCGCCTCCCACTGCACGAACATCTGCCCCCGTGGGACGGAACCCTGAGGCAGCGAGACCGCCTCGTCGCCCACCCAGAAGAAACCGCGGCGGGCGGTGACGGGCTCGCCCTCCAGATGCCGGGGTCTGCTCATGCCGCGGGTCGCGCTACGCCGCGAGCGACGCCTTCTCGAGCTGCGGCTTCACCTCGGAGGCGAAGAGCTCGAGCGTGTGCCTCGCCTCGTCGAGGGTCATGTCGCCGGCCGGGAGCTGCAGCGCGACGTAGTCGATCAGCGCGGGCTCGAGGAACGCGGCCCAGCGCTCGGCGATCTGATCGGCCGTCCCGGCGCCGGCGGTGATCGCGTCCTCGACGTGGGCGAGGATCGCGCGCAGCGGGCCCTGCGCGGCGTAGGACTCTTCCTCGGACATGATGAGGAGGTCGTTTCGGTGGACGTTCGACGTGCGGCGCACGAGCCCGTTCATGGCGCGGCGAGCGACCTCGAGGGCCTCCTTCTCGGGCCCGATCGCGACGAGCATCGTGCAGCCGACGCGCGGCCGGCCGTCCGGCCCCTCGAACCGGAGGCCGTCGCCCAGGTGCTCGTTCCAGGCGTCGACGTAGACGTCGTACGCCTCGCGGGTGATCGGGCCGGCCCACATGAGGCTCATGCCGTAGCGGCCTGCGATCGCGGGATTGCCCGGATACCAGAACGGGATCGGGTCCTGGAGCGGCTTCGTCGCGAGCGGAACCGGCGGGAAGTCCCAGAACGCGCTCCCCTCGCTCGAGATCTCGCCGGTCGAGAGCGCCCGGCAGATGATCCTGAGCGAGTCCTCGAAGCGCTCACGCGACTCCGCCCAGCTGCTCGAGAACCAGGCGTGCTCGATCGGCGCGACGCCGCGGCCGACTCCGAAGTCGAGGCGCCCACCCGTGAGCTGATCGGCGACGCACATGTCCTCGACGATGCGCACGGGATGATGGAGCGGGAGGAGCTTCACCATCGGCCCGAGGCGGATCCGCTCCGTCACCTGCGCGGCCGCGGAGATGAACAGCTCCTGGTTCGGCGCCAGGCAGAGGTCGGAGCCGTGGTGCTCGGCGAGGTGGTACGCGGAGTACCCGGCCGCGTCGGCCAGCCGCACGAGCTCGAGCCGGTCCCGGAGCAGCCGGTCGGTCGGAGTGCCCGGGATGCCCTCGATGTGGTCGAAGATGCCGAAGGTCGTCGGCACGCAGAGCCGTCCTTTCCGTCACTGTCGCGGACGAGCGGCGCCCGTGGCTGGGAGCTGGCGTAACCCTACGCGGGTTCGAGTGCCTGCGCCGTCGGCTCCGACGGGGCGGCAGCGTCATCGACGCCCGCGCGGGCACGGGAGCTGCCGCGGTTCGGATCCTGTCGAACTGCGCGAGCCGCGGCACTGTTACGGCTAGCGTGCCGCCATGGTCGCGGCGATGGCGACGGTGTCCGGGTCGGCGGCGAGCCTCTCGGCGCTGACGAGCCTCTCGAGCGAGGTCGGCTCCTGGCTCCGGCAGTACGACGGGTATCGAGGGGTGTTCGTGTTCGTCGACGAGGCGGAGCTCTCGTCGCGCGTAATCACGCTCTGGGAGACGGCCGAGCACGAGCAAGCCGCCCGCCAGTCACGAGGTGCGATGCGCGACCAGCTGATGACGATGGCGGGCCTCGAGGTCGTCTCGTTCGACGTCTACGAGGTCTCCGGGCACGAGTACCTGCCCGGCTGACGCCGTCGCCTGCTGCACATCGGGAGGTCCGTCGCGGCGAGGGGCAGCGCGGATGCCGTCGCCGCTCCCTCGCACGCGATCGGTGCTAGGTCGTGAGTGCCGGGAGCTTCGAGAACGCGACCTCGAGCAGCTCGACGGAGAGCTCTGCGTCGAGTTGCTCGGCCGCGGTGCTCGCGAGCTTTCGCCCGGTATCGGTGCTCGAGAGCATCGCGTCCTTGCTCTCCCAGAACGTGATTGCGTACGCGACGCCGGCATCGCGGTCTGCGAGCAACAGCGACCCGGTGAAGCCCGGTTGCTGCTCGATCTCCGGTTGAGTCTTCTCCCGGTAGAGCTCGAGGCCCTCTTCGTACCGCTCGCCGGCGATGCCCTTGAGGGTGTTCACACGCGCGAACACGACATCACCTCCTCTCCACGTACGCGTACCGCTCGCAAGCCGGCTGCACATCGGGGAAAGCGCTGAACCGCGGTCGAAGGGCGTGCTCTGCATCGCCCGCGAGCGCGCCGGCGGTATGTTCTCGCCATGGTCGAGGAGCTGCGGGGAATGCCGGAGGGGACGCTCGGCTTCCGGATCTCTGGGAAGATCAGCCGCGACGAGTACTTCGAGATCCTCGATCCCGTTCGAGAGAAGCTGGAAGGGGGCGAGCGGGTGAGCTTCCTCGTGGAGACCGCGGAGGACTTCGGAGGGCTCGACGCCGGAGCGCTCTGGGAGGACATGAAGGCGGCCGGCTCGGTGGGGCTCAGGTACCGGTCCTCGTGGGAGCGCCTCGCCGTCGTCACGGACAAGGACTGGATGCGTCACGGTGTCGCGGCGTTCGGCTGGCTCGTCCCCGGGGAGGTCAGGGTCTTCGAGCCGCGCGAGCTCGAGCGCGCGAAGCTCTGGACGGGTGGGGCGGACGTCTGAGCGGTCGCGGTCTGCTCGCTCGGCGCGGCTAGCGGAGGGGCCTGCGTGGGCTCGATCCTCGAGGCGATCGGCAACACCCCTCTCGTGCGGTTGCGTCACTGCGCGCCCGCGAACGGCGCAGAGCTCTGGCTGAAGCTCGAGAACCAGAATCCGACCGGGTCGATGAAGGACCGGATGGCGCTCGCGATGGTCGAGGGCGCGGAGCGGGACGGGCTTCTCGCGCCCGGCGACACGGTGGTCGAGTACACGGGCGGGAGCACCGGCCCGGCGCTCGCGCTCGTGTGCCGGGCGAAGGGGTATCGCGCGCTGATCGTCATGGCCGACTGCTTCACGGAGGAGCGCTTCCAGCTGATCCGGGCACTCGGCGCCGAGATCGACGCGATTCCGTCGGTCGAAGGGCGGCCGAAGGTCACAGCACAGGACATCCGGAACATGGTCGTCAGAGCGAAGGAGCTCGCGGAGCGGCCCGGGCACTACGCGACCGACCAGTTCAACAACCCGTATGTCGTCCCCGATCACCGGGACCGGCTCGGGCGTGAGATCTGGGAGCAGACCGAAGGACGAGTCACGGCCTTCTGTCATGGCATGGGTACGGCAGGGTCGGTGATGGGCGTCTCGGACGCCCTCCGCCCGCGGGGCGTGTTCATCCAGGCCCACGAGCCCGCGGGGTCGGCCGCGATCTCGGGCGGGACGCAGGGCACGTTCCTCATCCAGGGCTGGACCGGGTTCGTGATGCCGCACTGGGACGCGGACAAGGTCGACCACCTCGAGCCGATCGGGGACGAGGAGGCGATCGAGATGACGGCGCGTCTAGCTCGCGAGGACGGGATCTTCGCGGGGATCTCGAGCGGAGCGAACGTCGTCGGCGCGCACCGGCTCGCGGAGCGCCTCGGGCCCGACGCGGTGATCGTGACGCTCGCGGTCGACATCGGCTTCAAGTACCTGAGCGTCAGTCCGTACGGCGACGAGCCGACCGCTCAGAGCTGACCGGGACTACTGCCCGTCGCGGAGCTCGATCGTGTCCGGCACGGCGAGCCACGGGTACCGCCGCGAGTCGTACCCGGACTCGGTCGGCGGCGGGAAGGACGGGTCCGCGAAGGAGCCGACCGAGACGACGATCAGATCCGGCTCGTCCGGCTCCGTGTAGAAGACCTGCGAGCCGCAGTCGGGGCAGAAGTGAAAGACGTGCTCCTTCCGGTCGGCTTCGTCGGAGATCCGCAAGTAGTCGCTGTAGCGACCGACGACGCTGACCTGATCCGGCGTGAACGCCGCCTGCATCCCGAAGGCGCTCCCCGTCCGGCGCTTGCAGGCGAGGCAGTGGCACATGGAGACGACGAAGGGATCCCCCTCCACCTCCAGACGGAGTTGTCCGCAGTGACAGGCGGCTTGGCGGGTCGCCATCGTCCGAGAACCTACCGAAGGCGACACCTTCGGCACCGGTGTGTAGCGTGACGCTCGTGGCCGTGCGAGTCCTCACGCTGCGCGAGCTGAACCGTGCGACCCTCGCGCGCCAGCTCCTGCTCGAGCGCAAGAGGCTCTCGGCGACCGCGGTGGTCGAGCGCCTGGTCGGGGTGCAGGCGCAGTGGCCGCCGCCCGCGCCTTACGTCGGTATCTGGACGCGCACGACGGGCTTCCGGCGGGAGACGCTCGAGGGCGAGCTGGCGAGTGGCGTCGTCGTGAAGGCGACCGCCATGCGGCAGACGCTGCACCTGCTCACCCGTCGCGACTACGGGCTCATCCGATCGGCGATGAGCGAGACGAACTTCCCCTGGGAGTCGCCGGTCGCGAGGCGTCTCGCGCCGCCCGTGCGAGCACTCGCTGAGGCGGGGCCGGTGACGACGGCGGACGCGCTCTCTCACATCGAGCAGGAGCACGGGCTCGCCGGCCTGGAGGCCCGGCGCGCGTGGCGCTCGGCGCGGGTCCAGGCACACCTCGTACACCACCACGAGACGGCGCTCTGGCGGGCACGTCCGGAGGGCCGGTTCGTCGCGCTCGAGAGACCGGAACGGCACGATCCGACCGAGGCCCGCGCCGAGATGCTGCGGCGCTACCTCATGGCGTTCGGCCCGGCGTCGCGGCGCGACATCGTGGCCTGGAGCATGATGCACGTGCCGGAGATCCAGCGAGCCCTCGACCGGCTCGAGCCGCTGCGTCGCTTCCGCGACGAGCAGGGCCGCGAGCTCCTCGACGTGCAGCGTGCCCCGCTGCCCGACGCCGACACCCCCGCGCCCGTGCGGTTCCTGCCGAAGTGGGACAACGTGCTGCTCGCATGGGCCGACCGGACGCGCGTGCTGCCCGAGGCGCACCGCAAGACGGTGATCCGCACGAACGGCGACGTCGCACAGACGTTCCTCGTGGACGGGCTGGTCGCAGGCACCTGGCGGCTCGAGGATGGGCGCATCGTGGCCGAGCCGTTCACGCCGCTGTCAGGCGCGGCGCTTCGCGAGCTCGAGGACGAGGCGGAGCGCATCGAGGCGTTCCTCGCCGGCTGAGCATCACCAGGGTGCGATCGTCTTCCCGCCCCACTCCTCGGGCTCGGTGTCTCGCACGGTCTGGGTGAGCTCCCAGCGATGGCCCTCCGGATCCGCGACGACGCCCGAGCGCTCGCCGTACTCCCACGTCGTCGGCTCCTCGACGACGTCGGCGCCCGCAGCACGCGCACGGGCGAACGCCGCATCGACGTCGGGAACGCGGACCTTGACGACGTGGGTGACCGCGCTCTCGCGGGACGGGACCTGGTCCGGGCCTGCCTCGGCGACGACGACCGCCCCGTCGGCGCCGACGCGAAGCTGCGCACGGTGCGAGTCGCCGATCCGGACCCGCTCCTCGAAGCCGAGCGCCGACTCCAGCCAGGCGACGGCCGAGCGGACGTCCCGGTAGACGAGCACCGGAGTGACGGTGACGGGCGGTGCGGAGCGGTTCAGCACGGCCGAACGCTAGCGGGGGGAGTCGTCTCGCCGAGCGCCTACGCGCGCAGGTGCGCGATGCAGAGCGTGGGCTCGACGAAGGCGTCGAGGCGTTCGACGCGACGGGATGAGCCCAACTTCTCGAGGGCGCCGTCGATGATCCCGCGGTGGAGCGTGCAGACGACCTGCGGAGCATCCTCGGCGAGCGCGTAGAACGGACATCGCCGCATCTCGATCCGATCGCCGGTCTGCTCGGCGGCGAACCC
>Ga0335084_10004283_pt1 | contig 14047 bp, 16 predicted proteins | sample Lox_Sample_44_FD_206721 | JGI IMG/M metagenome (GOLD analysis project Ga0335084, IMG submission 206721) | Soil microbial communities from Loxahatchee National Wildlife Refuge, Florida, United States - Lox_Sample_4.4 | ecosystem: Environmental > Terrestrial > Soil > Wetlands | place: USA...
AAGGGGGGTCGGCGGGGACGAAGTCCCCCCGAAGAATATTGGTGCGGAAGGGGGGACTCGAACCCCCACGGTCTTGCGACCGCCAGCCCCTCAAGCTGACAACAGTTGAAGCCGATCGCGGCGGATCCCGGGAAATCGCGGTCCACTTTCAGGTGCGGCCGCCGATCGCGGTCGTACAGGGCCGCGTCCAGAGGAATCCGTTGCACACTGTTGCACACGGCGTTGGGCATCGCCCGAATGGTCCGAGCTAGAGGTTGACCTTCTTCGGCGCGGCACTCTAAAGGGTCTTGTTGGGTTCCTCAGCCAGGGGAAGTTCGTGACGTCGCGGCTCATGAGAAACGGGCTCAACGGAAACGTGGTGCGCACCGCGTCGCGACTGTCTCCGACGCGGTTGGCCGCATCGTTTGAGCTGACGGACCGAGTTCCGTCCCTACCGTCCCGCGGGTCCGCGCACGACCTGCACGAAATCGTCGGGTCTGATCCACTTGACGAATGCCGCGCGAACGGCGTCGGCGCTCAGGTCGGCGTACCGTCGCGCCGCACGGGCAGGCTCATCGAGCGGCAAATCGATCAGCGCGCGGTCTGTACGGCAGCCGGCGGCTGAGCCCGGCGACCGCATCGGAGGCCGCGACGCTGAGTTCGTCTCGCCGGCCCGTGGGCTCGGAGCCGGTCCCGACCCTCTCGCGTTGACGACGACCGAGTCGCGGAAGCGCCGGGCGGGCCGCCGATTCCTACTTGTGCTTGTGGTGATGCGGCCCGGCGTGCGGGTGTGAGTGGACCGTCTTGCCGTGGCGATGCCGGTGCGGATCCCCCGCCTTCGGCACCTTGGTGTAGCGTTTGGCGGCGGTCGCGCGCGTCTGTCGCCTTTTGGCGGACATGGGTCCTCCGGGTGTGCGCGCAGTATAGCGTGTCGCGAGGACGCGAAGCCTGAGGATGCGCTCCGGGCGTTCGGGAGCATGATAACGAGCGCATGATGATGCGGTCACGCCCCCTGCGTTGCCCTCTCGTCGTTGCCGCGATGGTGATGGCGGGTGCGGTCACTCTTTCGGCGCACGATTTCTGGATCGCCGCGTCCGTCCCGCGGCCTCGACCCGGCACGACCGTTGTCATCACCGCGAACGTCGGCGACAACAGCTACCCAGACAGCCAGAGTGTCACTGCGCCCGAGCGCATCGAGTCCCTGCGCCTGGTGGGTCCTTCGTCATTGCTCCTGACGCCGAAGTTCCGCACGCTGGGGAATGCCCTCGCAACCGACGTGGTGTTGCCGCCGGCGCCCGCGACCTACATGGTCGTAATGACGGTGAAGGGCCGCTTTCTCAGCATGGGTGCCGCGGAGTTCACGGACTATCTGAACGAAGAAGGCCTCACGGCCGTCATCGCCGAACGACAGCGGCGCGGTGAGGCCTCGCTCCCGAGCCGCGAGCGGTACTCACGCCAGGCCAAGACGCTCATCCACGCCGGCGACGGCCCGGCCGATCACGTGACGCGGCCCGTGGGACTGGTCGCGGAGATGGTGCCCGACACGGATGTCACCCGCGCACACGTCGGCGATACGATCGCGGCGCGGTTGCTGTTCGACGGTCAGCCCGTCGCGAACGCACAGGTGAGCGAGTACGCGGCCGGGCCAGGCCACATCGTCACTCGCCGCCAGATCGCGCGCACCGACAAGAGCGGGCGCGCATCGTTCGTGCTGCGCGGCCAGGGCCCCTTCCTGCTGACGACCACGCACATGGTGCGACGTACCGGAGAAACCGGCCCGGACGCTGCCGACTGGGAGTCGTATTGGGTCTCCCTCACGTTCGACATTCAGCGCTAGGCGACGCCGGGCGATCGCCTCGATTCCACTGATCCTGCGCGTCGCGGTGACCCGGCTGTCCGGCGTTGCTCAGTCCATGTCGCGCAGCGCGTCGTCCAGGCGCCTGGTCGCGTCCGTTGAATCCGGCGGGTCCAGCACGCCGTTCGGGACGCCCGGCGCCGCGCCGGCCGCCGCGCGCCGCGTCGATCGCCGCAGCGCCGCGATCAGCAGTCCCGCGCTAAGGAGCAGCACGGCCGGCGGCAGGACGTAGACGAATCGACCCGTGCCCGCGGCGGGCGGCTCCGCGAGAATCCGCGGGCCGTACTCGTGCACATAGGCGTCGATGATTTCCCCGCGCGTCTGCCCGGCCGCCAGACGGACGCGGATGTCGCGCTTGACTTGGTCGGCGGCCTCCGACTGATGCTGCGAGACCTGCTGCCGGAAGCAGCAGGGGGCGACCAGGAGATCCTCGATCGCACGCGCCTCCCGCTCGACATCGGCCGGCGGCTGCGCCCGCGCCGGCGTCGCCGCGAGGACCACGCCGATCGTGAGCGCGAGACACGCGGCCACGCGCGCGAGAGAGTGCCGGGACATCTCCACGCGATCGTACGGCACGTTCGCGCGGGACACCCCGCGGCAATTCGTCGCAGCGCGGATGTGGAGGGGACGACGGTTAGCGGCGGCCGCCGCCTCGCCCCATCCGGCCGGCCGTCGACGGCGGCACCAGGCCCTGCAGCCGCATGTAGGTCACGATGTTGCCCCAGTGCTCGCTGATGTGCTGCGTGTCGTAGATCAACGTACCGAGCTTCGAACGATTCCCCTGCCGCTCGAGCATGTTGTCCATCGTCACGGCGGCGAACGCCTTGTCGCAGCGGCTGAATGACTCGCTCAGGTTCTGCACGATCTGGGCCTTCGTCAGGCCCTTGCCGAGATCGGTCGGCTGCCCGTTGCTGTCGTACCGGCCCGGCGCCTTCGCGTCGCCGGCCAGCGCCCAGCAGGCGCCGTTGTTGTCGTCCGCGATGTGACCGAGCAAATCACCGAACGTGCGCACGTCCGGCGTCGGCGACCAGTTGTACTTGTCCTCCGGAAACTGGTCGGCCGCTTTCGTGATGTAGCCCTTGAGCGTGTTGAACATGTTCTGGACTTCCGTCACGAGCGGCGGCACGGGTTGCGCGCCGCGCCCCTGCGCCATCGATGAGCCGGTCTGCGCCATGCCCTGGGCCGGTTCAACCCCCGCGATGCGCGCGTCGAGCCCCACAGCAACGGCGCACACACCCGCACACATGATTAGGAACGTTCGCATGCTGACATCTCCCTCCGCGTCAACCGGGCCACGGCACCCACCGCACCCGGTACGCTCAATGATGATGCCCCCACTGGGGCGGCGGCTCGGTTTCAGACAGACAGGCCGCCAGCGCTACCACGACGACCGCCGCGACGAGGGCCTCAACGACGACCGTCTTCAGGCCCGCGCCGCGCCAGTTGAGGAAACCGATTCCGCCCATGAGCATCACCGCCGCTACCTTTCCCAGCAGCACCTGACCGTAGACCGTCGTCCAGAGCGTGGAGAGAGGCTGCAGGTGCTCCCAGGCGATTACCGCGCCTGATGCTGCGACCAGGGAGGCACCCGTCAGCGCGATCGGTGCGAACGATCGCAGACGGACGAGGAGCGCGTCCAGATCATGCCGGCCGGACCAGAGTGCGACCCAGAGCGTGCCGATCCACAGTCCTCCGCCGAACAGGTGCGCGGCATGTGCACCCAGCAACCACGCATCGTGACTGCCGCCATGGCCGACGAGCGGCACGACGGCCGCCACACCGAGCGCGGCCATGCCGCTGAGGACGATCCAGGACGACGGGAAGCGCGCCGCCAGCGGCAGGGCGAGTGCCACGGCCAGCGACGTGCTGGCCAACCACCGCCAATGCCGCCCCCAGACGTTGAGCGCGACCAGCCGCCAGGCCGGATCGATGCTTCGAAACCCGTCGGCGCCGAACCAGGCGTTCACCTCGGCCACGAGTATGAACGCGCTGCTGGCCAGGAGCCACAGTGCGAGGCGACGTGCGACGGCGATCACGCGGGCAGGCGCCGGGACGCGCAGGAGCGTGGCGCCGAAGGCGCCGATCACGCCGAGGGCGCTCACATAGAGCGCCCAGCGCGCCGGGATCACGGTTGCTTCGTTCCGATCGTGAATGCGATGTCGCCCTGCTGCACGTGGCCGTCGTCGCCAGCGCCGCGCCAGTGAAGCGTGTACGAGCCGGCCGCAAGCGGGCTGGCCGGCTCGACATACATCGACTTCTCGGCGGGGACGATCACGGTCTTGCCGACGGCGACGGCCTTGGCGCCTGCCTTGAGCGAGATCGTGCTGACGTCCTGGGCCGGCACCTGGCTGAACCAAAGCTGGAGACGCGCCGGCGGGGTCTTGAGCGTGACGCCGGCCGACGGCAAGCTCCGAATGAGCTCACAGTGGAACATGGGCGCGGCTGATACCCCTACGAGGCACGCCGTCGTGAAGATGATGACGAGCGAAAGTCGTGTACGCATGGTCGCAGTATAGGCAAGCGATCTCCGGGTGGGCACGGCCGTACGAGCCTGCGGCAATATGCCGCACGTGAGCGTATATCTCCCCATGCGAAGCTGCGCGGACGCTACGACGCCGGATGCGGACGCTTGTCGTCAGTGCCGTGCTCGTCGGGGTCGCCCCCGCCGCCCACGCCCAGGAGACCGTCAATCAGGCCAGCGTGAGCGGACACGCGTCACCGACTCGACGGGCGCGGTCCTGCAAGGGGCGAGGTCGCCGCCCGCGCCGTCGAGTACGCTTCGGCCAGCGCGAACTCAGTACCGAGCGCCGTTCCGCCTACGACGAGCTCGTAGAGCTTCGCGCGCTGGCTCGCAAGCACGTCGCTCAGCACGTTGACGGCCGCGAAGTCAGGACTGTCCGTGCCGGGCTTGCGGTAGGCGATGAACGCCAGGGTGTAAGGCAGGTTGCTCGATAGCGTGAACGTCTCGGATTTGACCGGATGAAGCCGCAGTAGCGGGACGGACCAGACGCGATTGAATGTCATGACGGCTTCATGCACTCGCCAGCACCGCAGCTTACCAAGCAGGCCGCCACGCCCTTCGACATTCGCACGAGTGGATCCATTCGGCCCACGAACGGCGCACGACTCCGCGGGCGCGGATGCGCTACGTGGGACAGACCTTCGCCGTGTCTATGAGGGATGCCGCTGGGCTTGCCACCGAAGCGCGAGCGTCGCGGGCGGTTCGCGAAGGTTGGTGCGGAAGGGGGGATTCGAACCCCCACGGTCTTGCGACCGCCAGCCCCTCAAGCTGGTGCGTCTGCCAATTCCGCCACTTCCGCGTGGCCGGCGAACCTTCTAACTTCTAACTTCTCCCCCGCCCTCGCCCGGGCGTCGCGGCCGGAGTCGCCGCTGGCGTCGCAGCCGGCGAGCTCGTCGGTGTCGGCGTCGCAGACGTCGTCGGGAGCGTCGGCAGGGCCGGCGCCGCCGGCGAGGCCGCCGGGGCTGGTCCACCCACGCCGCTCACGACCGATCCGCCCGCGCCGGTGCGCGAGGCGATGCCGAGGCCGAGCGCGCCGATCATGAACAGCGTGCCGAGAACCGTCGTCGCGCGCGTCAGGAACGTCGCGCCGGCACGCGCGCCGAACGCGGTCTGACTGCTGGCGCCACCGAAAGCGGCCGCGATGTCTCCGCCCTTGCCCTGCTGCAGCAGGACGACCACGAGCAGCAGAAAGCAGACCAGAACGTAAAAGGCGACGAGCAGGTAGTAGAGCATAAGCGACCAGTATATCGGGTTATTGAGTGATCGGGATATTGGGCTATTTGGAGGCCGTCGTCCCGCGCGAGACGATCTCGAAGAAACTGCGCGGATCGAGGCTGGCGCCGCCCACGAGCGCCCCGTCCACGTCCTCGAGGCCGGCGAGCTCGCGGACGTTCTCGGGCTTGACCGAGCCGCCGTACAGGATCCGGCAGCGATCGGCCGGCGCGCCGCCAAACCACTGACGAAGACGCACGCGGATGTGACGATGGGCTTCGTCGGCTTCCGCGGCGGTGGCGTTCCTGCCCGTGCCGATCGCCCAGACCGGCTCGTACGCGACGACGAGCTGCGCGATCTCATCGCCGCCGAGGCCATCGAGCCCGGCGCGGATCTGCCGGTCGAGGACCGTGAGTGTCCCGCCGCGCTCGCGCTCCTCGAGCGTCTCGCCGATGCAGGCAATCGGAACGAGGCCGGCCGTGTAGGCCGCGCGCAGCTTGCGGTTGACGGACGCGTCCGTCTCGCCGAACAGCTGCCGCCGCTCGGAGTGCCCGACGATGACGTGCGTGGCGCCGGCATCCTTGATCATCGTCGCGCTCACCTCGCCGGTGAAGGCGCCCTGGCGCTCGAAGTGTAGATCCTGGGCCGCGATGCCGAACCGCGTGGCGCGCGCCGCTTCGGCGGCGGTCGCGATCGCGGTGAACGGCGGCGCGATCACGATCTCGACGCTCGACAGGCCCTTCGCCAGGGCGGAGAACTCGCGCACGTAGGCGAGCGTCTCCGCCAGCGTCTTGTGCATCTTCCAGTTGGCCGCGAAGAGAGAGATGCGCATGTCCACCAGCGTTAACTTATAGAACTTAGAACTTAGAACTCCGAACTTAGAACTTCGAACTGCGAATTCGAATTCGAGCGGTTGACTTCGACCCCCAAGTTCGAAGTTTGAAGTTCTAAGTTTTCGCAAGCACTTCCACCCCCGGCAGTTTCCGTCCGCCCAGGAACTCGAGCGACGCGCCGCCGCCGGTGGAGATGTGCGTCATCTTGTCGGCGACGCCCGCGCGCGTGACGGCCGCGACCGAATCGCCGCCGCCGATGATCGTCGTGCCCTTGACGGCCGCGACCGCCCGTGCGACGCCGATCGTGCCGGCCGCGAACGCGTCGATCTCGAAGACGCCCATCGGGCCGTTCCAGACGACGGTCTTCGCGTGGGCGAGGACGCCGGCGTAGCGGGCGACCGTCTTCGGTCCGATATCGAGGCCCATGCGGTCGCCGATGGCCGCGTCGCCCACGGCCAGGGTCGCCGTTGGCGCGCCGGCCTCAATCTTCGGCGCGACGACGTGATCGATCGGCAGCTCGAGCGCGAGGCCGCGCGCCTTCGCACGCGACATCAGGTCGCGGGCCGTGTCCAGGAGGTCGTCCTCGACGAGCGACTTGCCGACCGGCAGGCCCTGCGCCTTGAAGAACGTATACGCCATCGCGCCGCCGACGAGCAGCGCGTCCACCTTGCCGAGCAGGTTGTCGATGACCTCGAGCTTGTCGGACACCTTCGCGCCGCCGAGGATCGCGACAAACGGGCGATCGGGCGACGAGAGCGCCTTGCCGAGGTACTCGACCTCGGCCGCCATGAGAAAGCCGGCTGCGCATTCCTTCACGTCGTGGGCCATGCCCTCGGTCGACGCGTGCGCGCGATGCGCCGATCCGAACGCGTCGTCCACGTAGACGTCGGCGAGCGACGCCAGCGCCTTGGCGAAGGCCGGGTCGTTCGCCTCTTCCTCGGGATGGAAGCGGAGATTCTCGAGCAGGATGACGCCGCGGGGGTTCGCGCGAATCACGTCCGCCGCCGCCGGACCGATGCAGTCGGGCGCGAACGCGACGGGCCTCCCGAGCAGGGTCGCAAGGTGGTCCGCGACGGGCTTGAGGCTGAACTCGGGCTTTGGCTTGCCCTTCGGGCGGCCGAGGTGCGAGGCGAGGATGACCGTCGCGCCATGGTCGAGCGCGTAGCGAATCGTCGGCAGCGCCGCGCGGATGCGCGTGTCGTCCGTGATTCGGCCCTGCTCGATCGGGACGTTGAAATCCACGCGCACGAACACGCGGCGGCCGTCCAGGGCGAGGTCTCGAATGGTTCTCATCTCAGAACGCTCGTTCCGACCTTCTCACTTCCGGCGTCACACTTCTAACGTGATCCGCTAGAGCCCGCGCGATGCCATGTAGCGAATGAGATCGATGCACCGCGTCGAGTAGCCCCACTCGTTGTCGTACCATGCGACGACCTTCACGAAATCGCCGTCGAGCACCTTGGTGTACGGCGCGTCGAGAATCGCCGAGTGCGGGTTGCCGCGGAAGTCGATCGACACGAGCGGGGCCGTGCCGTACTCGATGATGTTCTTGTACGCGCCGCCGGCCGCTGTCTGAAACGCGGCGTTCACTTCCTCGGCCGTCGTCTTCCTGCCGACGAGCGCGCTGAGGTCGATGAGCGAGACATTGGGCGTGGGCACGCGCACGCTGATGCCGTCGAGCTTGCCCTTGAGGGCCGGCAGCACTTCGCCGAGTGCGCTCGCCGCGCCGGTCGTCGTCGGAATCATCGAGAGCGCGGCGGCGCGCGCGCGCCGCAGGTCCTTGTGCGGCAGGTCGAGCAGCTGCTGGTCGTTGGTGTACGAGTGGACCGTCGTCATCCAGCCTTTCTGGATGCCGAAGGTGTCGTGGAGCACCTTGGCGACCGGCGCGAGGCAATTCGTGGTGCACGAGGCGTTCGAGATGATGTGGTGCGTGGCCGGGTCGTAGCGCTCGTGGTTGACGGCCATCACGAGCGTGACGTCCGGGCCCTTGCCGGGCGCGGTGATCACGACGCGCTTGGCGCCGGCCGCGAGGTGCTTGGCGGCGTCGTCGCGCTTCGTGAACTTGCCGGTCGACTCGAAGACGATGTCCACGCCGAGCGACTTCCACGGCAGCTGGGCCGGGTCCTTCGTCGCGAGGACCTGGAACTCGTCGCGGTCCACCGAGATGCGATCGCCGGCTGCTGTGATGTCCGCGTGCAGGTTGCCGAGGATCGAGTCGTACTTCAGGAGGTGGGCGAGCGTGCCCGCGTCGGTCAGATCGTTCACCGCGACGATGTCGATGTCCGGGTACGCCATGGCCGCGCGCATGATGTTGCGCCCGATCCTGCCGAATCCGTTGATGCCGACCTTCAGAGCCATGCGGAACTCCTCTCGACGTCTCGAACTGCCCGATCGAACCTGCCATTTTACCGGAACTCCAACGATCACGGTATAGTCTCCTGACGTGCACGTCTTCTACACGCTGGCCATCGTGGTCCTCGCGGTGGTGCTGTCGCCCTGGTTCGCCTATCAGGCCCTGCGGTATCGCAAGTACGTCGCCAACCTCCCGCAGCGCATGGGCTATCTGCCGGTCAGCTTCAATCTCGACGGCGACGAATCGATCTGGATGCACGCGGTGTCGGTCGGCGAGGTGCTCACGGCGCGCGCGATCCTGCCGGATCTGCGCGAGCGGTATCCGGGCCTGCGGATCTTCGTCTCGACCACGACGCTCACCGGCCAGCAGATCGCCCGCACGCTGCAGGGCGTGGACGCCACGTTCTTCCTGCCGTTCGACCTGCCGCCGTTCGTCAACCGGACGCTGCGTCTCGTCAAGCCGCGGCTCTTCATCATGATGGAGACGGAGATCTGGCCGAACCTGCTTCGCGCGTGCCGGCGGCGGGGCGTCAAGACGATGCTCGTGAACGGGCGGATCTCGTCGCGCTCGTATCCGCGGTACCGGATGGCGCGGCCGTTCTTCCGGCGCGTGCTGGCCGACGTCGACCGCTTCTGCATGCAGAGCGACGAGGCCGCACGGCGAATCGTGGCGATTGGCGCGGACCCGGCGCGCGTGACGGTCACGGGCAGCCTCAAGTTCGATTCGCTCGAACAGCCGGGGACGGTCGCCGGGCGCGGCGCCGGCCGCGTGCTGCGGTACTTCCGCATTCCGGCGTCGCGTCCGGTCTTCATGGCGGCGAGCACGCTGAAGGGCGAGGAGGCGCCGGTGCTGGCGGCGTTCGCCGCCGTGCGGCGCGCCCATCCGTCGGCGCTCATGATCCTCGCCCCCAGAAAGCCTGAGCGCTTCGGCGAGGCCGAAGCGCTCGCGCGCGCCGAGGGCTTCCGCGTGGTGCGCCGGAACGAGCTGGCGGTGGACGCCGAGCCGCGCGCCGACGTCGTCGTGCTCGACACGCTCGGCGAGCTCGCGCATCTCTTTCAGGTGGCGACGGTCGTGTTCGTGGGCGGCAGCCTCGTCGATCACGGCGGGCACAACATCCTCGAGCCGGCGGTGCACGGCAAGCCGATCGTCTTCGGGCCGTTCATGCAGAACTTCGCGGAGATCGCGGAGACGTTCCTCAAGAGTCAGGCGGCGATTCAGGTCGCGGACGGGCCGGCGCTCACGGCGGCAGTCGTGCGGCTCATGGGCGACCCGGTCGAGCGGGCGCGGCTGGGCGCGGCCGCGCGCGCGCTGGTGGAAGCCAACCGCGGCGCCAAGCCGCGCACGCTCGACGCGATCGCCGCGCTGCTGCCGGCGCCGGCCGGACGCGGCGTCGTGCGGCCGTTCAAGCGCGGATAGCCGCCGAAATGATGCCGGGTATATTTTTGGCTGACTCCCGCAAAAATATACCCGGCATCATTTCGTTGCCCTGCATCAGCGTCGGCAACCTCGCCATGGGCGGGCGCGGGAAGACGCCTGTCGCGATCCATCTCGCCCGGCTGCTCGTGGGGGCGGGCGAGCGGCCGGCCGTGCTGAGCCGCGGCTACGGCCGCCGGCTCGTCGAGCCCGGGGTCGTCGTCGTGAGCGACGGCACGCACATCCAGGCCGATCTCGATCGCAGCGGCGACGAGCCGCTGCTCATCGCCCGCGCCGTGCCGGGCGCGGCCGTGCTGGTGTGCGAGCAGCGGGCGACCGCACGCGTGCTCGCCGAGCGCGCGCTCGGCGCGACCGTGACGATCCTCGATGACGGCTTTCAGCACCGCCAGGTCGTGCGCGACGTCGATCTGGTCGTCGTCCGGCCGGCCGATCTGCGCGATCGACCGCTGCCGCTCGGACGCCTGCGCGAGCCCGTCCGGGCGCTCGCCCGCGCGGACGCCGTGATCGTCGACGGTCCCGCGGACGGCGGCGATCCGGCCCTCCGCGGCCGCCGCACGTTCACCCTGCGCCGATCCATTGGCGCGGCCGTGCCGCTCGAGTCCGACCGGCCGTGGACGCCGGCGCCCGGCCGGGTCGTGGCCGTGGCCGGCATCGCCGAGCCCGGGCGCTTCGCCGAGTCGCTGACGGCCGCGGGCTGGACGGTCGCACGTTTCATCGGTTTTCGCGATCACCATGCGTACGGTCCGGGCGATCTCGACGCGATCGCCGCCGCGGTGCGCGAGTCGGGCGCGGCCGGGGCGGTCACGACCGAGAAGGACGCGGTTCGCCTGCGCCCCAGGCGGCCCCTTCCCGTGCCGATGGCCGCGATCCCGCTCGACGTGTCAATCGAGCCCGCGTCCGAATTTCGCGCGTGGCTCTTCGATCGGCTCCGCGCCGCGCGGGAGGCGCGCGCATGAGCCTCGTGGCGCTCCGGTATCGGCTCGAGTACGCGCTCGTCCTCGCCGTGCGCGGTCTCGTGCGCCGGCTGCCGGACGCTGCCGCCCGCGGTCTCGGCTCGCTCGTGGGCCTGTGCTTCTACGCGATCGATCCCGCGCACCGCCGCCTGGCCGTCCGTCAGCTGCGCGCGGCCTTTCCGACCCGATCGGCCGCCGAGTGTCGGGCCATCGCGCGTCGCACGTTCGCGCACTTCGGCCGGCTCCTGGTCGTGCTGCTGAAGTTCAGCACGCTGACGCCGGATCAGATCCGCGCGCGCGTCGAGTTCGAAGGGGACGAGCGCGTCCGCGCCGCCCTCGACAAGGGCCACGGCGCGATTCTCTTCTCGGGCCACTTTGGATACTGGGAGCTGCAAGGGCTGGCGCAGCCGCTCGTGCTGCCGTCGATCTCGGTGCTCGCCCGACCGCTCGACAACCCGTACCTGCACGCGCTGCTCGAGGAGATGCGGCTCGCCACCGGCAACCGCGTCATCTACCGGCAGGGCGCGCTCCGCCGCGTGCTTCGCGCGCTCAACGCAAACGAGTGCGTGGCGATCCTCATCGACCAGCACATTCAGGGCAGCGACGCCGTCCGGGTCGAGTTCTTCAACCGTCCGGCGGCGACGACGGCCGCGCTCGCGACGTTCGCCTTGCGCACCGGCGCCCCGCTGATTCCGGCGTTCGCGCTGCCGCTCGCCGGCGGCCGGTATCGATTGATCTACGAGCATCCGATCGAGCTGCCGTCCGCCGGATCGGCCGATCCGGTGCGCGACCTCACGCAACGCTGCACCGACGTGCTCGAGATGTACGTCCGGCGCTACCCCGAGCTGTGGTTGTGGATGCATCGCCGCTGGCGCGATGAGGGCGACGAGGCCAAGGCGGTTCCGGGCATGTTCCCGGCCGCGGCGCCCGATCGCAACGAGGAGCCCGTCGAGTGAGCGGTCAGGCGCGTCCGCCCGTCGAGCGCGTCGTGTTGCGGGCGCCCAACTGGCTGGGTGACGCCGTGCTCGCGTTGCCGGCCATGGCCGCCGTGCGCCGGGCGTACCCGAAGGCCGAGCTCACGGTGGCCGCGCCCGCCCACCTCGCGGGCCTGTTTCGCGAAGGCACCGACGTGCGGCCGGACCACGTTCTCGATCTGCCCGAGGCGCATCGCGCCGCCGTGGCCGCGATCGCCGCCGGTCGATTCGACCTGGGCATCCTGTTCCCGAACTCGTTTCGATCGGCGTGGCAGCTCCGGCGGGCCGGTATGGCGCAGCGCTGGGGTTATGCGACCGCCGGCCGCGGCTGGCTCCTCACGCGCAAGAGCCGTACGCCGGATCGATCGGCGGAGCCGCGGCATCACGCGGACTATTTCCGCGCGCTCGTGCGCGGGCTCGATCTCCCGTGCGACGACGCGCCTCCGCGTCTCGTGGTGTCGGCGGCGAGCGCCGGGCAGGCGTCCGGGCTGCTGGCGCCCCGCGGCGCGCCCCGCGCGCCGATCGTCGGTTTCGCACCCGGCGCCGCCTACGGTCAGGCGAAACAGTGGCCCGCCGATCGCGTGGCCGCGGTCATCGCGCGCCTCGTGAGCGAGCGCGGCGCGACGTGCGTGATCCTCGGCGCCGGCGGCGATCGCGACGCGTCGCGTGCGATAGAATCGTGGCTGCGCGCGCGGGCGCCCGAGGCGCGGCCGTTCGTGATCGATCTCGTGGGCCGCACGACGCTCGGCGCCCTCGCGGCAGTGGCCGCGCGATGCGACGTGGTCGTCTCGAACGACTCGGGCGCGATGCACGTCGCCGCGGCCGTGGGCTGTCCGGTCGTCGCCGTGTTCGGGCCGACCGACGAGCGCGCGACCCGGCCGCTCGGCGCGCATGACGTGCTCACCGCGGCCGTGTTCTGCCGGCCGTGCCACCTGCGCGACTGCCCGATCGACCATCGCTGTATGAAGCGCATCCCCGCGGACCGCGTGTTCGACGCCGTTGCCGGCCGCCTGACGATGCCGGAGCCGACGGCGCCATGACGCCCGCGGTCTTTCTTGATCGCGACGGCACCATGGTCCGCGACGTCGGCTATCTGAGCCGGATCGAGGACCTCCACTGGTTCCCGTGGACGATCGACGCGATTCGCGTGCTCAATCGGGCCGGGTTCCTGATCTTCGTCACCACCAATCAGGGCGGCGTCGGCCTCGGCTACTATCCCGAGGACTTCGTCCGCCGGACGCACGACGAGATGATGACGACGATTGCGGCGGGCGGCGGGCGCGTGGACGGGTGGTACTACTGCCCGCACCATCCGCGCGCGGTCGTCGAGGCGCTGCGTCGCGTGTGCGACTGCCGGAAGCCCGAGCCCGGCATGATCCGGCAGGCGCAGCAGCGGTTCGAGATCGATCTGGCGCGATCGTTCGTCATCGGCGACAAGGCCGCGGACGTCTCGATGGCGCGGTCGGTCGGCGCCCGTGGCGTCCTCGTGCGGACCGGGTACGGCGAAATCGAGCTGGCGCGCGCGGGCGGGACGATGTCCGACGCCGCGCTCGTCGCGGGCGATCTCATGGCGGCCGCGTCCTGGATCCTGCGCGAGACCGGCCATCCCAAAGGAGGCGCATGACCGCGAGGTCGTCCACGGCACGGTACCGGCGCATCATCGGAGGCTTCCGGCGGGCGCGCATCGCCGTCGTGGGCGATCTGATTGCGGACGAGTTCCTCTACGGCGAGATCGAGCGCGTGTCGCGTGAAGCGCCCGTGCTCATCGTCAGGTACGACACGACCGAGGTCGTCCCGGGCGGCGCGGGGAACGCGGCCAACAACGCCGCGGCGCTCGGCGCGCACGTCGAGGTCGTGGGCGTGGTCGGCCGCGACGAGGCGGGCCGGCGGTTGCTGCGATCGCTCGAGCGCGGCGCGAGCGCGCGCGGGGTCC
>Ga0335084_10004284_pt1 | contig 14046 bp, 14 predicted proteins | sample Lox_Sample_44_FD_206721 | JGI IMG/M metagenome (GOLD analysis project Ga0335084, IMG submission 206721) | Soil microbial communities from Loxahatchee National Wildlife Refuge, Florida, United States - Lox_Sample_4.4 | ecosystem: Environmental > Terrestrial > Soil > Wetlands | place: USA...
TGTCGTGCTGATGTTCACGACGGCAGGGCTCAATTTTTCCACGAGATCGGCAAGGGATCCCGGGGCCCCGAAGCCGCCCGGGACGGAGGGGAAAGCCGTCTTTGCGGTAACGGTCGGTGCGGCCGGCGCGCTGACACCGTCAGCTCCTGCATACGATGCCCGCAGACCCGGCGACAGGGAGAATTTCACAACTCCCACAACCGAGAGGATGAAGAAGCCGACGAGGCAGATGACAAGGATCACGAAAAATTGTTTTCTTTCGTAGGCGCTGTCACTCATGAAAACCTCCTGCTTGAGCCGTCGATCCCTCCCGAGGCGGGATCGGGCAGCATTGCAAAATATCGACGAAAAAAGGGGGCTTGTCCCTCACAGACCCCCTTGGCGATTCATAGCACACGCGAAAAATATTTGCTACAGATACGTGCGGGCCGAAAAGGCATTTACTTCTCGCTTTCCACCGGGTTCGTCAGTTCTCCAAGCTTCTCGATGGCAATGGTGATCACATCGCCAGGCTGCAGAAAAATCGGCGGTTTCCTCACGAAGCCTACGCCTTCCGGCGTTCCCGTCAGGATTACGGTTCCCGGCAGGAGGGTCAGGGACTGGCTGACGTCGCTCACGATCTCTGCCACCGAGAACAGCATGTCCGAGGTGTTCGAGTCCTGCATCACCTTTCCGTTGAGAATGGACTGGATCCGCAGGTTGTTCGGATCGGGGACTTCGTCCTTCGTCACAAGGCAGGGCCCCAGGGGGCAGAACGTGTCGAAGCTCTTTCCTCTTGCCCACTGCTTCTTCTGCTTGACCATCTGCCAGTCCCTGGCGCTCACATCGTTTGCGCAGGTGTATCCGAGGACACAATCCATCGCCTCTTTTTTTGAAACGTTTTTTGCCCGTTTCCCGATGACAATGACCAGTTCCGCCTCGTAATCCACCTCGTCGGGGCCCGCTTTCGGCAGGAGGATCGTGTCGCCGGGGCCAATGAGGCTGTTGGTCCCCTTGATGAAGAGCACCGGGCTTTCAGGCTCTTTGCTTTCCGTTTCTCCGGCGTGCTTTCCATAACTGAACCCCAGGGCCAGGATGTTCGGGGGATCAATCGGCGGCAGGATTTTCTTGATGACAGCCGAACGATCCGACAGAGAGAACTGCCCCAGGATATCACCTTCAATGACTCGCGCCTTTCGCGGCGTCGCAGGGTCGAATGCACCATAGAGCCGCTGATTCCCATCAGTAATAAAACGAATGATTTTCATCACTTACCCCCTTTTTCGCCTGCGTTCGGCCGTTTCTCCCTATTGGCGAAGCGAATTATATCCTTCCGTGGAGCTTCTTTTCCTTTATCTTTTCATTATAACTTGCCTTCATGAAAAATAAAAGGGGTGTGATTTCTTCCATGATCGTGCAGATGCGCCGGGTCCGGCGATGCAGGGCGGACACTTTTTATCCAATGACCGGGGGCGCGTCCCGCTAGCCCCGCCTTGCAGGCGGGGTCAGGGCGCGCAATCATGTCTGGTTCTTTCGTTGCCGGGAAGCCCCGCCCTGTGGGCGGGGAGCTTCACATTCACTCCGAGATATTGGCTATCCGTTGCCTCTCCGTGAAGAGTGCATGTCTTTCTTCCCGACAATGATACATAATTTCAAAGTGTTGCCTTGTTCAAAAGGTCACGGCATGTTGACGCCCTGTCCGTTCCGATTCGACAGCCCGGAACTCGCTTTTGAAAATCTGCTTGCGAAAATGGATGAAATTCTCATACATTGACACGGTTTTAGGAATTACGGGGGTGTCGTCATCATCAGGTCTACTCCCGCCATCGAGGGATGACAGTGGCCTTTCGCTCCGCGTCCAAAACAATATCAATGACCCTGCCGTTGCTGTTTGCTCTTGTCACGGCCATGCCCGCGTCATCCCCGGCCCTGACACTCGAGGAGGCCATTGCGCTGGCCAGATCGAATCTCCCTGCCTATCAGGCCCAGGCATCGCGGGTCGGCTCTTCAGAGGCCCGCTACAAGGCAACCCTCGGCCCCTATCTGCCCAGCGTTGACGTTTCGGGCACCGCGATCTCGCACAACACTTCGGGGCCGAACTATACATCCAATGTCTACGACGTGACGGCTTCGTTGAAACTATTTGACTACAAGCGCGGCCCCGCCCGGGACATTTCCCGTTACGATTTCAACACGGAACAGGAAGGGCTCAAGAAAAGCCTCCTCGATCTCCAGTTCGATGTGAAGAGCTCCTTCTATGCCGTGCTGGCCAGTCGCAGCATCCTGGAGCAGAGAAAACTCCAGCTCGACAGTGCCCGGAAGAACTACGAGGTGGCCGAAGGGCGAAGAAAATTCGGCGTGGCAAAACTCTCCGATGTCCTGCAGGTGTCCGTGAGGCTCGAGCAGGCCCGCTTCAATCTCGTCCAGTCCGAAGGGACCCTTCAGAAAAGTCTTTCCGAGCTGAGTTCCTTCATCGGCAGGCCCGTCGTCAACGCAGAGGAGCTGCGAGGGGATTTCATCTTCGACATGCCGCTGCCCGACGAAAAGCTTCTGTTGACGGCCCAGATGAGGCGTCCGGAAATCATCCAGGCCGAACTTGCCGTCAAGCGGGCCCAGAGCAACCAGAGCCTTGCCACGGGAGATTACTTTCCCGTCATCTCGGGCAACCTGACGTACTCGAGGAGCGACGACACCATTGCAAACGCGATCCCGCCTTTTGTCAATCCGATGGAAGACCGCTCCGCAGCACTGGTGGCCAGCTGGAACCTCTTCGAGTTTGGAAAATTTTATCGCAGCCAGGCGGCCTCCATCGACATCCTGACCTCCGAGGAAAACCTCAAGGAGACCAAGCGAGTCCTCCAGCTCGATCTTCGCAAGAGCTACGAGGATTTTTTGACAGCTCTGCGAAATGTCAAGGTTGCCCTGGAGCAGGACAGGCAGGCCCAGCAAAACTACGACCAGGCCTTCGGTGAGTATAAGGTGGGCAAAGGCGACATCCTGTCGCTGGTCGTGGCGGAGACCCTGCTGTCGCAGGCCAGAGAACAAAAGGTCTCCTCTGCACTCAACCTCTATCTCTCGAAGGCGCTGCTGGAGCGGACGGCCGGGATTGAAAGCCTGGAACAACTCCCCCCCGATGCACAAGACCCGAAGATGGACGAAAAGCCCTGACTTCTTCCCATGGAACGGTAACCGGGGATGAAGAATTTTATATCTGTAGCTTGTTTCATCGTTCTGTCGGATCAAAGCTTCTGTCCCTGTTCGCGGGCTGGTCCACCGTCGTATCCCCGCTCTCCGTCATCCTCGCATTCGGCCTTTCGGGACTGGTCGGGATCTTCTTCGGGTTCTATCCGGCCGACAAAGCCTCCCTGCTCAACCCCATCGATGCGCTCCGCGATGAGGGATCCAATCCCGGAGGCCTTGCCCGCCGAATCGTCCGCAGGGCGCATTGCCGCGCGATGGCGAGGCGCTGGACTTTTCCACGCGAACAGATTATGCTCCGGCGTCAGGAAAAAGGAGTCTTCACCATGGCTGAAATCAAAAGCACCATCGATCTCATTATGGAGCGGACGAAAAACCTATCCGCGAGCCCGGAAGAGCTCGAGGCCTACCAGCGGCGTGAGCGCGAAAAGCATATCCGTGGCCTGATCCAGCGGCTCCTTGACGACAATCTCACCCTCGATGATGTGAAGGAAGAGCTGGCAAAGGAGAGTAAGAACGGCCCGGCGAAGGACGTGACAGCTGTTTTGAAGGAAGCCCTTACAGGGCATGTCGATCCCGAGACGGACAACGAACGCCTGTTCCGGATTGTCTGCGAACTGGTGGGAACCCCCGAGGATCGTCTCCACGAGACGCTCCGCGCCTGCCAGGCGGAGTTGTTTGCCAGGCAGACGGCCCTGATGGATCGACAGAGACAGGAGTTGGAATCGAAGGGAATCGCCGGTTCAGCCGTAGTGCCGAACGCCGAGGCGGATCCGCAGGGGACTGCCCTCAGGGACGAGATACGGGCAGCCTGCGCAAAGCGCGTCTTTGCCGCTATAAATAGTTAAACCAGTAATCCTGGACCATCTTGAAGTTCTTCTTCACGTCCTCGCGCCCGGTGACGATGTCCCCGTGACCCGGGCAGAGAACCTCCACATCGAGCCCCGCAAGCATCGTGATGCTTTCCTTGAGCTGTTTGCCCGACCCGCCGGGGAGGTCTGTCCTGCCGATGCTCTGTTTGAAAATCACATCCCCCGTGAAGAGAACTTTTTTCTCCGGCCAGTAAAAACAGAGAGACCCCGGCGAATGACCCGGCGAGAGAAACACCTTCAGCGAGGTGTTTCCGATCGTGACATCCCCCTCCTGAAGAAAGAATGCCGGCTTGGGAAAGGCCCCCTGGGGGCCGATGTACTTCATGACAAACGTGTAGTCGGTGCGGCTCATGGCCCACTGGGTCGAGGGTCCGAAGGACCCGACGGTCTCCAGGTGGTCGGGGTGCCCGTGGGTGACGAGGACGACGTCGATCTGCTCGGGGGTGATACCGACCCGTTCCAATCCCCGCCGGACATGCTGAAAGAGATGGCGATGACCCGGGTCGATGAGAATCTTCTTCGAGCCCTCGATGAGAAAGCTGTTGCAGTTGTTTTCGCTCGCGCTCTGCCAGATGAAGCCGTAGAGGCCGTCGAGGATTTTCATAATCTGTTTCCTTCCACTGCGGGTCAGGCTTCCTGTTGGATGAGCCGCAGGATATTTTTGCGCCCCACGTTTTCGAAGTCTGCGTCCTTCAACCCCAGGCGACGGACTTTCGAAAGCTCGCTCGACGGGATGCCGAAGGGGAAATCGCTCCCGAAGAGCAGCTTTTCACTGCCGTATCGCTTCAGGAACATCTCCATTTCTCCCGTCGAGGCCAGCGCCGTGTCGGCATAGACCGTTTCGCCGTCCCAGATCCCCGACTCCATCAGCGCCTCAAAGCCACCATTGAGGCCCCCCAGGTGGGGAATGATGATCGGGGTGCGCCCGGCGATGCGCTTGATGAAATACTGCGTGTTTTGGAACGACTCTTCCAGGACGACCGGCAGCCGGAGCCGGACGGCCTCGGCGATAAAGGCCTCGCAGCCGGGGTCGTCGTAGCGGTAGACCGGCTCGTACTCGTGGCGGTGCCACTTGATCCCCCGGTATCCTTTCTGCAGCTCGCCTTTGCGGAAGTCATTCCAGACGAAGTAGTAGGCGTGGATGTCGGGATCGCGCCTCTGGATGTCGAGGAGGTACTCGTTTGCCATCTGTCGGCAGGCAACCCAGCGTGCGTTGTCCTCGAAGTGATCGTCGTAACGGTCGTAGATGTCTTCTACCGGCGGATAGAGGCAGGCTCCCCGGATGCCCGCGCGATCCAGGTGGGCCCGGATCAGCTCGATGGGCAGCTCCGAGTTCTGGATGCCGCAGTGCATGTGGGAGTCAATGATCTTCATGGTTCTTCAGGATTTCGTTCCGGCGATGAGTGCCTTCACCCGCTCGAGATCGCGCGGCGTGTCCACCTCGATGGAATCGTAGGGCGTCTCCACCACCTTGATGCGATAGCCGTGCTCCAGGGCCCGGAGCTGTTCCAGGGCTTCGAGTTTTTCCAGGGTTCCCTGGGGCAGCTTCGTGAAGGTGACGAGGAAGGACTTGCGGTAGGCATAGATGCCGTGGTGCTTCCAGTAATCGGCCTTTTTCCCCCGGTCGCGCACGAAGGGGATTGTCGATCGGGAGAAGTAGAGGGCAAAGTGGTCTTTGTCGAAGGCGACCTTGACGGCGTTGGGGTCGGTGATCTCCTCGTCCCTGCGGATCTTGTAGATCAGCGTCGAGAAGTCAACGGTCGGATCCTCGAGAAGCGGCCTTGCGACCTCGTCGATCTGGGTGGGCTCGAAGGTCGGCTGGTCGCCCTGAATGTTGACGACGATGTCCGTATCGGCAAGGCCCAGCTTTTCCACCGCCTCGGCAATCCGGTCCGTCCCTGTCGTGTGATCCGGCGATGTCATGACAACGCGCCCGCCGAATCTCCCCACGGCGTCAAAGATCCTCTTGTCGTCCGTTGCCACAGCGGCAAGGGAGACACTTTTTGACTGCAGGACGCGCTCGTACACATGCTGGATCATGGGCTTGCCGAGAACGTCGGCCAGCGGCTTCCCCTCGAAACGCGAGGACTGATACCGCGACGGAATGATGACAACGACTTTCATTCTTTTTGGTCCCTGCACCCTCGTCCCTGGTCCCGATCAAAGGTAGGGATCCTTCTGCTGCAGGTGCTCCTTCACATAATCGCTGATCGAATCCTCGAGTGAGCGGCACCGGATGGGGCACCCGGCTTTCCGCAACTTGTCCATCTTCGCCTCTGTCACGTACTGGTACTGGTCGCGGATCTCGACGGGCATGTCGATGTAGTCGATTTTCGGTTTCATGCCCGAGGCCTGGTACACAGCCTTGACGAGATCGTTCCACGTGCGGGCCTTGCCCGTCCCGAGGTTGAAGATCCCCTTTGCCTTCGCGTTCTTCAGGAACCACCACATGACCTCGACACAGTCTTTCACGTAGACAAAGTCACGGATCTGCTCGCCGTCGCCGAAACCCGTTCGGTGAGACTTGAAGAGCCGCACCTTCCCGGTGTCCCGGATCTGGCCGAAGGATTTGTGGACGACACTGCGCATCTCGCCCTTGTGGTATTCGTTGGGACCGAAGACGTTGAAAAACTTGATCCCCACGACCTTGCCGAGGAGCCTGTTGCGCATGACCCACTGGTCGAAGAGCTGCTTCGAATAGCCATACATGTTGATGGGTTTGAGCTGTTTTGTCGTCTTGTCGTCGTCGGAAAACCCCAGGGAGCCGTCACCGTAGGTGGCCGCGCTCGAGGCGTAGATGAAGGGGATCTTCTTCGTCACGGCCCAGCGTGCGATCGCACAGCTGTAGTGAAAGTTGTTCTCCATGAGGTAGTCGGCATCGCGCTCCGTCGTCGACGAACAGGCCCCCATGTGGATGACGGCCTTCGCCTTGAAGGGAAGGCTGCCCTCGCAGAGCATCTCGTAGAAGGCGTCCTTGTGGATGAAGTCGGCGTAGCGCTTCTTCACAAGGTTCTTCCACTTGTCCGAAGTCCCGAGCTCATCGACGATCAGGATGTCGTCGATCCCCTCCAGGTTGAGTTTCCAGACGAATGCACTCCCGATGAAACCGGCCCCGCCGGTGACGATATACATGATAGGGTCCCCTCGATTGTCGGTGTTGGTTCCGTCTGCTCTCTTCCGTCGAGAGCCCCTCTAGATTTCCTTTGCGGCCTTCTGCGCGGCGGCGGCAATCGCCTCGACCCTGCCGTCGGCCATCTTGATCGGGATGATCATGAACAGGGTTCGGGACATGAAGTCTTCCGCCTTCGGGTAAAGCTCCCGGCCGTACTCCGCCTTCCCCTTGTAGGAAGGATCCATGAACGGGTACTTCTTCGAGTTCACGGTGCTCTTCGAGAGGAAATGCTCCCAGTTGGGCAGGTAGTGCCAGAAGTTTTCGTAGAAGTAGATGAAGTCGACACCCTGCGCGGACATGGCCTTCTGGAAGGCCTTGGTCATTGACGCGGAGGGCAGGTTGAACGCGATGAAGGTGGCCGTGTCGCCCTGCGGGTCGGGGATGTTGCGGAAACCGATCCCGGGGACCGCGCTCAGCGCAGCTTTGACGGCGGCCTTGTTCTTTCTCTGCTCGGCGACGATCGTGTCGAGCTTTCGCAGCTGGGCAAGTCCCAGGGCCCCCTGCAGCTCGTTCATGCGGAAATTCATGCCGAGAATGAAGCGGCCCTCGAGAGCGCGGGCCACCTTCGGGTTGTGGTCGTGGCCGTGGTCGTGGTACCAGTCGGCACGAAGGTAAAGATTTCGGTCATTCGTGATGACCATCCCGCCTTCGCCCGTCGTCATGGTCTTGTAGAAATCAAAGCTGAGGATCCCCATGTCGCCGATGGTGCCGAGCTTTTTCCCGCGGAAGCTCCCGCCCGCGCTCTGCGCATTGTCCTCGAGCACCTTGAGATTCCGCTTTCTCGCGACCTCCATGATTTTGTCCATGCTGGCCGGCGCCCCGCACATGTGGACGGGGATGACAGCCTTCGTGTAGGGTGTCAGCCGCTTCTCGATGCTCTCGGGATCCAGGTTCAGGCTTTCGTCGATGTCCCCCGGGATCGGGATCGCCCCGGCTTCAAGGACGGCTTCGTAGGTGGCATTGAACGTGAACGGCGGCACGATCACTTCGTCGCCCGGCCCGACATCCAGGGCAGCCAGCGCGACCACGAGAGCGGCCGTCCCCGATGTTACGCCGAGCGTGTGGGCGGCCCCGAGATACTTGGCGAATTCCTCCTCGAACTGCTGGACCTTGAATACGCCCTTCCGTTCCTTGTCAAACCCGTATCGCATCAGGATGCCCGTCTGCATGACATCCATGACTTCCTTGAGCTCTTCTTTTCCGAAAAGTTCTGATCCGGCCATTCTTGCTGCCTCCAGTTTCTTTTTTATGGGTGCTTCGCACCGCTTAGGAAGGGGATTGTTCCCCCTCACTGTGCAACCCTCTCCCTCGCAGGACAGAGGGAGATCAAGGGTATGGTCGTTACAGGGCCGTCCTGTAGATCGCGATTGCGTCCTCCAGCGTCACCTTCCTCGGGTTGTTCTCCAGGGGTCGCGCCACCGTCATGGCCACCCGGGCCATCTCGGGGAAGTCCTCCTCGGGGATCCCGAGGTCCACGAGCCCTGTGGCAATGTCGCAATCTTCAATGATGGAATCGACCGCTTCCACCGCCAGCATTGCCGCGTCACGCACGGAAAGCCCTTCCGTGTTCTCCCCCATCATCTCGGCCACGGTGGCGAATTTCTCCAGGGCGCCGGGCAGGTTGTATTCCATGATCCGCGGAAGCATGAGCGTGTTGGCCACCCCATGGGAGATCCCGTACTTGCCGCCCAGCGGGTACGATAGCGAGTGGGCTGCGCCGACGCCGGCGTTTGCCAGCCCAATGCCCGCGTACAGGCTGCCGAGCATCTGTGCCTCGCGGGCCTCGAGGTCACTGCCGTTGTGGACGCAGGTCCTCAGGTTCTCGGAGATGAGGCAGATGGCCTCCAGGGAGAACATCTCGCTGGCGGGGCTGGCGATCACCGAGGTGTAGGACTCGATGGCATGGCAAAGCGCATCCATCCCGGAGGCGGCCGTGGGCTGGGGCGGCAGGCTCAGGGTGAGCTCCGGGTCGAGCAGCGCCAGGTCCGGGTACATGAACACACTGTTCATCCCCTCTTTTTTCTTCAGATCGCGCCGGACGAAAACGGCCGTGAAGGTCACCTCGCTGCCCGTCCCCGCCGTGGTGGGGATCATGATCGTCGGCAGCCCGGGCCCGGGGACTTTGTTGAGCCCGAGGAAGTCCTTTGCCTCGGCATGATGGGCCGTTACAACGGCAATGGCCTTGGCCACATCCATGGCGCTCCCGCCGCCGATCCCGACGACGATGTCGCATTTGCCTTTCAGGGCCAGTCTCGCCCCCTCGTCGGCCTGCTCCAGGGGCGGCTCCGGCAGAACCTTGTCGTAGAGAACGGCCTTCATGCCTTCCCGGTCCAGCATCTCCATGATCTTTTCCCGCATCCCCAGCTTCGCCAGGTTCCCGTCCATGGCGATGAAGGGCTTCTTGGCTCTCATTTCACGTATCTGGCCGGCAAGCCCGGAAAAGGACCCGCAGCCGAAGACGATTTTTCTTGCCCCAGTGAAGGAAAACATTTTCTGCATGAATCGATCCTCCTGCAACCCCCTTTTATGCTTATGGAATTCCCGAGGGCGGTTCGGTGAAGAATGGCGCAGACCACCTGTGAAAGTCAAGGATTTTGTTTCCCGCAGAACCAGTCGAGCTGACGGCAGAACCCCCTAATGATCTTCACCTCGCGGGAGCGAAGCTCCACGCGGGAGAGGAAGCGCCGGATGCTTGTCATCCAGTACTCGGGATTCTGCGGATTGATGAACCCGATCCGGAGACTGACGTCCTTGATGTGCTCGTACATCCCCTCGAGCTCTCCCGACGAGGCAAGCCGCGGGGAGAATTTTTTCGTTTTGGAGGCGGCCGTGAAAATCTCGTAACAGAGGATCATGACGGCATGGGAGAGGTTGATGGAGCGGAAACGCTCCGAGACGGGGATGTGCACGAGAAGGTGCCCGTAGCGAAGCTCGTCGTTCGTCAGGCCGGCGTCCTCGGGTCCGAAGAGCAGTGCCACGCGGTTTTTGCGAGAGACTTCCACAAGCTTTTCCGCCGCCTCCCTGGGGGTCTGAAAGGCGGGCCGCGCCCTGCCAACCCTGGCTGTCGTTGCGACGACGTACTGGAAACCGGACAGGGCTTTTTGCAGATCCCGCTCATAGCGGATTCGATCCACCACGTCTGCGGCCAGGTGTGTCGACATCTGCCTGATCTTCTCTTCGTCGAAGTCAAGATCACTGACGACGAGAATGTCCTCGACACCCATGTTCTTGGCGCACCGGGCCGCAGAGCCGATGTTGCCCGGGTACTTTGGTCTGTTCAGCACGACAGTGATGTTCTCCAGAAGGATGCCTGTTGACATGTCTTTACCTCATTTCCGGGTGGCGCGAGTTTACCACAGAAAACGGGGTTTCTTCTTTCTTTTTCATTGCCCCCGTGCCGTCTCCTCTGGTATCTCAACTGCAGACCTTGCGCAACAGGCACCGTTAAAATGGAAGGGAATTTCAGACAAATCCTGCTGGCAGCAGCAGATCAGATGGGGCTTTCCCTGACGGGTTCGCAGATCGCCCTGTTCGAGGCCTACCGGGCAATCCTTCTGCTCTGGAACAGCAAGATGAATCTGGTCTCTCTGCAGTCAGAGCTCGATCTGCCCGTGCGCCACTTCATCGACTCTCTCACCCTTCTCCCCTACCTGCCCGCCGGTCCCAGGACCTTGCTGGATATCGGTTCCGGGGCAGGGTTTCCGTCGATCCCCGTCAAGATTGTCCGGAAGGATCTTCACCTGACCCTGCTGGAAGCCTCACGGAAAAAGAGCTCCTTCCTCAAGGAGGTTGTCCGCAAGCTGGACCTGCAGGGTGTCTCGGTCATGAACGGCCGGCTCGAAGAGCTGTTGAAAAAAGACAATAAACCATCCTTTGATCTCATCGTTTCCCGGGCGACTCTCAAGCTCCAGGACCTCGTGGCAAAGAGTCTCCCCCTGCTGAAAGAAGGGGGTTTTCTGGCAGCAATGAAGGGCCCCGGCGCAGATGAGGAGAGAGCTGCCCTGGACTCGCTAAAAAGTACGTGTTTTCGAATAGTTGTAAACCATTCATTCACACTTCCCCTCACGGGTGATCGCAGAAACATCGTGCTTGTGGATAAACCCTGTTGAACTGACCCGAAACATCGTTTCAACTATTTAAATTCATTAGATAAATTAGTTTGCTGTCGGGCCCAGAATTTCCTTTGAAAAACCCCTTTTTTGTGTTAGCATCGACCAATTTCATCCAGCCGGCAAAACATCCTGATTCTACATAAAACATGCGAAAAATTATTTGTATTGCCAATCAAAAGGGAGGGGTCGGGAAGACCACGACAGCGATAAACCTCTCGGCGTCGCTCGCAACAGCGGAAAAGAAAGTCCTGCTGATCGACGGGGACCCCCAGGGCAATACGACAAGCGGGGTGGGGATCAACAAGGCTTCGATTGAAAACAAGAATCTCTACCACGCTCTTATCGGGCGCTGCAGCATCGACGAGGTCATCGTAAAGACCCAGATCCCGACGCTCGACGTGGCTCCCTCGAATCAGGATCTTGTCGGCGTGGAGATCGAGTTTGTTTCGCTCGAGGAGCGCGAGAGAAAGCTCAAGGCGCTGCTCAATGACCTGGGCACGCCCTATGACTACTGCATCATCGACTGTCCCCCATCTCTGGGGTTTCTGACCCTGAACGCGCTGGTTGCCTCGGATTATTTGATTATTCCGCTGCAGTGCGAGTACTTCGCCCTCGAGGGGCTGGCCCATTTGCTGAACACGGTCAAGCTGGTTCGGACCCGCATGAACCCGACACTTGCCCTGGGAGGGATCCTTCTTACCATGTTTGACATCCGCAACCGGCTTTCGCACCGGGTCGTCGAAGAGGTGAGGACCCACTTCGGGAACAAGGTATTCAAAACCGTTATCCCGCGGAATGTGCGAATCTCGGAGAGCCCGAGCCACGGGCTGCCGATCATCCTCTACGACGTCAAGTCCCGCGGGGCTGTTGCCTATATGGATCTGGCCCATGAAATTCTCTACGACGGGAGAGCCTAGGATGCTCAAGAAGAACTCGCTGGGAAAAGGCCTCGGCGCCATGTTCCCCGACCTGCTCGAAAAGATCGGCGACAAGCCGGTCCTCGTGACCTGCGGCATCGAGGAACTCGTCCCGAACCGCTACCAGGCAAGGAAGGATTTCGACCCCGAGGAGCACAAGAGCCTCGTCATTTCCATCCGGAAGAGCGGCATCATTCAGCCGATCGTGGCACGAAGATTCGACGGGGGCTACGAGATCATTGCCGGCGAGAGGCGCTGGAGGGCCGCCCAGGAGGCGGGTCTCAAGAATGTCCCGGTCATCGTCCGGGAGGCAGGCAACGAGGACGCTGCGGTCTTCTCTCTCATCGAGAACCTTTTACGGGCAAATCTGAACCCCATGGAGGAAGCCGAAGCGTTTCACAGGCTGATCAATGATTTCAGCCTTTCTCACGAGGCCATCTCGACGGCCGTCGGGAAGGACAGATCAACCGTCACCAATGCCTTGAGGCTGTTGAAGCTGCCGAAGGAAATCAGGGAGGCCCTTGCCAGGAAGACCCTTTCGGCGGGGCACGCCAGGGCAATCCTTGCGCTGGAGACCATTGAGGAGCAGACCCGGCTGTTCAAGGCCATCCTCTCCAGGGGACTCAATGTCAGGGAAGCTGAAGAGTTCGCTCGCGGCAAGAAGAAAGCGAAGACTGCCCGGAAAAAACCTGTCAGCGACGAACATCTGGCAGAGCTGGAAAAACGCCTTTCCCGGCGCCTCATGGCCAAGGTGAACATCCAATCCCGGAAGCGTGGTGGTTCGATTGAGATCCGCTTCAGCTCCCCGGAAGAACTGGACAGGCTCCTGGAAGCACTATTGAGATCCTGATTTTGTAGCTGGTAAGAAGGGTTTATTCCGTTAGAATTCTTCGGTAGCATCTTATCAACATTTGTTTATAACTTGTTTACGGGGCGGGTGTGCAGTGGAGCGGTTCTGGAATAAAAGCATTGATATCATAAAGGAAAAAATAACAAGGCAGAACTTTGATACCTGGATCAGCCCTGTGCGAATTTCCTCAGTGGAAGGCACCGAAGTCGAGCTTTGCGTGCCGAACCGCTTTTTCAGGGACTGGCTGACGGACCACTACGTGGAGGTCATCAAGGAATCCGTGTCTTCTGTTGCGGGAACGCCGCTGGCCGTAAGATTTGTCATCGACAGCGCGCCTGTCGCCGAGAAGAAGTCTGTTGCGGACCCGGATCCCTCCGTTTCTCAAAAAAACAACAGCAGGCCGGACCCGTCTCCACGGTTTCACCCCTCACTGAATCCGAACTATAATTTTGTGCGCTTTGTCGTCGGCCCCAGCAATCAGTTTGCCCATGCAGCGGCCGTTGCTGTTGCCGAGGCGCCTGCAAAGAATTACAACCCGCTCTTCATTTACGGCGGTGTCGGTCTCGGGAAGACGCATCTGATCAATGCCATTGGTCTGCACACGCTGAAATTGATTCCGACTGCCAATGTGCTCTATGTCTCGGCCGAGGAATTCATGAACGAGATGATCAACTCGATCCGGTATGACAAGATGCAGAAGTTTCGCGAGAAGTATCGGAATATCGACTCCCTTCTGATCGACGACATCCAGTTCATAGCCGGAAAGGAAAGGACCCAGGAGGAGTTTTTCCACACCTTTAACACTCTTCACGATTCGGGAAAGCAGATCGTTGTCACCAGCGACAAGTTCCCGAAAGACATTCCCAACCTGGAAGGAAGGCTTCGCTCCAGGTTCGAGTGGGGTCTGATTGCGGACATCCAGCCTCCGGAAATCGAAACGAAAGTA
>Ga0335084_10004288_pt1 | contig 14035 bp, 13 predicted proteins | sample Lox_Sample_44_FD_206721 | JGI IMG/M metagenome (GOLD analysis project Ga0335084, IMG submission 206721) | Soil microbial communities from Loxahatchee National Wildlife Refuge, Florida, United States - Lox_Sample_4.4 | ecosystem: Environmental > Terrestrial > Soil > Wetlands | place: USA...
CCCGGTGTCTCGCCGGGTCGCCCCGGAGATCTACTACGGGCGCCAGATCGACCGGCAGCCTGCGCAGAAAACCGTCAACGCGCTCGGGGTACTGGCGACCCTCTACTTCTGACGACGCGAGCCATCGCGCGAGCGTCGCACCCGTCGCGTTGTTGGTAGGCGCGGGGGAAGACACGTCCAGCGTGTGATCGAATCCGGCCAAGTGGTTCAGCGTCTTCGTATCTCCGACGATGGCGAGCCTCACGCCCTGTCCCCCTCTCCGTCGCGTGAGGCGAAGCCCCTCAGTGCTTGAAGCTGATGTTCAACCCCGTCGTGAAAATGAGGTCGTTCTCCTTCGTCCCCGCCGGCGGCGTGCTCGTGAAGCGATCGCTTACGGTCACCTGCAAGCCCAGCCAGCCTTTCAACTTCGTCGCGAAGCGCAGATCGAAGGCCGCGCGGTACTCGCCGAGGTCTTCCAGGTCGGGGTAGAGAAAGAACTGCTCGATCAGCGTGGTGTTCGCCGCGAACTTGTGCAGGAAGTCCTGCCCAAGCGTCGCGCCCGTCACGTTATTGGTGGGCGCGGGGGAATACACTTCCTTCGTGTAGTTGAAACCGGCCAGCAGGTTCAACGTCGTCGTGTCTCCTGTGATGGCATGAAATCCGACACCCGCCGTATACACCTGGCGCAGATCGAGCAGCTGCAGCTCATTGTGCTCGTAGTCCGCGGCCAGAAACCCGAACCAACGCGCGAGAAAGTCGCGGTCGTAGCGGAGGCCCGCGCGCCAGTCGTTCGCCGTGGGCTCCCCTTTGTCCGACGCGTAGACGGACGTGAAGTTGATCGCGGCGCGGGTGTGCAGCGTGGTCCGCAGGGCAGTGAGCCCGATCGACAGGTTCGTCGTCTCGCTGTTGCCCTGTGCCACGGTCAACCCAAACGTCACACCTCCGCGGATGTTCTCAAGCAGGCCGGGATGCTGCGCGTGCTCGAACGCCGCCTGCTCAGCCGGCGACCGCAGCACCGGTTTCGACGCGAGGGGCACCCGGATGGCGCCCTGGGTCGTCGCTACCACGAGATCCCCGCCCTCCGTGGTCACCGGGCCCGTGATCGTCCCGTGGCTGGCCGTCACGACGAACAACGCCGAGTCGGACGTGATCGCGGTGATCCCGGCCCAGGGCACGGTCACGTCGCCCATGGGGGCCGAGGTCACCGTGACCCCCGACGCATCGGAGCGCACCACGCGCGCCGTCAGGCGATCGCCGTTCGTGAGGTCGATCTGGGCCGACAGGACCCGGCCGACGCTGGCCACAAGAACACACAGCACCACGGCGAGTTTCCACAGTCGAGTCATCGATCCTCCGATGCGAGGCGCACAGCGAACATCACGGGCGACCCAACGTGGCGCGGCCGCGAAACGCCGACAAGGTGACCTTTGGTGCTAGCCCCTAGTGACGGGGGCCGGCCGCTGCCATTGTTCAGGCGACCCATGACCACCCTGCCCCGGGACTTCACGGCCTCCTGCGACGATGCGTGGCGGCGGGTGCAAGCCGCTCCGGGCTTCCTGACCGAGCGCGAAGCCCGCTTTCTCGCGCTCGTTGCCGCCGTAACCCCGGCCGCGGGCACAATCCTCGAGATCGGGAGCTTCAAGGGGAAATCGACGGTGGGCCTGGCCTCTATCGTTGCGCAATACGGACTCGGCAGGGTCGTGGCGGTCGACCCGTTCACGGCCCCGGCGAGCACGGACCCCGGCCTGGGCGGCGCGGCGTCGTCGTACGACGAGTTCTGCCGGACCGTGAACGCCGCCGGGCTCACCGCTTACGTCGAGGTCCACCGCATGTTCTCGCGCGACCTGGCGCGGGGGTGGCATCGTCCGATTCGCTTCCTGTGGATCGACGGCGATCACACCTACGAGGGCGTCAAGGAGGACATCGATCTGTTCGGGCCGCACCTCGCGGACGGCGCCGTCGTCGCGATGCACGACGTGTTGCACACTTTCCCGGGCCCGGTGCGCGTGTTTCTGGAAGACGTGCTCAGATCCGACCGCTTTGGCCCGGTGGGGTGCTGCGGATCGATCGGCTGGGCGCAGTACCGGCCAAAGGACGGTGCCGCTCCGGGGTTCCGCGTCCGGCGGCGCGCGCTGGCCCGCCGGATCGAGCCGCTCGCCGCCATCAGCGCGCGCGGGCGCGAGCCGTCGGGGATCGCGAAGCTCAGGTACCAGTGGTATCGCGCGTCCGTGCCGCACGGTGCCGTGGACCCGGCGGCGTGGGCGGCGCAGGTCACCCTGCCCGCGGGAGCGGGACCTACCTAGGCGGGAATCGCTCGGTGACGAGCGAGCGGAACGCTTCTTGTACCTCCCGCAGTGGGATGGCGGCGAAGCCCTCGGCGCTCACGACGGCCCGATGCGGCGAGCGGTACGGCAGCCAGAGCGCCGGATGACCCGGCACCCAGTGGTACAAGCCCACCATCGGAATCTTCCACGCCGCGGCAGCGTGCACCGTCGACGTATCAGGCGTCAACACGAGATCGCACTCGTGGATCATCGCGGCGAAATCCTCGAAGGACGCGACGTTCGGCATCTTCGCGGCCCCGGTGGCGGCGACAATCGCGTCGACCTCGCCTTGCTGCTTGGGCGAGCCACCGACCACGATGGCAAACCTCGGGTCCCATTTCATCAGCCAGCGAATGCACGCGATGAAGTTGTCGCGCCCCCAGTAGCGCGGCGAGATGTTCACGCCCAGGCGCAGCGGCCGGCCCGCCGGGAGTGGGCCGAGCCGCGCGCGGGCGCGGCGGCGTGCCTCCGGCCCGATCTGATACTCGAGATCGAGCGGCACCTCCGCGGGATCGATCCCGAACGGCAATAGCAGCTGCGCGATCCGCTCGACGACGTGCACCCGGCCCCGCTCGAGCAGCGGCACGGCATGGGTGTAGTGGCCCGCCCGCTCGTGCAGGATCCCCACCCGGTAGCGCGCCCGGCTCCATCCCATGACGAATTGCGAGTTCGCCGACGGGTTGTCCATCAGGTCCACCACGACGTCGTAGCGGCCCCGTCGCAGCTCTATGAGGAGGCGCGCGGCGGCTGCGGGTGTCTTGTAGTAGCAGAGGGACCGGTCGACGTAGGGCGCCACTGCGCCACGCACGTCGTAGTTCGTCCGGCTGAAGAGCATGTGGATCGTGGCGTCCGGATACGCGCGCCGCAGGGCGCGGATCACCGGCACCGACACGAGGACGTCGCCGATGCGGTCCTGGCGCAGGAACAGAATGCGCGGGCTCGGGCCGAGGGTGACGGCGGCACGCGGCGTCGTGACCAGGTCGCCCGAGAACGGACGGTTGGTGGCGTCGAGAAAGCGGCGCCGGACGGACAGCTCGAGCGACTTGAGAACGCCGACGGCTAGGGGCTCCCGGTCCGCCACTTCATCGAGCAACCGATGCTCGGGATCTGCTCGAGCGGCCCCTGCCCCGTCTTCGCGACCTGCACCATGGCTTCGAACAGATCCCGGCGCACGTCCGGCGGGGCGGCCTCCTTGCGCGATGCATCGAGCCGGCCGCGGTACTGCAGCTCCAGATCGGCGTTGAACCCGTAGAAGTCCGGCGTACACACCGCGCCGTAGGCCTTCGCGACCTCCTGGCTCTCGTCCCACACGTACGGGAACGGGAACCGGAACTGCTTCGCGACCTGCTGCATGTTCTCGAAGGAGTCCTCGGGATATTCCGCGGGATCGTTCGACATGATGGCGATGGAGCCGATCCCGTATTGCTTGAGCTCGAGGCAGTCCCGCACGATCCGCTCGCGCACGGCCTTCACGTAGGGGCAGTGGTTGCAGATGAACATCACGAGCGTGCCGCGCGGCCCGCGGACGTCGGCCAGACGATAGCGCTTGCCGTCCACGCCGGGGAGGTCGAAGTCGACGGCCTTCCAGCCGAAGTCGCAGATCGGGGTTTGGAGGCTGACCATGACGGGAAAGTTAATCGGGCGACAGCCGGTTGCTCTGCCCGTGTTCAGTGCGCCTGCGCCTGCACCCTCCTCACACACCGGAATCCCAGATGGTTCGTCCCCGTACTGACCTCCCCCTTGCCACGCGTGCCGACCGTGTAGCGCGAGCAGTACTGATCCGTACAGAGGAACGAGCCCCCGCGGTGGGCACGCTTGGGCTCGCCGGGCTCGCTCGGATCGAACGAGACGTCCGGCCCCTGGGGGTTGCGGGCCACACCACCCTCCGCGGTCAGCTCGGCATAGTAGTCGGGCCGATACCAGTCGCTCGTCCACTCCCACACGTTGCCGGCAACGTCGAAAAGCCCATATCCGTTCGCCGGAAACTGCGCCACGGGACCGATGCCGGCGAACGCATCCGCACCGGTATCGTGGTCGGGAAAGTGGCCCTGATGGGTGTTCGCCATCCATTTGCCGTCGGGTTCGAACACGTCGCCCCAGGGATAGCGCTTGCCGGTGAGGCCGCCGCGCGCCGCAAACTCCCACTCGGCCTCGGTCGGCAGCCGCTTCCCGGCCCACTTGGCGTAGGCGAGCGCATCCTCGTACGCCACCTGCACTACCGGGTACTGCTCCTTCCCCGCAATCGAGCTCTTGGGGCCGAGTGGATGCCGCCAATTAGCGCCCTTCACGTACGACCACCATTGCAGGTGATTGTCCAACGGGACCGGATGGTCGGGGGGCGAGAAGACGACGGATCCCGCCACGAGGTTCTCCGGGGGTGCGCCCGGAAAATCCTCGGCGCGCGGTGTTCGCTCGGCGACCGTGACGTACGCGGTCGCGCGTACGAATGCCGCGAACTGCGCGTTTGTGACCTCGGTCTTGTCCATCCAGAAGCCGTCGACGTAGACGCGGTGAATCGGGCGCGAGTCCCTGGTGGCCTGCATGCCGACCGTGTCCGTCATATCCGGCGGATCCTGCGCACCCATCGAGAATTCCCCACCCGGGATCCACACCATGCCTTCGGGCGCAGGCGCGGGCGCCGGCCCTCGGTTTTCGACGGTCGGCTCAAAGCCAGTGGACGTCCGAGCCTCGACCATGGCCGGTTTCGCGCGCACCACGCGCAACGCGAACGCCGCCGCGCCGGCGAGGGCCACCACGGCGACCCCCGCCCGCACGTCGAGGCGACTCCGCCTAGTGGCCGCCACTCTCCTTCATCTTGTCGAGGACGTCATCCAGGTTGAACGACGCCGCCTTCTGGCGTTGTGGATAGTCCTTGAACGTGGCCAGGAAATTGGCCACGTACGCCTGCGCGGGGACCAGCATGAACACGTGATCGAGCAACCAATCGTAGTACGTGTTCGAGGTGATGTCCGCCCGTTCGTAGGGGTCCGTCCGAAGATTGAAGATCTTCGGCACGCGCAGCGGCGTGAACGGCTCCGCCCAAATGCGCATCGTCCCCTGAGCGCGCTGCTCGAGGAACACAAACTTCCAGTTGTCGTACCGCAGTGCGGTCACCTGCTGATCATCATTGATGTAGATGAACGCTTCGCGGGGGCTCTTGCTCTCCTGTCCGGTGAGGTAGGGCACCAGATTGTCGCCGTCGAGGTGCACCTTGTAGGTCATGTCGCCGACCTTGTAGCCCTTGAGGAGCTTGTCCTTCACGTTGGCATCACCGCCGATGGCCACCAGGGTCGGGAGCCAGTCGAGGTGTGAGACGATGTCGTTCGACACCGTGCCGGGTTTGATCTTGCCCGGCCAGCGGACCATCGCCGGCACGCGGTAGGCCCCTTCCCAATTCGTGTTCTTCTCGCTGCGGAACGGCGTCATCGCCGCGTCGGGCCACGAGTTCATGTGCGGGCCGTTGTCGGTCGAGTACATGACGAACGTGTTGCCCGCGATGCCCAGGTCATCAAGTGCCTTGAGCACCGTGCCCACGTTCCTGTCGTGGTCGATCATGACGTCGTGGTAGACATCCTGCCAGCGCCCGGACTGACCGACGCTCGCCGGCTTGGCGTGCGTACGCAGGTGCATGTGCGTGAAGTTCACCCACAGGAACACCGGCTTCCCCGTCTTGGTCTGCCGTTGGAGAAAGTCCACCGCCCGCGCGGCGATGTCGTCGTCGATCGTCTCCATCCGCTTCTTGGTCAGGGGACCCGTGTCCTTGCACGACTGCTTGCCGACCTTGCCGAAGCGCGGGTCCACCGTCGGATCGTCCCGGTCCGACGCCTTGCAATCGAGCACCCCGCGCGGACCGAACTTGGCGTGGAACGCCGAGTCCTTCGGGTAGTCCGGCAGCTCCGGCTCCTCCTCCGCATTCAGGTGGTAGAGGTTGCCGTAGAACTCGTCAAAGCCGTGCACCGTCGGGAGGTACTCGTTGCGGTCGCCCAGGTGGTTCTTGCCGAATTGGCCGGTGACGTAGCCCAGCGGCTTGAGCATCTCCGCGATGGTCGGGTCCTCCGCCTGGAGACCCAGCGTGGCGGCCGGAAGGCCGACCTTGGTCATACCGGTGCGCAGCCCGGACTGGCCGGTGATGAACGACGCCCGGCCCGCGGTGCAGCTCTGCTCCGCGTAGTAGTCCGTGAACATCATGCCTTCCTTCGCGACCCGGTCGATGTTGGGCGTGTGGAAGCCCATCAGACCCATGCTGTAGGCGCTGATGTCGGACTGGCCGATGTCGTCGCCCCAGATGATCACGATGTTGGGCTTCGCGCCCTGGGCGGCGGCGGGCGCGGCCGCGGGGGGCTTGGCGGCGGGCTTGGGTTTGGGCTTGGCCTGCGCGTACGCGACACCCGAGGCAAGCATCGCCGCAGCGACGGTACCGAAGATGATCCGGAGGTGACGGGTCATTGTGTGCCTCATGCAGGGATTCATGGATGGGACTGTTCGCTTCAAGCAGTAATAGACGCGGGGGGGCGATCGCCACCTATTGGACCAAAGGGCAATGCTTTATGAAGGATCAGCGCACGGGTGCTCCCGTGCCGTAGCGGCTCTCCACGTACTCGTCGAGAATGCGCAGAAAGTCCGCCACGATCGTGTCACCTTTCAACGTGACGCGCAGATGGCCGTCCACATAGACCGGCGCCTTCGGCTCCTCTGCCGTGCCCGGCAGCGAGATCCCGATGTCGGCGTGCTTCGACTCCCCCGGCCCGTTCACCACGCACCCCATCACCGCCACCCGTAACGCCTCGACCCCGGGATGGCGCTCGCGCCAGGCCGGCATGCGGTCGCGCAGGTACGCCTGGATCTCCTGGGCCATCTCCTGGAAGAAGCTCGACGTCGTCCGGCCGCAGCCGGGGCACGCGGTCACCTCGGGGGAGAACGTGCGCAGGCCGAGCGACTGGAGAATCTGTTGAGCCACCCGCACTTCCTCGGCGCGATCACCGCCGGGCGCCGGCGTGAGCGACACGCGGATCGTGTCGCCGATGCCTTCCTGCAGCAGGATCCCAAGCGCGACGGCACTCGCCACGGTGCCCTTCATTCCCATCCCCGCCTCGGTGAGGCCGAGGTGCAGCGGGTAGTCGGTGCGCCCCGCCAGGACCCGGTACACGGCCACCAGGTCCTGCACGCGCGAGAGCTTGGCGGAGAGAATGATCCGATCGTGCGGCAAGCCGCACTGCTCGGCGAACTGGGCTGAACGGGTGGCGCTCTGGACCATCGCGTCGAGGGTGACGTCGGACGCGTCGCGCGGCTCGGCCGCGCGCGCGTTCTCGTCCATCAGCTCCGTGAGCAGCTGCTGGTCCAGGCTGCCCCAGTTGACCCCGATCCGCACGGGCTTGCCGTGCTCGATCGCCGTTTCGATGATCGCGCGAAAGTGCTCGTCGTGACGCTTCGCGCCGACGTTGCCGGGATTGATGCGGTACTTGGCGAGCGCCGCGGCACAGCGCGGATACTTGGTGAGCAGCAGGTGCCCGTTGTAGTGGAAGTCGCCAATGATCGGCACGTCCACCTGCGCCACGATGTCCGGGACGGCCGCGGCGGCGGCCTCGTTGTTGACGGTCACGCGCACCAGCTCGCTCCCCGCCTCGTGCAGGGCGCGCGCCTGCGCCGCCGTGGCGTCCACGTCGGCCGTGTCGGTGTTGGTCATGGATTGGACGACGATGGGGTGGCCATCGCCGACCCTCACGCCGCCCACGTCCACCACGACTGCTGCCCTGCGCTGGCGCTCGATCACACGCAGAATATAGTAGCGGTCGAGTAGCCCTTTCGTCCTATTCCCCCCCAAGCGCCCGAGCCTGCATCATTTCCGACGCCGATGGACCGCGCTGCCACAACCCCATACGTCCGCAGGATGCGATCCGCCATCGCGGCCGCGCTCGTCGCCGCGGCGCCGCTCGCGGCGCAGAAGACCGACAGCGTGGTGCTGCGCAACGGCGATCACATCACGGGCGAGATCAAGCATCTCGATCGGAGTGTGCTGACCTACTCCACGGACGACATGGGCACGCTGGCGATCGAGTGGGACAAGGTCGTCCGCCTCACGAGCGTCCGGTACTTCGAGGTAGAGCTCGCTTCCGGGAAGCGGTACTACGGCTCGCTCGAGCTGGGCGCGGGGGCCGGACAACTGGTGGTGGAGGTCGGCACGTTCAGCGACTCGCTCGACATGGCCAGTATCGTACGGATCAATCCGATCGGGCGGAACTTCTTTGCTCGCCTGGACGGCTACATCAACCTCGGGTTCACCTTCCAGCACGCCAATCGCCTGCGCGAGCTGAGTCTCCAGACTGAGGTCCAGCATCGCACGCGACAATGGCTCACCGAGCTGCAATCGAGCACCTACTTCCAGGCCCAGGAGGACGTCGCCGGCACGAGCCGCAATTCGCTCGACCTGACCCTGCTGCGGTTCCTGGCGGGGCGCTGGTTCGGCCTCGGCAGTGGGGCGCTCGAGCAGAACGAGGAGCTCGACTTGGACCTCCGCGGGCTGGTCACGGGTGGCGTCGGCCGCTACATGATTCAGACGAACCGGGCACAGGTCGCGCTCGGTGGCGGCCTGACGTACACGAACGAAACGTTCACAGGCAGCGGCGCGACCTCGAACCTGGAAGGGCTCCTGAGGTTCGCCGCGCAATACTACCGGCGGGACACCCCCAAGTCCGACATGCAGGCCACGCTGTCCCTGTACCCGAGCATCACGGATCCGGGGCGCCTCCGCCTCGATTTCGACGCGCGGGTCTCGCACGAGGTCCTCAAGGACTTCACCCTCGGACTGACGCTGTTCGACCGGTTCGACAGCCGGCCGGCGGAAGGGGCGTCGAAGAGCGACTTCGGCGTGGCCTTCACCGTGGGATGGACGTTCTGAGGGTGCACGAAGGTGCTATACCCCCGGCCCGCCGTCCTCCCTAACGTCGGACATCTGAGTTCGAGCCTGTCGAGCGGTCGGTACCGGAGGAAGGGGAGGCGTGGCGGGGTCACGAGCGAAGGCAAGGCGAGGCATGGTCCTGCTCATGCTGGCGTGCCCCATGGCCGCCGCCGCGCAGCGGCCGGAACCGATGCGGAGCGACAGCGGGCCAATCGCCGGGCCGCCCGATAGCGGGAAATTCAAGATCACGCCCCTGCTCGCCCCGGCCTACAACCCCGAGATGCAGTTTCTCATCGCCGGGGGGTTCCTGCTGTCATGGAAGGTAGGGAACAAGAAGCAGAGGCTGCTCATACAGCGCTCTACCCTGTCAGCTACCGTGTCGTTCTCCTCCACCGGAGCCATCAACGTCTCCACCGTGCTCACTTCGTTTTGGGCCGAAGACCGGCTCCGTATCCTGCTCGATCTCGCCATGAAGGACATGCCTGACAATTACTGGGGGGTGGGCTACGACGCGGGGCTCGACCCGGGCGAGGGCGATGCGACGACCGAGTACCACCGCCGCTGGTTCAAGTTCAACCCGCGCATCCTCTGGCACCAGAACGGCCACATATTCCTCGGCGCCACCATGGACATGAACCTCACCCATGCAAGCAACGTCAACCCCACCATGGCGGCCGATCCGTATTACCAGCAATACGGCCCCGAGATGGACAACGTCGGCTTCGGCTTCGTTGTCCAGTACGACAGCCGGGACGTCGCTGTCAACGCCTGGAAGGGACTCTACCTGGGACTCACGGGCACGTTCTACAATCGCAGCCTGGGCGGGGATAACGTCTACCAGATCTACCTGCTCGACTACCGGCAATACCACCAACTCGGCCGCAAAGGACGCACCCTCGCCTGGCAGATGAAAGCCAGAATCGGCGGGCATGACGTGCCCTGGCCCGAGCTATCGATGCTCGGCACCGGGTACGACCTGCGGGGCTACGTCGAGGGACGGTTTCGCGACCGGAGCACGCTGCTCGGGCTGGTCGAGTACCGGCAGATGTTCGTCCGCAGCGACAACCGCCTGTCGCGGTGGGGATTCGTCGGCTGGGCGGGTGGGGGCTCGCTGGGCACCGATTTGAGCCAACTGACCGGATTCCTGCCCAACGCGGGGCTAGGGCTTCGGTTCGAGCTTCAGCCGCGCGCCAACGTGCGCGCGGATGTCGGGTTCGGGCACAACTCGAATGGAGTTTACTTCAACTTCACGGAAGCGTTCTAGATCCCGCCGAGCTTCCGCCAGGCAAATCCGATGTGGACGCTGATCCAGCTCTGGTATGGTGCATCACCGGCCGCGAACGCGTAGTTGTAGCGTCCCGTTGCGAAGAACGCGGTGTTACCCATGCCGCCGCGCAGCGGGAACGCGAAGCCCACCTCCGGCGCGACGCCCCCATGCCAGTTGTGATCCTTGACCTCGAACGTGCCGACATCCACCAGGCGCTCGATGTAGTACGTGCCGCCGTTCACACCGAGGTAGGCGCGCGCGCCCTCCGGCTTGCCCAGGTACAGGTGGGCGCTCAACATGATCGGCCAGGCGTTCACGTACCGGAATTGTTTGCCGGTGAGGTCGACTCCACCGACCGACGCGGTCTCGGTCCGCACGTCGTCCATGACGTTCCAGGCGGCGTTCAAGCCGACCGACGTGCTCCCGTGCACCCAGCGCCATTCGATCCCGAGGCCGCGGAAACTGTACGCTGGCGTGAAGTCGTGCGTGTTCGCGAGTCCCTGCGACATCTGCCAGCTGGCCCCGAACCACTGATCGGTCTGGGCGTGCGCGGGCGCGGCTCCGACCACACAGAGAGCAGCGATGGCGAGGACGGCGGCGGTGCGCATGGTGGCCCCCATCAGTGCTTGAGGTAGGGCGACTGGATGAAGGCCTGCTGGATCAGGAATGTGACCCGCGACTTGATGCTCGCGTCGCCCCCGGTGAGCAGGCCGTTGATTGCCGCGGCCCACGTCCCCGCGATCTGGTTCGCGCCATGGGGTGCGTCCGGATCGAGCATGGAGATGATGACTGACCCCGTCGTGTATTGCGTGGCGACCGGCACCCACGGGTAGACCGGGTAGCAGCCGTATCCACAGGGCCAGCCTCCCCACCATCCATACCACCCTCCCGGCGGGTAGGCGGGATACCAGACGTCCGTATGCTCGACGCTCACCCCGCCGACCACAACGATCACATCGCCTTTCGTTGTGATCCCGTCGACGCGCGTATACCCATACGCCTGCATCTGAGCGGCGATCACGGCGAGCACTGTGTCATCGTAAGCGTGCGTGAGTGACGACATCCCCCCGCCCGCCACCGACATGTCGACCACCGTGTCGGGCATGGCGTAGGTGTGGTTCGCCTTGAAGTTCGTGGTGTCGTTGTGCCAAGTCGCGACCACGTCGAGCTCGCCGGCTACCTCCGGTCCACCTGGATAGCAGCTCGTGCCGGCCAGTGCAACCGGGAAGACAAGAGCCCAGACGAGCGTGCGCACGTTCATGCAACTATCTCCACATGGATTGCCTGGGCGCGACCGAGGCGGGGGGTGGCTTCGTCAACATGCGTTCGCGGGGCCCACTGCTGCCCTCTAGCACCACACGTTCCCCCCCGCCCGATAGCCGCACGCATCGCCGCCCGCGTGTCGCGTTGGAACGACCGATGCCTCAGGTTGCAGTATTGTCGGAAGCGCGCCCAGCGGGTATTGGACCTTGGGTCAATGTCCCGTTCCGAACGCGACCTTCACGCCGAACATCACCGTCGCGCTCAAGTACTGGATCTTCGCGTCCGGCGGGACCTCAGGCCCCACCCCGCCGAGCAACCCCGTCAGCAGGCCGCGGGGCGGGCCTCCACCCCAGGCGATGTCCGTGCCGAGTACCAGGTCAACCCGGGCCAGCGTGAACGCGGCACCGCCCGAGACGTGGGAGAGATCCCAGTGGGAAACGTTTGCGTTGGCGGTGGAGCTGTCGGGCAGCGGCGAGCGGTCCGTCCGGTAGGCGGCGTACGCGGCGAGCTTCGGGTTGAAGTGATGCTCCACACCCACGCCGAAGTTCAGCACGGGGTCGCTCGCCTGGATCACGTCGTTGGTCAGCGGCGCCCCCGACGACTGCGTCGTGAATCCCGTGGTCGCGAGGACGTGGTACGCATCCACCCCGTCGAACCACTCAACGGCGACGTGCAGACGTGTGCTGCCGAACTGGTACGACCCGCCGGCGCCTATGGAGAGTGGGTTGTGGTACGTACTGGCTACGTCGTCCTGGTAGTCCGTCGCCACGACCGTCGTCGCGCTGGGCGCGACGCCCTCGTCCACGAGCGTCAAATCGCGGCCGGCCTTCCCACTCCCCAGCACCTTGACGCTTGGCGTGGTCAGGTTGAAGCCCAGACTCCAGGAGGGATACTGGAAGCTGATCCCGAACTTCCAGAGCAGACCCCAGTAGGTGTAGTCGAAGTCCCGGCTCCCGTTCAGCACCGCGGCGTTCCCGCTCGAATCGATGGCCTGGGCCATCGTCGCGAAGCGCGCGCGCTGACTCCGCACCGACACGAATTGCGTGATGCCCACGCCCACGTGGGGGTTCATCGGGTGGGCCCACGACAACCCTGCCCAGGTGTCGTTGAGACTCTCCTCGACCCAGACGTCACCCGAGAAGAACTTCAGGTCAGGGACGTTGAGCGCCGAGCCCGGCGTGAGCCCGCGCGCCTGCGCGCGCCCGTCGAAGTACTGCCGGGCCAGCACGACGTACGCGAGGCGGTCATGCCCGAGGAACCCGAGGGGGAGCTCGCCCGCGAACATGCTGGGGAGCGACGACAACGAGGAAGAGGTGATGCTGCGGCCGCTGCCCAGTCCGTTCTTGTCGGCGATGATGGCATACCGGTACGCGCTGCCCGAGAACACCGCTTCGACCTTCCCGGAGAGCGCCAGCCCCCCGGGGTTGTAGTACACGGCGCTGATATCCTGGGGGGAGCCCAGCAACACGCCGCCCAGGAGCTGCCCCTTGGTTCCGTACGTGTTGATCCAGTATTGCGTGTCCTGCGCCCGGGCGGCGCGGGGCGTCGCGAGATGGCACACCGCGGCAATGGCGAGGAGGCTCAGGAGACGTGCCATGGCGCACCATGAAAGCTCTTTCGGCGCGGCAGTGCCATTGCACCAAAGGGAAACAGTTTCAAGGGTTTTCCACCCCCTACCGGGCCACGTCCCCGCGCGTAGCTTCAGTCGGTTGGCAGGAGGGTAATCAGACGCTCGTCTTTGAGGCCGCAGCGCTCGTGATGCTCTGACGCGGACGGCCGCCGGGCGGGCGACGTCATTCACCGCATCCGGGCGCTTCTCAACCGCCATCAGGTGGAGAAGGCCGACCTCAGCGTGAACGGGGTGGTGCAGGATGTGGCCCAGCTCATACACAGCGACACCGTGCTGCGCCGCATCGCCTCTGTGCTAGACCTGGACGAGACTCAACCCAGGACGTTGGGAGAGCCGTTCGTGACGACCAAGCCCGGGGGACTGGGAATGGGACTGTCGATCGCCCGTTCGATCGTCGAGGGACACGGCGGTCGCATCTGGGCCACGAACAACTTCGACCGGGGGGCGACGTTCCACGTCGCCCTCCCCGCCGCGAGGATCGCGTGACGAAGCCCGGCGAGACCACGGTGTTCGTCGTGGACGACGACGATTCGGTCCGCAAAGGGCTCACGCGGCTGCTCTCCTCGGCCGGGTACCGGGTGGACGCGTTCCGCTCCGCCAAGGAGTTCCTGGCCCGCGGCACGCCGCGCCCCGACGGCCCGGCGTGCGTCATCCTGGACTTGTGCATGCCGGACCTG
>Ga0335084_10004289_pt1 | contig 14035 bp, 12 predicted proteins | sample Lox_Sample_44_FD_206721 | JGI IMG/M metagenome (GOLD analysis project Ga0335084, IMG submission 206721) | Soil microbial communities from Loxahatchee National Wildlife Refuge, Florida, United States - Lox_Sample_4.4 | ecosystem: Environmental > Terrestrial > Soil > Wetlands | place: USA...
CGGGTCTTCAAATGTCAGGGTCCCTCTGTCTTTGCAACAGAAACGGAACCCAACCGCCTCACTTTTTTTCTTTTCTTCCCTTCCCTCCGAACAGGACTGAAGTGAAAGGGTTTTTTTGATTCTTAATGAGCGCCTCGGATCAGGCGTTCTGCAGAAATGCCACCAATACAATTAAGACCAACCAAACGACGGTTCCGATAATAACCTTCTTGAACATAAACTTTTCCCCTTCTTATTCTTCAGATCTTCTGAAGTCTATTCCATCTTTCAGTCGGTTCGGGCGAATGGAAGCTTCACAAGATCAAATGTTAAAGCAAATATTGTGCCGGAGCTTGAGGTTTGTAATTAACCGAAATTTAATGAATTTCCGGGGTTGAATTTCAAGGCGGAATGATCTTTAATGGTAAATTCCTGACCGATAATCAAAATATTGTACCATTTTTCTCTACCAGATTCCCCCCTTGCCCAACGAGGTTCTTTCACAAAAATGTTCTTTTCTGTTTTTAAGGAACCGGAAGTGCATCACGGCAAAGACCACAAATGGAGGGTAGAGGATGATCACAATTCGAAAGAGCAACATAAAGGCCTGTCTGGCGGGATAATCCGCAATGAGGCTGAAGATTCCGTAAAGCCCAAAGAGGACGGGCATCAGGGTCCCTACATATTTCCCGATCATCTTTAGCTCTTGATCCTTTCGGTTCACATATCGGATCCCCACATCGTCCAGGGTCCAGAGCGTTGAGAGAAGGAGAGCGATGACCGCGGTGATCCCGCTGATGATCAGCAACCGTCCCGGTTGAAACTGCCCCCGGGAGGAGAAAAGGATGGGTTGAGCGGACACACCCGTAAGGATCTGAAGGGCTGCAAGTAATTTTGTCTCGAAGAGAAGTCCGATCCCGATACCCTGCAACGGCCGAAAGATCCAATGTTTGATCGGATCGAGATCCGGTTCCTGTCTCTTGTCGGTCTGAAGAAGCTTCTCTCTCATTCGGGCAACAACGAACCGGTGAATAGGCAAGAGGGCATAAAGGGGGAGGCAAAGGGGGAGGGCAAATCGGACAAAGCGGACCAGAGGCCTTAGAAGGACTTCTCGGACCGTGACGGGGGCGGAACTGTCTAAAAGGTACGAGACCAGAATTGAGAGAAACAGGACAATCAAAGCAGGGGATGTTTCTTTCAGCAGGCGCAAACCGCCTTTTCCCTTGATTCGGACGACCATGTTAGCCCGCTCTGACTCTCAACTCATCGAATAGCTCAACGACTTAAGACGATCACTCATCGTGTGCGCTCGCCAGCGTGTCTGCCGGGCCCGTTCGGGGCCGTGGCATTGATTTCGGCTTTCCTATTTGAGATTTTTTCGCAGGATGCCCGGTCCTACCCATTTGGGTCGACCTCGTCGAATCCGGGTCGAATAAACGACCTCGCCAGGGGAAAAGTTTCCTCCAAGGCCTGCCTCAAACGATCGACAAAGGCCATGAGATCGGTCACTTCTCTATCGGAATCTACGAGATAGCGCTGAATGACCGCCCAAGCGGCGATAGAACGGTCGATGGCAATAAGCGCAATCTTGGCCGAGCCGTCCGAATCATTCGGGAAGTCGTTGCTTCCCTCTTCTTCCTCCTCGACGCTTCCCCGGACCGCCCGCATCACTTTAGCACAGATAAAATATTGATACCACCGGATCACCTCGATGGCCTCTTCAAGACTTGCTCCCACTCTCGCGCCCGCTGCAATCTCAAAGAAGAGTGTCTCTCTCCCTTCGAACCATTCTTCCACCCGTTCGCCGTACCTTCTGGCGACGCGGCAAAGCAAATGGTTCTCCGCGGCTTCTTCTTTTGCCCTCTTTTTTTCTGTCTCCTCGATGCAGTCCACTGCATCGAGGTCTATTCCCCAACGTTCAGCGCCCTCCCGCAGCAATTCCAGACTTTCAACCAAGATTTCCGATAATTTGTCCCAGAATGCCTTATTCCTGATATCCCGCGCTTCGGGGTCCGAAAACTCCTCTTCCGAAACGGAGAAATTGAGACAATGGGAAGTCTGGGAACAGCGTTCGCACCATCGATCACAATAATTATAAATTCCTTTGATGAATCTCTCTTCCGCAGCAAGCCTCTTAAGCCGATCCCGATTCACGATCTTTCCTCTCACTTAAACGTGCCCCATTCCAGGTCCGGTTCTGTTCGCGCCGATTATAATCGGATAACCTTTTCTTCCTCAGGCTCGATGTTAATTATACTATATGTTGACTTAATTTTTCAGTCAACGAGTGAAATAGGAAGGCCTCTCTATGAGTTGATTGTAATGGGAAGGGCGGTTAGAATAAAAATAGGGTATGATTTGTTTCGGGAAAACCAAAGGAGGTCACAATGCAGAGGTTAGCAGTGACGATCATCCTGTTGGTTCTCCTTCTGGTCCCGGTCCCCGCGCTTGCCGATGAGCAAACCCCGGCATCCGGGAAAAGCTTCGGCCACCGGCTGCTCTTCTACATTCCCAACCGTATCTTCGATGTCTTCGATCTTGTCCGTGCCCGCATCCGTGTAGGTGCTGGGCTTGCCGTAGACGCCCGGGTGACCAGGTACGGCGACCTCTTTGCGGGCGGCTACGGGACGCTTTTCGTCGGCATCTATGGCCCGCGAACGAAACCCCGCATCCCCTGGCCCATCGGCTTTGAGGCCCGGGCCGGAGTCGAGGCAACTGCGGTTGCCGATGCTGCCACCCAAGGGCCTTCTTACGGCTATGGCGAGGTGGGCACCGGCTTTCAGGCAGCCCTTGTCGGGATCGACGTAGGGGTCGATCGCGTAGAAATCCTCGACCTGGTCCTCGGTTTCTTTTTCATCGACCTCACCGGAGACGATTTCTAACGGCCGTTAGAAGATTGTCTTGGGTATCTCTGAAGCCCCGCTGCTTTCCAAACTCGTCTTCATCAAAGAGTGTCCTTTCTCACAAACGCGATCTTCTCGCAACACTCTTTCAGGAGATGGTAGGCGGACCCACCTTCTTTCAGGATGCGAATCATTGAATCGGGGTCTGAAATTCGGACACCCGCCATCACCCCAACCCCTTTCCTGAAAAAGGCATCTGGCAGGATGCTGGCGGTCGGCCCGATGATAGCTGCGCGAACCCCTTTCTTTAAGCGGGAAAGGATCGCGTCGATCGTCTGATTGACAATGGCCGTGCCCGTGATAACGACGACATTCGATTTCTCAAGCGCCGGGGCCATCTCGGATTCGGGCCTGTAAAGTCGCCTTTCATCTTCTCTAAGGGTCATTGGATTTCTTTCAATGATGAAGAATGGGTTTCCCGCCGTTTTGAGACGCCGGATGTAGGGACCGAAGGCGCCGACGAGAGAAACGGTCTCATGGGGCTGGATCCTCAGAAGGTCAAATCCGTCCGCACCGTTCACAATTTTACCTTCCGCTTCAATCCCAGATTCAAGGTAAAGCTGAGTCACTCCGTTGATCGCGGCCACACCGATGGCGCTTTTCAGGACGTTTTTCTCCACAGCATAACGAACGGCTTCCAAAACGGGCATTCCTTTCAGGTTCCCGGCCTGGGGCATCCTGGCGGCTGTCGTTGGGCAGCAGACGGCTTCGGGGATGTCCCCGATCGGTGTGAAGGCCACACCCGCATGGCCTGTTGACAACTTCACCCCGGTGAAGAAGATCCCGATCACCAAATCTTCGACCTTGACTTCGTGTAAAAGGGAGGGACTTCTTTGTTCAAGAGCTTCAATCGTTTCATCCAGAACAGTCATCCTGCATCTCCATTTCCTGAGTGCTTTAATAAGATATTAGCATCGACAAAGAGAAAACTCTTTGACTTAAGTCAAGAGCCTCTCTTGAACGCGTAGCAACGCATGGAATCGATCCATTCGTGACCCGGGCTTTTCTGTTTCGAGAACCCTCACGAGGATCCCCACGGATTGAAAAACGGTTAAAAACGATTTATAACCTCATTGGAGCGAAGGGCAACGGAACTTCCGATGGAGAACAGAGAGAACTCAAAAAAAAAGGACGGAAGAAAAAAGCCCACAAAATCGGGCGAAGGGACGGTTCGCTTGAAAGGGCTTCAAGAGGCCGATGCCAGCAAGTCCCTGGAGATTTATCAAAGCCTTTTCGAATTCCTTCCGGACGCCGTCGTGATTGTTGACGGTGAAGGGCGTATCGTTCAGGCGAACTCCCAGGCGGAAAGAACCTTCGGTTACAGCCGTGAAGAAATGATCGGTAAGCTTGTCGAAACCTTGATCCCAGACCGCTCTGTAAAACAGCACACGGAATACCGAAAGGCCTATATGTTGAAACCTCAACGCCGCTCGATGGGGATTGGCCTCCAACTCTATGGCAGAAGAAAAGACGGAAGCGAATTTCCTCTCGATATTGCGTTGATCCCGGTGGGCGTTGGGAAGGACCTCCGGGTGGCAGGAATCATCCGGGACTACACGTGGCGCAAGCGCGGCGAGGAAGCAGCCTTCCGGCTGGCCGCGATTGTTGAGTCCTCCGCGGATGCTATTGTCGGCTTAACCCTTGATGGGATCATCTCTAGCTGGAACGAGGGCGCTAAAAAGATCTATGGCTATTCCCCCGAGGAAGCCACAGGGAGTTCTCTTTCGATCCTCGTTCCCCCGGACCGGGCTCATGAAATTCCGGAGATTCTAAATAAAGTCAGGCAGGGCAAGCGCCTTACCAATTTTGAAACCGTTCGTACGGCCAAAGACGGCAGGCTCATCCATGTGTCTCTTACCTTATCTCCGATCCGGGATGAAGCCGGGAACATCGTTGGTTTTTCCCATATCGGCCGCGACATCACCGATCGGAAGCAGGCGGAGGAAGAGATCAAGGAGGCAAACGAAAGGCTGGGGCAGTCCTACCAGGCGTGCGAAGCAACGAACAAAGAGCTCGAAGCCTTCACCTATTCGGCTTCTCACGACCTTCGCGCTCCCCTGGTCGCAGTAGGAGGCCTGGTGCGCCTCCTCCTGGAGGAATACTCGAACTCCCTCGATGCCAGGGGGGGAAAATTTCTACAGACGATCCAAAAGGTAACTGACCAGATGAGACAACTGGTGGATGACCTTCTCTCTCTTTCCCGCTTCGGCCGCCAGGCCTTAGAGATTTCGAAGATCGACATGGATGAACTGGCGAAGAGTGCCATCGAAGAGCTCAAGCTGATTCATTCAGGACGAAAGCTGGAGTGGAATATCAGGTCCCTCCCCTCCGCCCGCGGCGATCCCGTCATGATCCGTCAGGTCCTTGTGAACCTTCTCTCCAATGCGGTTAAATTCACACGTTCCAAGCCGGAGGCCGTCATCGAACTGGGAGGAAAAATCGAAAGGGAGACAACCGTTTACTATGTCCGGGATAACGGAGTCGGTTTTGACATGGGTGAAGCTGATAAACTGTTTGAGGTCTTTCGACGGCTCCACCCTTCCAAGGAGTTTGAGGGAACCGGTGTCGGCCTTGCGATCGTCAAACGCATCATTCAGCGCCACGATGGCCGGGTGTGGGCGGAAGGCAGGGTGAATGGGGGCGCAACATTTTACTTCAGCCTTCCGAAATAAACGGGCAATCTCCGTTTGGGCGGTCTAAAGTTTCGCGGAAGTCGTTTCGCTCCGAAAAGGGACGGAGAGATTTTCATACCATCCTCTTTTCGAGAAGCTCCCGGACTTTAGATTTCAACCCCGTAAGATCCGGAGATTTTGTGATATACGCATCTGCAGCCCAGCTTTTAAAGTCTCCCCGAAATTCAGGATAAGAGGTATGGAGGATAATCGGCACATCCCTATTTTTTCCCAGGACAGGGGCAAGAGCCTCCATTCCATCCATCACGGGCATCATGATGTCAAGGACGATCAAATCCGGTTTTACCTGATCCAAAAGCGAGAGAGCCTCTCTTCCATTGCACGCCGTCAGCACCTCGTATCCTTCTCTTTTTAACTCCTCCTCGTAAAGCATTCTCAGAGGTTCCTCGTCATCCACAATTAGAATCTTCTTCATCGCGTCATTTCCCTCAGAGGATTCACCTATAATTTAATATAATGATCCAGGCGCCTCTTGTCGATACGGCGACCCCTTGGCTTCTGCGTGGATTTCGTCCTGAAGCAAGAACCCTTCCCAGACCTGTCCGATTATAAAATTACGGCCGGTCTCTAACACCGGCGATGTCCTGAGACCTACCCAGGGCTGACCGATCCAAACACGGAAATTGCTTTTCATCCAACTGAGGTTATATTTTTAGTGAACGGATATTGACGTTGCGTTGATCTTAAGTCTGAAATATCAGGCTTGGGCAAGGAAGAATCCAACGTCCGGGGCTTTTTTTCGGCCCCAAAAAACCGAGGCTCAGGGCTGACTACAGGAGGAAGATAATATGCGGGAATTCAGAAAAGATCCCATTCTAGGGACATGGGTGATCATTGCTACAGAGAGATGGCAGAGGCCTTCGAGCCTGACGCATGACCAGAAGGCGACCAACGGAGGATTCTGCCCGCTTTGTGAAGGGAATGAAGATAAAACCCCTCCCGAAGTCTTTGCGCTCCGAAATGGAACGCCTCCCAATTCACGGGGATGGAAGCTTCGGGTCATTCCCAATAAGTTCCCTGCTCTTCAGACCGAAGGAGACCTGGAAAGGCAGGGTGAGGGCATTTACGACAGGATGAATGGCGTCGGCGCCCATGAAGTCATTGTCGAAACATCCCTCCATCAGGAAACGCTCGCGAGCTTGTCAGTCGAGGCCGTGCGAAATGTCCTGTGGGCCTATCGCCAGCGGATGGTCGATCTCAAACGGGACCAGCGTTTCAAGTACATGATGGTCTTTAAGAATCACGGAAGCGCGGCCGGGGCTTCCCTCGAGCACTCTCACTCCCAGATCGTAGCCCTTCCCATCGTCCCCAAAAGGGTCAGAGAAGAGACTGAGAGGACCAGAGACTATTTTCGCCAAAAGGAGCGCTGTGTCTTTTGCGATATGATCCGACAGGAGATGAAGGGACGAGAGCGTATCGTGTGCCAAAACCAGGCCTTTGTCTCCCTTGCCCCTTATGCCTCCCGGTTCCCTTTTGAAACCTGGATTCTACCGAAGGGGCACTCCGGCAGTTTTGAACAAATGGAAATGAGTGACTATGAGACCGCAGCCCAGGTCCTTGCTGACACGCTCCGGAGAATGAATCGCGACCTCAATCATCCGCCCTACAACTACATTCTGCACACGGCCCCTTTCCAGGGGAACGAAGAGGAACATTACCACTGGCATCTTGAGATCATGCCTAAGGTGACAAAGATGGCTGGTTTTGAATGGGGCACGGGATTCTACATCAATCCCGTTCGTCCTGAAGAAGCGGCAGAGCGAATGAGGATGGGAGAATCTTTGCGGAGTTAATTCTTTTCAAAAAGCCGGTCGAAGCATAACTTCAAGTGGAGCCTGCCTTCTTTTTCCTTTTCTTTTTCTTTATATCCCCTATTCCGCGCCCCGCATTCCGAAATTCAGAGGGTGTTTCTTCTTGACCCGCTGTCCTTTTTTCGGTATGGTTATGAAATAACAGGGTTTCCATCATTTCCATTTTAGGCTTGATGGCCTCGGTTACCCTCGAATCCCATTTTCTGCAGAAGGAGGAATTTATGGAATACCGCAATCTCGGCAATTCGGGCCTGAAGATATCCGCCCTGGGATTGGGAGCGAACAACTTTGGCTGGTGGGTTGACGAGCCCGCTTCTGCGGCCGTCATCAACCACGCGCTGGAAATCGGAATCAATTATATCGACACGGCCGACATGTATGACACGGGGCGGTCGGAAGAATTCATCGGTCGAATTCTGAAGGGCAGGCGTAAAGAGGTCCTGATTGCCACCAAATTCGGCACGCCGATGAGCGAGAGCATCAACGACCGGGGAGGCTCGCGCTGGTATATCATGAGGGCATTAGAGGCCAGCTTGAAAAGGCTCCAGACCGATTATGTCGACCTGTACCAGATGCACCAACCTGACCCAACGACCCCCATTGAGGAATCGCTTCGCGCCCTCGACGATTTGGTCAAATCCGGCAAGGTCCGTTATATCGGCTGTTCCAACTTTGCCGGCTGGCAACTTTCGGAAGGGCTATGGACATCTCGCGTCAACGGCTTGAATTCCTTCATTACGGTGCAACCCAAGTACAATCTCTTCGAGCGCCAGATTGAGCAGGAGTTGGTCCCTTGCTGTAAGGCTCACGGCATCGGCGTTATACCCTGGGGGCCCCTGGCGGGCGGTTTCCTCACGGGCAAATATCGCCGCGGCGAGCAACCTCCGGCGCCATCCCCGGGTTTTAGGCCGGCCAAAGTCCTCCTTCACTTGTACAGTCCTCTAATGACAGACGCGAACTGGGAGCGGCTCGGGAAGCTTGATGCTTTTGCAAGAGAGCGCGGCCACAACGTCGCTTCATTGGCCATCGCCTGGCTGCTGTCGCACCCCTGGCTGAGCACGGCGATTGCAGGAGCAACAAAGCCGGAACAACTGGACGCAAACCTCATCGGCGCCCAATGGAAGCTGACCCCGGAGGAAATCACCCTGGTCGAGCAGATATAAGGCTTCCTCTCTTCCGTTTAGGAAGGTGATTACAATGATTTCTTCTTTTTGGTGGCTTTCGCTTTTGCCTGAGACGCACCCATCTCCTTAAAGGTGTTCTCCCACCGATCGATGATGGTTTTCACTGAATCCAATTTGGCTTTCGCTTCGGCAGGCGCCGAGGCAATCATCTTTTTTGCCTTCCCCAAACCTTCTTGAATCGCTTTGGCGTCGGCGCTCCATGCTTGTTTCTTGTCTATCAATTTCTTCTCCATTTTTTTGGCGGTGGCCCGCAATTTCTTCCATTCAGCCTCAACCGTTTTCAGCGCCGCCTTTGCTTGATCGCCAGCATTTTTCTTTCCGGCTTCAACGGCCGCAGCCGCCCGTTCAAACGCCGCCTTCGCACCGGTGTAACTCTCTTTCGCCTCCCTGTACTTCTCCTCTTTCATTTGCGACTCTGCCGTATTCCATGCCCTCCTGGCAGCCTCCAGATCAACAGGGGCGAATCTTTCCGCACCGGCTGAAAGAGCGTCATCCATTGCTTTCTTGGCAGCCTCTTTCTCTGCATTGGCTTGATCTGCAGCGGCCTTCTTTCCGGCTTCAACGGCTGCGGCTGCCTTTTCAAACGCAGCCTTCGCCTGGAGATAACTCTCTTTCGCTTCTTTGTACTTCTCCTCTTTCATCTGCGACTCAGCGGAATCCCAGACCCGATTGGCGGCTTCCAGTTCAGTCGGTGCGTATTGATCCGCACCCGCCGAGAAAGCGGCGCTCATCGCCTTTTTGGCAGCCTCTTTTTCCGCTTCGGGTGGTTTTGAACAACTCACCCATACCGTTCCCAGAGCCAAAACCACGAGTACGAATACTGACAACCGGAACCTTCTCATAAGATCGTTCCCTCCTCCCATGATATTCGGTAAAAACCTGAAAACTATAAATGAAGTTCAACCGCATCGCAAGAGCCGCGTTATTCCAGCTTGCGATACATTTCGAGACGGCAATTGAAGCCGCCGAGATCGATCACCTTCCGGTACTCCAATCGGAGGGACGGGTCGAGGGGCTCGATGCGCATTGGGTTGGCGAAGATCAGTCGCCCCCCCGGCTTAAGCACTGCTGCAGCAACGGCAAAAAGATCTCGCAACAAACCGCGCAGGTTGGAGACGCGAATTCGCCTTCCCATCGGAGGATTGGTGACCATGAGTGTCACGCTCTTAGGGCCCAGGCCTTCCACCCTGGTATAATCCCGAAAGTCACCGCAAGCGAGGTTCAGCTGAAATCCCTTCACCCCGGCAGCGGCAAAGTTGGTCCGGCTAATGGCGATGGCGTTGGGATTAAGATCCGTTCCGTAAACGTATTCCACGCCGCCCAACCGTGCCCGTTCGATCAGTTCCAAACCCGATCCGCAAAAAGGATCCCAGACGATCTCGTGTTCAACTCTTCCGGCCAGGCGGGCCATGCAGGCGGCCAACGGCGGGTGGGACGCCGCCCGGATGTCGGCTTCACGATAAGTGAATCGCGGATCCGGCGTCAATTTAGGCCGCAATTCAACGGTGATTCCATGTCCCGTAGGGAGGAGATCCATCGACCAGGGAGCCCTCCGCGGATCGTTGAGAATGTCCGGGCACATGGAATAGGCCCGATTCGCCAGCAGACGCACCGCGCCCCTCTGGTGTCCCCTGGAAACAAATTCCAGGCGATACCGAATCGATCCTTCTGTGAAAGCCGCCAGGACAGACCGCGACGAAGGCGACGTCATCAAGGACGCCAGAGCATCGACGGACCCCGTCGGGTCCGAGCTCCGAAAATGTCCAAGAAAAAAACCAACCGTGGCAAAACATCTGAGCGTATAAAGGTCGGCCAGCGAAAAAGGCGCCACCGGCCTGATCGCGACCAAGCCGCTCTGGGTATCGACGATGCGGAATTTCCCGTGCTCCGCGATCGACTCTTTCACCTCATCGCGGACAATCTCTTCCAGGCCCTTACGGCAGCGCAAATGGATCCGCAGGTGGGTGAAATCAGAGAGGGGGCGGTCCATTCGGATGGCGCTGGGCCTTTCGCTGCGTGCCAGACTGGCTTTAACCTTCTGCTCAGTCTGCGGAAAGACGCCGCGGCCCCCGGCCACCGCGCTCAGTGTGGCCGGTCCGCCGATCTTCTCCAGAGCCTGACTCAGGAATTTCTTCTCGCGTTCGACCGTCGTCGTCCGCAACAGGGCCAGCAGCGCCTCTTCCTCACCCGGCCCGGCGCCAAGCTTCGGCAAGGCCGTCATCGCATAGCGCCTCACCTTTTCGCTCGAATCCTGCAATAGACGAACAAGCCACGATCTGACTTCAGCCTTCTGCTTCGCCGTGCCGGACTTGGAAAAGGCGACGCCCACCGCGCGAATGACCGCCACCCGTTTGATTCGCTCCTCGGGTGTCGAATGATCGAATCGTGCCACTTCCTCCTCCCATAACTTCTCATGCGATAAGAGGCGCAGCTGATGATAAAGTTCTTTGTCGGTTTTCATAGGCGAATGGAAGCAGGAGGTTCCTTTCCACGGCGACAGCTCACTTGCCCGGAAAAGAAGAACGGTCTGTGCCGACAAGCTCGATGCCTCTTAAAGCCCATTCCACAAATGCCTCTCGATTTATCACTCGATTGTAGTATAATTACTTCTTGCCCTGCATGACGCAAGCGTTTCAATGAGGACGATCCGAATTGTCCCTGACAGACCACCGGACCTTGCCATTGTCAAACCAGGCCGGCGTGCGGCCTTTCTTTAGGGAACGGTTCTAACAGAGCATTCTGATATTGTCGCCTTTTCACGGAGCGATATCCAGATATTTTCTCCTCATCCTATGTGTCACGCATCAAACAGAGCCGGACTGAGAAAATCATACCCATGGTCTCATCCATCATGCAATCGCAGGATTGAATCGTGAAGAATCGGAGAAAAAAGAAGTACCCTTTCGTGAGAGAGATGACCGATGCTGAAAGAATCAGTGCGGTCAAGGAGATTTTTTCCACCGTAACCCCAACCTACGATTTTTTGAACCATTTTCTAAGTCTTCGGCAGGATATCGGCTGGCGTCGCGTTGCGGCCCGAAGGATGCGGTTTTTTGAAACTTACCGTTTGCTGGATCTTGCCGCAGGAACGGGAGATCTGACGATTGAGGCTGCCCGGAGATACCCCACCCTTCAGGTAGTTGGCGTCGACTTTGTCCGGAAAATGCTCGACGCGGGGCGGGCGAAGATCGAAAAAGAAGCCATTTCAACCAGAGTTCGGCTCCTTCAAGGAGATGCTCTTCATCTCCCTTTTTCCGACAGGAGCTTTGATGCGGTCTCCATCGCCTTTGGCATCAGGAATATCCCGGACAAGATTCGCGCCTTAAGAGAGATGGCGCGCGTCGTTGTGTCCGGAGGCCAGGTGATCGTCCTGGAAATGGCCTCTCCCGAACGTCGGTTCATAAGAAGAATTTATCATGTCTATCTGAGGCGAATTCTTCCCCGTCTGGCAGTGGCATTTTCGCTTAACCCCGCGGCTTATCATTATCTGGCAGATTCGATCATCAACTTCCCTTCTCCCAAAGCCTTCCGGGAAATGATGGAAGAAGCCGGACTCGCAAGAGTCGAAATCCATCCTCTGACATTCGGGACGACCTACCTTTTTCTGGGCTATAAATCTGACTCCAGGGGATAAGGCCCCCTCATTCCTCGAGTTTGACTCCGTCCGCATTGGAAAGGCTATCCTGAGGCTGCTCCGCAATCACGGACTGCGTTAGCTGAAAATTCCAACAAGGGTGAGCGTTACCAGGATTTGGGCAAGAATGACAGCAGCGATCAATCGCGGTCGGTTTGCCATATATTTTTCGATGCCGGGTACGGCCGGGAAGAACATCGAGACATTTGCTACGTTGAAGATAACGATGACGGTTAGCAAAGCCCAACTGCCCTCGTAAACCCACCAACAGACGAACCCATACCCAATCTCAAGAATGAAAGCGACCGCCGGATGCTTCGCGTAAAGGCCGAGGCCGAATTTGGGGCTCTTCATCAAAGGAGCGACGACCATATCCTTGCTGTGGGTGATCAGGTCAAGAATCAGATGGGAAATAATACCGATGCCTGCGGCAACCCCCGCCTCTGGCAGGCCCAATCCTTTACCAAGAAAGAGCCACGTTAAAAAAGCGACGCCGATCATCGTTAGGATGGAGTGAGAAAACGGCATGAAGGAGAGGTGAACGTCGCCGACATATCGGACCTCCTTTTCGGTCGTTGTCCGCTCAACGCCCAGGAGATTCAAAATAACCCATAAGATCTCCATGAATTGAACCGATATCAGTAGCCAAACGATCGGGACGTAGGTGAACTCTTTCTTTAGAATGAGCGCCGTTGCGGCATGATTAATTGCAAACATGGCTTTTCGTTCCAGTCATATCATTCTGCGCCGATACCTCTTCTCCTATCTTCCCATCTTATGGATCCCTACGTCAACAGAAGAGCCCTTTGTTCAGGAATCGGGTGCATTTTCGCCCACGATCCGGGGTAGGTCCCTGAAGAGGCTTCATCGGCCCAACCGCTAGGAGTTTGGCTGTGTGAGTTTGGAGGGGGAGAATAAGTTTCAATCCCATTCTGGGTCTTGACCCGGTTGCCATCAACGTGGGCCTCATGAAGCCTCGGAGGGGATTTACCCGGATCGGGGCGAGAAAAAACTGGAGTTGGGCGACAACGGTTTTTGACAACGGTTTTCTCTTGACATAGTACCCCGTTTTTCATATTTTATCCCAGTCTTATCGCGCGAGCCCTTGATTGAATTCGAAGGCAGACTCGACTACTTGAATTAATCGAACTAGAAGGAGAACGATGATGCAACGAATAACCAGAATTTCTTCCGGCCGTTTCCTGCTGGGAGCAATCATTGCGTTGGGCGGATTATTGCTTTCCGTCCATGCTGGTTCAGCAGACCAAATTCCGACGGGTTGGCAAGCGAACAATCTCAGGCCCGTCGGATACAGCCGCCTGGATGGAAATGCCGCCTCGAAGCTTTCCATTAAACGGGTCGATGGCCGATGGTATCTTTACGCAGCCGGCAGGGGGCTTCACATTTTGGATGTCACGGACGCTGCTGATCCGAAGTATCTCAAGTTCATACCGGCTCCCCAAAATACCGCCGTAAGCCAGGTGACGCTTCATGGCAATCTCTTGATTACCAACCTCTCCCGGCCTATTACGCCCGATGAGTTGTCGGGTAAAGGGGATGGGTTCTGCAAATTACAGGTGGAGGCTCTTCCTGACAAGACCTATCAGGAAGGGGTGTTGATCTGGGACATCAGTAATCCGGTCGAGCCGAAGCAGCTTTCGCATTGGGAGGGACATTCCGCAGGCACCCATCGGAACTCCTATCCGGGCGGGAAGTATGCTTTTTTGTCGTCCACGGTCCCGGGATTCCGGGGATTCATTCTGCTTATTCTTGACATCACTGACCCTGCACACCCAAACGAGGCCGGCCGTTGGTGGTACCCGGGCACAAG
>Ga0335084_10004290_pt1 | contig 14032 bp, 15 predicted proteins | sample Lox_Sample_44_FD_206721 | JGI IMG/M metagenome (GOLD analysis project Ga0335084, IMG submission 206721) | Soil microbial communities from Loxahatchee National Wildlife Refuge, Florida, United States - Lox_Sample_4.4 | ecosystem: Environmental > Terrestrial > Soil > Wetlands | place: USA...
CCCGCGTAGCCGAGCGCCTCGGCGCCGTACTGGTAGAACTCGCGGTAGCGCCCCTTCTGGGGCCGCTCGTGGCGGTACATGGGCCCGCCGTACCAGAGGCGCTTCGGGCCCTCGTAGAGCAGGCTGTGCTCGATCGCCGCGCGCACGCAGGAGGCCGTTCCCTCCGGACGCAGCGTCAGGTCCTCGCCGTTCAGCTCGTCGCGCCAGGAGTACATCTCCTTCTCGACGATGTCGGTCGCCTCGCCGATGGCGCGCCGGAACAGCGCCGTGTGCTCGACCAGCGGCATGCGCATGGCGCGGTAGCCCCAGCGGTCGAGCCACGCCTCGACGGCGGCGCCGAATGCGCGCCACAGCGCCATTTCCTCGGGCAGCACGTCGTTCATGCCGCGAATCGCCTGCATCGCGGCGCTCATGGCACGGCCTTGACGGGGATGGCCTTGCCGCGTGCGCGCCGGCGGCGGGCGCCCGGAGCGTAGTTCTCCGCGACGTAACGCTCCACGATGGACTGGAATTCCTCCGCGATGCGCTCGCCCTTGAGCGTCACCGTCTTCTCGCCGTCGACGTAGACCGGCGCGGCCGGCTGCTCGTTGGTGCCGGGAAGGCTGATGCCTACGTCGGCGTGTTTGGATTCGCCGGGTCCGTTCACGACGCATCCCATGACGGCGACCTTCATCTCCTCCACGCCCGGATAGCGCTCCTTCCAGACGGGCATCTGCGCGCGCAGGAAACCCTGTATGCGCTGCGCGAGTTCCTGGAAATAGCTGCTGGTCGTGCGGCCGCAGCCCGGACAGGCCGCCACGAGCGGCGTGAAGCTGCGCAGGCCCATCGTCTGCAGCAGCTCCTGCGCGACGGTCACCTCGCGCGTACGGTCGCCGCCCGGCTCGGGCGTGAGCGAGACGCGGATCGTGTCGCCGATGCCCTCTTGCAGCAGCACCGCCATTGCGGCCGAGGACGCGACGATTCCCTTGGAGCCCATGCCGGCCTCGGTCAGGCCGAGGTGCAGCGCGTACCTGCAGCGACGCGCGAGCTCGCGGTAGACGCGGATCAGGTCCTGCACGCCGCTCAGCTTGCAGGAGATCACGATGCGCTCGGCCGGCAGCCCGAGCTTTTCCGCCTGCGCCGCCGACTCGAGGCCCGAGACGATCATCGCCTCGCGCATCACTTCGTCCGCGTCCATGGGCGCGGGACGCGCCGCGTTTTCATCCATCAATCGCGCGAGCAGCTCCGGGTCCAGACTGCCCCAGTTGACGCCGATGCGCACGGGCTTGCCGTGCTCGAGCGCCGCACGGATCATCATCGCGAACTGGTCGTCGCGCTTCGCGCCCTTGCCGACGTTGCCGGGATTGATGCGGTACTTGGCGAGCGAGCGCGCGCAGTCCGGATGCTGGCTGAGCAACTTGTGGCCGTTGAAATGAAAGTCGCCGATCAGCGGCACGCGGCATCCCATCGCGTCGAGATCGGCGCGGATGCGCGCCACCTGCGCCGCCGCCTCCGGCGTGTTGACGGTGATGCGCACGAGCTCGGAGCCGGCGCGCCACAGGTCGAACACCTGCCGCGTGGTGGCCGCCGCGTCCGCGGTATCGGTATTGGTCATCGACTGCACGACGACGGGCGCGCCGCCGCCGATGGCGACGCCGCCGACCAGGACCTGCAGGGAGTCTCGCCGGATCACCGCGGCCTCAGTCGAGCGTGAAGCGCGCCACTTCGACCTTGATGTAAGGCGCCAGGTCGACCGGGCGCTCGTCGTAGGTCATGCGCACGTACTGCGCGTTGCCGATGATCAGCGCGAAGGGCGGCTTGCCGTCGACGACGCGCTCGCTGCCGGCCGCGTTGAGCTGCGAAATCAGCGCCTTGCCGTTGTGGCCGCGAATCTCGACCCAGGACTCGCGATCGAAGCGAAGCGCGATCCGGTGCGCGCCCTCCGCCGGGGCGGCAGCCGCTTGCGCGGGCGCTTCGGCCTCGGCAACCGGCGCGGCGCTGGGCGGACTGACAGCTGCCGAAGCCAGGCGCTGCGGCTCGGCCACCGGTGCGGCCGCGGCCGGCGTCGGTGCCTGCACTGGCGCTGGCTCCGGCGCCGCCCGCGCCGGTGCGTCCGCCGCGGCAACGAAGGTCAGCCGCGCGGCGCCGGCGCGCTCGCGCTGCCACTGGAACACGACGCCGGCGATCACGGCGAGGATGGCGAGCGAAAGCGCTGCATAGATCAGGTTGCTGCGCCGCGCGCTGTCGGTAATGGGGATCGGCCGGTGCGCCGGGGCGGCGGCCGCGGCGTTGTCCGGATCCGCGACGCGGCCGGCGATCCGCGCCACGAGCGGCTCCGCATCGAGCTTGAGCAGGCGCGCATAGGAGCGCACCATGCCGCGCGCGAACGTGCCTGTCGGCAGTTCGTCGAAGCGCCCCTGCTCGAGCGCCTCGATCTGGCGGGCGGCGAACTTCAGCTGCTGCGCAACGTCCTTGACCGAGAGTCCGAGCGCCGCGCGCGCCCGCGCGAGTTCTTCGCCGACGCCGTCACCGGCGACGGCGTCGTTCGGTTCAGTCATACTCACCGCGTTGCAGCAGCTGGTACTCGCGCGAATTCGTGAAGCGCCGACGCAGCTGATTCGCGTAGCCCGCCTCCGCGACGCGCTCGCCGAGCCTGTGTTCGATGCGCAAGGCGAGCCAGAGCGACTCCGCCGTCGCATCGCCGATCTTGTTGTAGCGCAGCACCAGCTTGCGCGCCTCTTCGAGACTGCCCTGCCGGTAGCGGATCTGCGCCATGTTGAGCAGCGACGGCGGGTCATCCGGTTCCAGGCGCAGCGCGCGCTGGAAGAACTCCTCGGCGTCCTTCATGTTGCCCTTGCGCAGGGAGCAGACGCCGGCCGCCGAATACGATCGCCAGGGCTGCTGATAGAGCGGATTGCGCACCGCCTGCAGGAAGTACTTGATGGACTCGTTCTCGCGCCCGGTCTGGCAGAGAAAGCCGCCGTAATTGTGGTTGATGTCGGGGTCGTTCGGCGCGAGGCTGAGGGCCTTCTCGAAATTGGCCTGCGCCTGCGCGTTCTCCCGCAGCTCCGCGTACACCAGCCCGAACATGCTGTAGGCCAGCGCGTAGCTCGGATCGGCCGCCGTCGCCGTGCGCAGCTCGTCCAGCGCCACCGCCATGTTGCCCCTGCCGAAGTACAGCGAGGCGAGCTCCGTGTGGACCTTCGCGCGATTGCGCGGATCGGTCGGCTCGCCCGTCACCGCGCGCGCGTCGCCGAGCGGCTCGCTCACGTTGGACGCGGCGGGGGTCCCGCAGCCCGCCAGCGCGAAGGCGGCGAGCAACGCCATGAGCCCGGCGTACAGGAACCGCCTCATGCGCGCACCTCCGTGAGCGGCACAGTGCGTGCGCGCGTGCGGCGCGTCCGGTCGGCGACCTCGCCGGCAAGCTGTCCGCAGGCCGCGTCGATGCCCTCGCCGCGCGTCTTGCGCGTCGTGACGGTCAGGCCGCCGCGCTGCAGGACCTCCGCGAAGCGCCGGATCCGCTCCGCGCCCGAGCGCTTGTAGCCGGAGCGCGGGAAGGGGTTGAACGGTATCAGATTGAACTTGCAGCGCACCTGCGCCGCGATGCCGAGCAGCGACCTCGCGTGCGCGTCGGAGTCGTTCACGCCGTCGAGCATCACGTATTCGAAAGTGATGAAATCGCGCGGCGCGCGCTCCAGATAGCGGTTGCAGGCGGCAAGCAGCTCGCGGATCGGATACTTGCGGTTGATCGGCACCAGGTGATCCCGCAGCGGGTCCTCCGGGGCGTGCAGCGAGACGGCGAGCGCCACCGGGCACTCCGCGGCGAGGCGATCCATGCCTGGAACGACTCCGCTGGTGGAGACCGTCACGCGCCGGCGCGACAGGCCGTAGCCGTTCTCGTCGATCATCAGCCGCGCGGCGGGGATGACCGCATCGAGGTTCAGCATCGGCTCGCCCATGCCCATGAAGACCACGTTGCTGACCGCCCGATTGCCCGCACCGACGCCCCCGGGCCGGCCATGCACGCCGAGCGCCCGGTTCGCGAGCCAGAGCTGGCCGATGATTTCGGCCGCGGTCAGGTTGCGGTTGAAACCCTGCTTGCCCGTCGAGCAGAACTTGCAGTCGAGCGTGCAGCCGGCCTGGCTCGAGACGCACAGCGTGCCGCGGTCGTCCTCGGGAATGAACACCGCCTCGATCGCGTTCGCGCCGTCCACCTTGAGCAGCCACTTGCGCGTGCCGTCGGCGGCGGTGCCGTCACCGACCACCACCGGCGGCTCGATTGTCGCGACGGCCGCCAGTTTTGCTCGCAGATCCTTGGCGATGTCGGTCATCGCGTCGAAATCCGCGGCGCCGCGGCGATGAATCCACTTCAGGGCCTGGCGCGCGCGAAACGGCTTCTCGCCGATGATGGCGAAGAGGCGTTCCATGCCCTGCGCGTCGAGTCCGAGAAGGTTCATCGGGGGAGCTGGCCGCCCTGCCCTAGCGCGGAAAGATCTCGTAGCCCGGGAAGAAGAACGCAATCTCGGTGCGCGCCGTTTCCGGCGCATCCGAGCCATGCACGGCGTTCGCGTCGATCGAGGCGGCGAAGTCGGCGCGGATCGTTCCCTTGGCCGCCTTCTTCGGATCGGTCGCGCCCATCAGCTCGCGGTTCTTCAGGATCGCGCCTTCGCCCTGCAGAACCTGCACGAGCACCGGCCCCGAGATCATGAATTCGACGAGATCCTTGAAGAACGGCCGTTCCCGGTGCACCGCGTAGAAACCCTCGGCTTGCGCGCGCGACAGGTGCATCATCCTTGCCGCGACGATCCTGAGGCCGGCGGTCTCGAAGCGCGCGAGAATCTGACCGATGACGTTTTTCGCCACCGCGTCGGGCTTGATGATGGAAAAGGTGCGTTCAACCGCCATGCCAGGGTCCCCAATGCCATTGCTGAATAATCGAAAAGTATAGCATGATTTCTCGCACTTCCACGTTAAAAACAAAGGCTTAAGCGCATGTACGGCACCTTGAAGCTCGAAATCGCCAAGGCGATCGCCACGGTCACGCTGAACCGGCCGGAGTCGCGCAATGCGATGTCCGCGGAGTTGATGCGGGAAATGATCGCCTGTGCGGGGCGCCTCGGCGCGCGACACGACGTGGACGTGGTCATCGTGCGCGGCAGCGGCGGCTGCTTTTCGGCCGGAGCCGACCTGAAGGACAAGAGCCGCTGGGGCAACCGCGAGTTGCCTCTGGAGCGCCAGCGCGAGATTGCGGCGCTCGGCTATCGCATGGCGCGCGCCTGGGAGGAGCTTCCGCAGGTCACGCTCGCGGCGATCGAGGGCTACGCCATCGGCGGCGGCCTGGCGCTCGCCGTCGCGCTCGACTGGCGCGTCATCGCCAGGGACGCGTTCGTGTCGCTGCCCGAAATCGCGCTCGGCATTCCGCTCACCTGGGGCACGCTGCCGCGCCTGGTCAACCTGGCCGGGCCCGCGCGCGCGAAGCGGCTCACGATCCTCTGCGAGCGCGTCGGCGCCGGCGATGCGCTCGCGATCGGCCTGGCGGACTGGCTCGCGGCGCCGGGCCAGACGCTGGCGAAGGCCCGCGAAATCGCCGCGCAGGTGCTCGCGCTGCCGCGCAATTCGGTGCGCATGAGCAAGGAATCCATCAACGCCTACGCCAGCATCGGCGCGCACGCGGCGAGCCACATGGCGCACGACCAGGTGCAGCTTGCGGCGGGCAGCGCGGAGGCCGAGGCCGCGCGCGAGGCCTTCGCGCTCAGGAAGAAGAAGAAGGCCGCCAGTCCGGCAGGATCGCGGGCGCGCGCCCGGCGCTGACAAAGTCGGCGTCGACGCCGAGGCCCGCAACCCAGACCAGCGCGTCCCCGCAATACAGCATCGGCAGGCGGTCGCGCTGCCAGGGCGGCACGCCCGCCTCCTGGAAAAGATTCTTCAAGGTCCGCCTGGGACGCCGGGCGTCCAGCCGCAGGCGCTCGCCGCCGGAGCGCAGCCGGATCTGCACCGGGCGCGATTCGAGCAGGCGGGCGTCGATGCCTCGGCCGCGCGTCCTGCGGAAGCGCAGCTCTCCGCCGATGGCGGGCAGAGTAAGCCGTGACTCTCCGTTCCAGACCTGCGGTTTGAATACGGCCGGTTGTTTGTTCGTTTCGGCGAAAAGCTTGTTCCGGTAACGGCGGAATAGCACCCCGTCGTGCTCGATCGCCGCGCTCTTGGCGCCAAGTTGCTTCAGCATTTCCACGAGCTTCGCTTCGCTGGGGGCGCGCAGGCCCTTGCCTTTAAGGTACGCGCGCAGCAGGGCGCGCGCATCCAGCTCGGCAGCGGCGAAGTGGCGCGCCGCGCGAGCGAGGCTCTCGCGCCAGCGCGGAAATTTCGACTCGACGAGCGGCCCCACGCGCCGGCGGATGAAGTTCCGGGTCAATCCCTCGTCGGCGTTCGACTCGTCCTCGATCCAGCCGAGGCGATGCTCGGCGGCGTACGCGCGGATCGCGCTGCGGGGAACGTCGAGCAGCGGTCGCAGCAGCATCTTGCGCCCCAGGCGGCCGACCGCGGGCATGCCGCTCGCTCCGGCGAGCCCGGCGCCGCGCAGCAGGTTGAACAGCACCGTCTCCGCCTGGTCATCCAGATGATGGCCGACCGCAACCGCGTGCACGCCCAGCCTCGTGAAGGCTGCGCGCCGCGCTTCACGCGCCGCCGCCTCGAGACCCCGGCCTTGCCTCTTCACCTTTACCTGAACTGCCTTGAACGGAATTCCGAGTTCCCGGCAACAGGCGGAACAAAACGCCTGCCAATCGTCCGCGTTCGGGCTGAGGCCATGGTGGACGTGCACGGCCGAAAGCCGAAAGCCGAAGCGGGGCGCAAGATCGCGCAGCACGTGCAGGAGCACGACCGAATCGATCCCGCCGGAGAGCCCGACCGCGACGCGCTTGCCGCGCAAGCGCAGCTGCGCCAGCACCGCGGCGCTAGCGCTCCGCGGTTTCCTTGAAGCGGCCATAGGCCATCAGGCGCTCCAGGCGCTCTTCCACCAGTTCCTTCGTCTTCTTCGCCTGGAGTTCCTTCAGCGCCTCGGCGAGCGCCTTCTTCAGCGTGGCGGCGGCGGCTTCCGGGTCGCGGTGCGCGCCGCCGAGCGGCTCGGCGACGATCTTGTCCACGAGGCCGAGCGTCTTCAGGCGGCCCGCGGTGATGCCGAGCGTCTCTGCCGCCTCGGGCGCCTTGTCGGCGCTCTTCCAGAGGATCGAGGCGCAGCCTTCGGGCGAGATCACCGAATAAGTCGCGTACTGCATCATCAGCGTCACATCGCCGACCGCGATCGCCAGCGCGCCGCCCGAGCCTCCTTCGCCGATGACGGTGACGATGACGGGCGTCTTCAGGCTCGCCATGGCGTACAGGTTGCGCCCGATCGCCTCGGACTGGTTGCGCTCCTCGGCGTCGATGCCGGGATAGGCGCCGGGCGTGTCGACGAAGGTGAACACCGGCAGCGAGAATTTTTCCGCCAGCTGCATCAGCCGGAGCGCCTTGCGGTAGCCCTCCGGCCGCGGCATGCCGAAATTGCGCAGGATCTTTTCCTTGGTGTCGCGGCCCTTCTGGTGGCCGATCACCACGCAGGGCTCGCCGTCGAAGCGCGCCAGGCCGCCGACGATGGAGGCGTCGTCGCCGGCGGCGCGGTCGCCGTGCAGCTCCTCGAAACCGCTGAAAATCTGGCCGATGAAGTCCAGCGTGTACGGCCGCTGCGGATGGCGCGCCACCTGCGCGACCTGCCAGGGGGTGAGCTTGGCGTAGATCTCCTTGGACAGCGCCTGGCTCTTCTTGCTGAGGCGCTGGATCTCCTCGGAAATGTCGACGGCCGAGTCCTCGTGCGCGTAGCGCAGCTCCTCGATGCGCCCTTCCAGCTCGGCGACCGGCTGCTCGAACTCGAGAAAGACCGTCTTCATGAGGGGGCGATTTTACGCCCCCTTTCGAATCAATATTCGACCGGGACAGGGTCGAGCGACCGCCACAGGTACCAGGTTGCCACCGAGCGCCAGGGTCGCCAGGTCTCGCCGCGCCTTCGCAGCGTGCCGATCGAAACCTTGCGCCCCCGGTGATACGCGAGGCGCAGGCCCTTCTGCAGGCCGAGGTCGTCCAGCGGGAACACGTCGGGACGCAGCAGGTTGAACATCAGGAACATCTCCGCGGTCCAGCGGCCGATGCCGCGCACCTGCGTGAGATCCTCGATCACCTCCTCGTCGCTCATGGCCGGCCATTTGTGCACGTGCACGTGTCCGTCGGCGAAGCGCCGCGCGAGGTCCTGGATGTATTCGCATTTCTTGCCGGACAAGCCGCAGGTTCTGAGATCCCCGGCTCTTGCTCGAATTACGGTTTCCGGATTCACGACCGAAACGTGCTCTACAAAGCGATTCCAGACACTCTGGGCCGCCTTTACGGAAATCTGCTGCCCGACGATGGCGCGGGCCAGCGTATGGAACGGCTCGCCGCGCGGCTCGAGGTGCACGCGCGGGTGGCGCCGGATGATGGCCGCCATGACGGGATCGCCCCTGGAAAGGACGCGCTTGGCCCGATCCCAGTATTCAGGCTTCATGGACCGGCAGGTTCAGAAGAAGGTTCTGCGGCTTCATTTTCACCCTGTCCTCGCCGTCGGCGGCGAGCGCGAGGTAGACGGACCGGCCGGCGAGGTCGCGGCGCATCTCGCGCGGCTCGGCGAAGTCCATGCGGAACAGCGCCAGGATCCGGCGCATGCGGCCGGCGTCGACCTGCTCGCCCGCCCAGAGCGCGTTCAGGATCGCCGTGGCCTCCGCGTCCAGGCCGATGTGCCAGGCCCACTGGCGCTCTTCGATCGTCCGGATCGGCGTGATGCGCACTTCGATCTTCAGGAAATGCCGTACCCACTGTTCCATGACGCGGCAGTATGCATCGAGGGCCGGGCGGCCGTAGGTCAGGCTGATGACCACGTCATGGCGCGACTCGCGCGCCCAGTAGATCGCCGCGTTCTGGCGGTCGAGCACGTCCAGGCTGGCCGCGGCGGTCGCGCCCTGCGCTTCCACGATGAGCCGGCCCAGGCTGCCGAAGCGCGAGCCCGAGGCGTGCATCTCTACGGTTTCCAGGTCTGCGAGCAGCACGTGGCCGTCCCGTATCGTGGCCTTCTGCTCCCGGAAAAAGAGCTCGGCGGCGCGCAGCCGCAGCGGATCGTCGCTCCCGTCCAGGATGTTGCGCAGCGCGACATGCGCCATCTGCTCGACGAACAGCGGCGGGATATCCACGCCCGCCTTGAGCAGGGAGAGGTAGCAGCCTTCCACGGTGCCCGCCTTCAGCAGCCGCTCGCGGAAGCGCAGCACGACCTCGTAGTTCCCCTTCGCGTCATCGTCCTTCAATGCATCCAGATCATCGGCCGGGACGGGGCGTCGCGGGTCCCGCATCAGCGAGTCATGCAGCCGCACTTCCGCGTCGCACGACTCCTCGACCGGTCTGAGCTCCGGCCTCAGGTAGTAGGCGCGCAGATAGTCGTCGGTGACGCGCAGCCGTCCGGCCGCGTCGCGCTCGAGCAGATGGAAGCCGCTATTGCGCCAGAAATCAGGCAGGGGCGACGACAAGCCGCGAATGCGCCGCCACGTGCTGCCTGAGGAACTCCATCTGGTCGGAGAGGATCCGGCGGTTGGTGAGGATCAGGTACTCCGCCTTGTTCGGGACGTAAGGCGCGTACAGCAGCTCTATGCCGGCTTCTTCGGGCAGCCGGTTGCGTTTTTGCCCGTTGCACTGGCGGCACGCGGTCACCACGTTCATCCACGTATCGCGCCCGCCGCGCGACAGCGGCCGGATGTGGTCGCGCGTCAGCCGGAAGTAGTTGTACTCGCCGCCGCAGTAGGCGCACATGTGGCGGTCGCGCCGGAACAGCTCGCGGTTGTTGAGCGGCGGCACCTGGTGAAAGCCCTTCGCCGCGAGCGCCTTGCCCTTGATGGCGATGATCGAGTGCGCCGTGATGCTGGAGCGCTCTCCGGTGACGCGCGAGATGCCGCCGTGGAACGTGAAGGTACGCTCGCCCATGGTCCAGGAGACGAGGTTCTTCGCGTAGTAGAAGCAGGCCTGCTGCCAGCTGATCCAGCGGTGCGGCACACCGTGGTTGTCGAGCGAAAGGATGAGGGGTCCGTCCATGGGGTTCGGCTTGTCCCCGTGGATTCTGCCCATTCGGTTTGTGCTTTGCAATGCCCGGAAAAACAAAGGGCTGTGAGGCAATGCTCACAGCCCTTGCATGTGGAACCGCGGTCAGCGGTCGCCGACGGCGTCCTTGAAGCCCTGGCCGGCGGCAAACGCCGGCACGGTCTTGGCATTGATTCTGATTTCCTTGCCGTTGGTCGGGCTGCGCCCCGCCCGCGCCTTGCGCCTTCGCGGCAGGAAGGTGCCGAACCCGACGACGGTGACTCGGTTGCCCTTGGCCACGTTGGCCACGATCGCATCGAACACGGCGTTGACGGCCTCGCCCGCCGCGGTCTTGCTGAGGTTTCCGGCGCGCGCCGCGGCATGAACGAGATCTGACTTCGTCACTACGGATGGCATGCGCTCTCCCCTTTGCAGGCGAGCGAGCATCATATCGGCATCGAATCGCGAATACAATCGCCGCGTGGAAAATTTTTGCCCGCGCGAGAATTTTTTCCTGTTCGGCGGATTTTCAATTTGATTCCGGACACATTGCCCGCGCTGCTTGCGCAACGCGTCAACAACTCCGCGCCGGCGCTGTTCGATCGCGGCCGGCCGGTGACATACCGCGAACTCGCCGACGGCAGCCGGCGTTTCGCGCGAGGCCTGCGCAGGCTGGGCGTGCGCGCCGGCGATTGCGTCGCGCTCTGGCTGCCGAACCTGCCGGCCTGGCTGTCGGCGTTCTTCGCCTGCGCGCAGCTCGGCGCGGTCGCGGTATCGGTCAACACGCGCTTTCGCAGCCACGAGCTCGCGGACATCCTGCACCGATCGCGCGCACGCACGCTCGTCTTCTGGCCGGAATTCAAGGGGATAGACTTTGCCGGGATCCTCGCGGCCTGCGACCCGCAGGCGCTCGAGCGCCTGGAAACGGTCGTCGTGTATGGCGAATCCGGCGCCGAGCCGCCGTCCACGGTGCTTGCCAAGCCCGCGCACGCGTATGCGGCTCTGGCTGCGGAGGCCCCGTTGCCCGAAGACAGCGCGAACCCGCACGCCGGCTGCGCCATCTTCACGACTTCGGGCACCACCAAGGCGCCGAAATTCGTCCTGCACGATCAACAGACTGTGATCCGCCATGCCTTCGACGTCGTTTCCGGATTCGGCATCGGCGCGGACGCGACGCTGCTGCTCGCGCCGCCGCTTTGCGGCGTGTTCGGCTTTTGCGGCGCGATGGCGGCGATCGCGGCGGGCCGGCCGTTCGTCCTGGCGCCGGCCTGGGACGCGGAACAGGCGGCGCGCGACCTCGTTGCGCACCGCGTCACGCACATGAACGGGACGGACGAGGCCTGCGCGCAGATGCTCGACTGCGGCGCGGACTTCTCGCATCTGCGCTTTTTCGGCTTCGCGGCCTTCAGCCCCGCCCATGCGGACATCGTGCAGCGCGGCGAGGCCCGCGGGCTGAAGCTTGTGGGCCTGTACGGCGCGAGCGAGATCCAGGCCCTGTTCGCGCGCCAGGCGGAGAGCGCGCCCGCCGCCGAGCGCGGGTTGGGCGGCGGCCGGCCGGTCAGCGCCGCGGCGCGCGTGCGCGCCCGCGACCCGGAGGGCGGCGCAATCCTCCCGCACGGCACCCCCGGCGAGCTCGAATTCCTGGCGCCCGCGAGCCGCATGGTCGGCTACCACGGCAACCCGGAGGCGACGCGCGAGGCGTTCACGGCGGACGGTTACTACCGATCGGGCGACCTGGGCTACACGCTGGCCGACGGGCGCTTCGTCTACCTGACGCGCATGGGCGACTCGCTGCGCCTGGGGGGATTCCTGGTGAGCCCGGCCGAGATCGAGTCCGTCGTCCAGGAAGCGCCGGGTATTTCCGCCTGCCAGGTCGTGGCGGTCCAGCGCGCCGGGGGACTCGTGCCGGTCGCCTTCGTGCAGCTCCAGGAGGGGGCAATCCTGGACGAAGCCGCGGTCATCGCGCACGCGAGCGCCAGGCTCGCCCGCTACAAGATACCGGCCCGGGTTCTTTCCATCGATGCATTCCCGGTGACCCCCGGAGCGAACGCGACCAAGATCCAGAAGGGCAAGCTGCGGGAGATGGCCGAGGCGCTGCTACACTAACGTTTCCTTTGGAGGAGGAGAACACCGTGCTGAAAATTCAAAAGCTTGCGCTCGCCGCGGTCGCCGGAGCCGCATTCGCGGTCCCCGGCCACGCACAGACCACGCTCACCATGTCGTCCTGGGTATCGCCGGCGCACCACCTGACCAGCGTCGTGCTGCAGGGCTTCGCCGACGAGGTCGAGAAGGCCTCGGGCGGGCGCCTGAAGTTCCAGATGCTGCCCAAGCACCCGTCCGCTCCGCCTGGAACTTTCGATGCGGTGCGCGAAGGCCTGGTTGACGTTTCCTACGTGACGGCGAGCTATACTCCGGCGCGCCACATCCTGCCGCTGATGGCCGAGCTGCCGGGTGCGGGCGACACCGCCGAGATCAACTCGGTCGCCTACAGCCGCGTGTACTGGCACAGTATGGATAAGGCGGGCGAATACAAGGGCGTCAAGCTGCTCGGCGTGTTCACCCATGGCCCGGGGCAGATGTTCAACACCAAGCGCCCGATCAAGAACCTCGCCGACATCCAGGGCATGAAGATCCGCACCGGCGGCGGCATCGCCGAGGAAATGGCGAAGGCGCTCGGCGCTTCCGCATTCTTCAAGCCGGCACCGGAGTCTTACGAGCTTCTGAGCTCGGGCATCGCCGACGGCGTGTTCTTCCCGCAGGAGTCGATCGTCTCGTTCAAGCTCGATTCCGTGGTCAAGTACGCGACGCTTTTCCCGGGCGGCTTCTACTCCTCCGCGTTCGGTTTCTTCATGAACGAGGACAAGTGGACCAAGCTCTCCAAGGCGGACCAGGACGTCATTCTGAAATTCAGCGGCGAGTACCTCGCACGCCGCGCCGGCAAATCCTGGGACAACGCTGACCGCATCGGCAACGAGGGCATGAAGAAGGCCGGCGTGCAGATCGAGGTGGCCAACGGCGCCCTGGTCAAGGAGATCCAGGCGAAGTCGCAGCCGGTGATCGACAAGTGGATCAAGGAAGTGAAGGAAAAGCGCAACATGGACGGCGCGGCGCTGCTGAAGGAATTCCACGCCGAACTGAAAAAAGTCGCCGCAGGCAAGTAGGCGAGGCGGCCGCATGACTCGCCCGCCGGAGGACCCGGCGGGCGTTTTTTTACCTGAGGTGAACGAACCCGCATGAGCGAAAACACCGGCGCCTGGGAAGCACGCATCGACGCATTGCTCGGCTTTTGCGCCGCCGTGATCCTGTTCGTGCTGATGATGATCACCTTCGCCGACGTGGTGGCGCGCTACCTGTTCAATTTCCCGCTGCGCGGCGCGTTCGAGATCACCGAGCTCATGCTGCTGGTGCTGATCTTCGCCGGGCTGCCGCTCGTGTCGCACGCGGACGAGCACGTCACCATGGATTTCATCGACCACATGCTGCCGCGGCCGGCGTTGCGGGCCCTGGAGCGCGTGGTGCATGCGGTATGCGCTGCCGTGCTTTTCTTCCTCACCTGGCAGATCTGGCTCAAGGCGGGCAAGATCGCGGCCTACGGCGATACCACCGACGTGCTGCGCATCCTGGTCGCGCCGTTCGTCTACTTCATGGCCGCGATGATCGCGCTCACGGGCGTCGTACACCTGTTCAAGATCGTCTACCTGCCGGAACGCCGCGGGCCGCAGGGCACGACCTGAGCACTCATGACTGAAGCGCTCGTCGGCCTGCTGGCCATGATGGTCCTCGCGTTCCTGCGCATCCCCATTGCGCTGTCGATGGGCATCGTCGGCATCGTCGGCTATGCCTACATGCGCGACTGGAACTGGGCGGTGGCCTTCGCCACCGCGCAGACCAAGATCTACGAGACCGGACGCAACTACACGCTCTCGGTGGTGCC
>Ga0335084_10004291_pt1 | contig 14029 bp, 10 predicted proteins | sample Lox_Sample_44_FD_206721 | JGI IMG/M metagenome (GOLD analysis project Ga0335084, IMG submission 206721) | Soil microbial communities from Loxahatchee National Wildlife Refuge, Florida, United States - Lox_Sample_4.4 | ecosystem: Environmental > Terrestrial > Soil > Wetlands | place: USA...
GTCGTGAGATGCAGGACGTGCTGTGAAAAGAGAAACGCCGGATAGTGAAGATGGAGCACGATGACGCCGGGCAACGGCGCATTGCACGAACCGACGGGGAACAGCAGGAACGTCCCCACCAGCGCGGCCTCGACTCCCAGGCCGCAGACAATGGGATGACGGAGCAGGTTCATGGGTGACCGAGTCTGGCGACTCCTGAGAGTCATTATTGGCGTTTGGGACGGACTCGTCGACGGCGAACTCGGCCCCGAGAAGCGCGCGCCGCGCGGCGGCCCTATCTGGAGGCCGCGCTGTCGGCGCGGGGCGGGAAAAATGTAGCAACATCGTCGCCGCACTGACCTCACCAAATCCCCCGCCCCGGCGGCGACGGCGTGCCGCCCTCCAGGGAGAGAACCCGATCGCTGGCTCGCGAATTGCTTTGCATCGGGACGATGATCCCGCGCACGGCAACGTTCTGCTTCGTTCTCCTTGCAGCCGTCGGCGCGCGGGCGGGTGAGCCGGTGGCGGTGCTCCCCAGCGCCACCGACGCGAGGATCACCGCGTTTGACGCGCCGCACCTCGTCTGGCTCCCCGAGGGGCGGGCGCGAAACCAGTTGCTCGTGTTTCTGCCCGGTACCGGCGGAACGCCCGAAAAGGCCCTGTTCCACCCCTTCGCGGCGACGGCGGCGCGACTCGGCTATCACGTCGTCGCGCTGATGTATCCCGACAACCTCGCGTCGCAGAAGAAGTGCGGGGAGAGCGCCGATCCCGACGCCTATGTGAAGTTCCGCCTCGCGATCATCCGCGGCGGAGCGATCGGACCGCACCGCACGGTCGCATCCTACGACTCCATCGAGAGCCGGGCACGCGCACGTGCTCTACACCGACGCCGACCCCGGCCCAGCGCAGAAGTTTCACCCCGCCGTCTTGAACGGACGCCTGCCCGGCAACCGCCCGGTCTGAACCTACCTGCTCACCGAGCCCATCGAGTGAACGCGGCGCCAGTACCCTTCTAAATCCGGACAACCACCCATCGAGCTTTGAGCTGCAGGAAGCGGCCCTGCGGGCCTCAGAGCGGATGGGGAGTCGACTTCATGTACAGCGTCACTGTCGTTCCACGCTGCACGAGCTCACCGGCGGTGGGGTGCTGGCTGAACACTCGAGCGTTGCCGGCAGTGGATCCCTCGAAATGCGGCAAGAGGCCCACGCTCTGGAGCCTGTTCGTCGCCAGCGCCGCTTTGGTTTCCCTCAGGTCCGGCACCTCGACGGGCGCCGTCGGGTTGTGGATCGTGACGGCGAAACCGCCCGTGACCGCGGCGTCGACCCGCACCCTGATCCCCGACTCCGACGTGAAAGACTGGCCGGGCTGGAGCGCCGTTGGCGTGAGGAGTCTGATCAGCGGGTCGCGCTCGGGCGGCAGCTTTGGGTCCTCCACGCCAACGACCTCGTAGACGATGACCCCCTCGCTTGGGATGCCGACGTGGTTGTAGCGGTTCGGGCCGTCGAACTGGTCGCCTCGCAGCCGCGCCTCGACGATCACCTGCAAGCCTGATCCTTGCGTCTGCACGGCTTGCACACGGGCGAGCGGTGCTGGCCCGAGGCTCGTCGCGTGCAGGACGTATCCAGCGTCTGCAAGGGCGTCGACCGCGATCGACGACGGATCGAGCCATTCCAGGAGCGTCCTCGTGTACGCGGTGAGATGCGTTCCGCACGAGCAGGCCATGGTATCGAAGCCGCCGAGATCATGCGGCACCAACTGGGAGTACAGGTCCACCATCCCCGTGAGCCCGTGCATCACCTCCATTGCCCAGACCCCGACGCCCTCCGCCATCACGAACCGCGACCAGAACCCGTAGTTCCGCCCCGCCCCCGGTCCCCCGAGCATGACCACCGCTCCGGCGTCATACTTGCCCGACTGCACGATCGGGTCGAGCTGCGCCTTCAGATCCTTGGGCTCTACAGCCTTCTGTAGGAACGTGATCGTGTCGAGAACTTCGCCGGCGATATCGGCCCGGTTCTGCGACATCGTCAGGATGAAGCTCCGGAGCGAGACATCCATACCCGTAGCGGGATCGCGGTCGTGGTAGACCCTCCGCTCGATGTCGCCCTTCCAGTCCGATGGGACCGGATACTCGTTGTACAAACCACGATCCACTGGAACGAACGCCACGCGCTTCGTCCCCAGCCACGCCATCGAGCAGCCATACGGCCCGTTGCGCGCCGCCGTCAAGGCGCAGCGGTGCCAAACGCTCGAAGTCAGCCGTCTCCGTGTCTCCGTGGTGAAGATTTGTTTTCAGATCAAGGTTAGTTATCTTCACGACAGTCCGAATCGGGCGTCGGCGCACATCCCGTCGGCGCGGGAAATCTGGAGGTTCTCGATGAGATCATTGGTCCGGGTGCGGTCGATTGGCGTCGCCGCGGTGGCGCTGCTGTGTGGGATTGGTGTGGCCGCGGTGGCACGTGCCCAGACCGATCCGCTGCCGTCGTGGAACGACGGACCGGCTAAGCAAGCGATCTTGCACTTCGTGCAGACGACGACCGATCAGGCCAACCCGGCGTTCGTCCCGCCCGCGGCGCGCATCGCCACTTTCGATCAGGACGGCACGACCTGGGTCGAGCACCCCATGTACACGCAGATCGTCTACTGCCTCGATCGCGTCGCCATGTTGGCCAAGTCGAAGCCGGAGCTGCGGCACATCGAACCCTTCAAGACGGTGCTGTCCGGCGACCGGGCCGCGATCGCCAAGCTTCTGACCATGAAGAATCTGGAAAAGATTCTGGCCGCCACGCTGACCGGTATGAGCGTGGGGGACTTCAAGGCGGACGTCAGTCGATGGATCGCGACCGCAAAGGACCCGCGCTGGAACCGGCTGTATACGGAGCTGGTCTATCAACCAATGATCGAGGTGATGCAGTATCTGCGCGCCAACGGCTACCGCACCTACATCGTCACCGGCGGGGGTCAGGACTTCGTCCGCGTATACTCGGACGCGGTATACGGGATTCCGATCGAGCAGGTGGTCGGCACCATGGGCGGGACGTCGTTCGGCTACGACAAGGCAGGCAAACCGGTGCTCACCAAGGAGCCCAAACTGCTGCTCAACGACAACAACGCCGGCAAGCCGCAGGGCATCTATCTGATGATCGGGCACCGGCCGGCCGCGGCCTTCGGCAACTCGACCGGTGACCGGCAGATGCTCGAGTACACCGGCGGGGGCGACGGCGCCCGGCTCGCGATGCTCGTCCTGCACGACGACGCGCAGCGCGAGTACGCGTATGGCCCGGCCGAGGGACTGCCCGACACCAAGGTCGGCACCTTCACCCAGGCGCTCTACGACGAGGCCAAGCACAAGGGGTGGACGATCATCAGCATGAAGAACGACTGGAAGCGCATCTTCGCCTTCGATCAGTGATCGTCCCGCGCACGCGCTGCGCCGATTGTGGATGTGTTCCTTACGCGTCTCCGGCACGAGCCTGCGAGCACCCCCAAGAGACGCGTCTTCGCGCTATCCGGCAGGATCTCGAGGGTGCCAACGGAGGGCACCAAGAGTCCGACGCACGCAACTGGCCGATTTTCCGGGTTGGCGGAGAAGGGAAGGAGTCGAACCTTCCGTCGCCCTTGCGGACGACCACGCGGTTTTGAAGACCGGGAGGGCCACCGGGCCCCATCCTTCTCCGCAGGACGCAGCGCGGGCGGCGCCCACGCGATTACCGGTACGCGTACTCGTACACGGACGACGAGGCGATCGCGTACGAGTACGTGGAACGCTTACGAGTACGTGGGTGGTGCAGCATGCGCGCGTTTCGGCCGGCACAGCCGGCCCTACGGCACTGCCGCGGTGCGACGGGCCTCGGGTAGCGCCGCGCGAGCGGTCGTCACAGGCCGTGGCCGTTCTCGCCGCGCAGGATGCGCATCGCCGCGGCGACATCGGGAGCCTGCTGCAGGGCGCGGCGCAGCGTCGTCGACTGGAGCAGCAGCGAGATGCTGGCGAGGGTGTTGAGGTGCTCGCCGACGAGCTGTGGGGCGGAGAAGACCAGCACCATGATCGAGATCGGCACACCGGCCATCGCGTAGTAGAGCGCCGTCGGCGTGGCGGCGAGAGCGGCGATGACGCCGTCGACCCCGGCGAGGCGGGCGTGCGGAACGCTGACGCCGATCTCGACGATCGCGGTGCTCGCCACCGCCTCGCGGTCGCACACGGCCCGCACGGCCGCTCCGCGCAGTGTCGGGTCGAGGCTCCGGCTGGCGATCAGCGCATCGACGAGCGCGCCCACCACGTCCTCGAACGAGCCGCACGGCGGCCGCAGCAGGATGCCGCCCTTCTCGATGATCTCCACCACGCGCATCCGCCCTACCGCTGCCCGGATCCGGCTCGGACGCGTCGCCGGACATCCTGCCCCTCGCCTGAGCACTGATACCGGACCGTCCAACGCGCGCGCATTGCGTGGTCTTTTCACATCTGTGCGGACCGCCGCAAGCGGCGCGGCCGGAGACCGCACGCGCGCGCGCCCGGATGCGCGGACGCTGCGTCACCTGACGTGACAGTGGCGGAAAATCGCCGTTCCGCCGTGCACTCGCCGCTGCGGCGCCCGGCATGCTGGGCGCGGGCCCGTCACCCGGCTGTGCCGCGCGCACCCTCGCACCGGAGAAGCCCCGCGTTACTGCGCCTTTTCCTATTCCGGACCCGGCTCTGTGCACGCGTCGGGTGTCCGAGCCGGCAGCGTCGCTGGTGGTATGCGAATTGCGACAGCGCACCTGATGCGGACCGAACGGAGCCGCGAGCGCGCGCAGCCGATCGGCATGCTCGGGAGTCTCGGGATGAAACTGACGCTGGAAGCCGGACAGCTCTCTCCGCTGGCGAAGCTGCCGCTGGAGGTGCAGTCGATCTCGCCGTCCGGCTTGGCGGTGCTGACCGCCGCGTGTGCGCCGACCGACCTCGACCGGCGCGCGCTCGGCAACCGCAGCCAGAGCGGCGAGGCGCTGACCTTCCTGCTCGAGAAGGACGGCCACAGCCTGACCCTGCGAGCCAGCCTGCTCTGGGTGGAGCTGTCGGCCGAGCAGCCGGCCGGCCAGCGGCTCGAGCTGATCGTCGACACCGGCGATCAGCCGGGCTGGTGGGAGGTTCAGTCGGCGTTGGCCGGAGGGTGAGCGATGGGCCTCTTCTCGCGCATCCGGCGCGCCAACGGCGCGCTGCCGGCTGAGTCCATTCCGCCGACAGCCGCCGAGATCGATCACACCTTCGACTTCGACGCGGCCGCCGAGCGCGCGCCGGTCGCGCCGCCGCCGTCCCGCCCGCAGCCGCTGACGCCGAGCGTGAGCTCGCTGCGCGACGGCCTCCAGCAGCTGTACGCGATCCGCCCGTCGCGCGACGCGTTCGCCGAGGAGGCGATCAAGCTCATCGCCAAGGGCGCCGGCGTGAAGGCGGCCGCCCTGCTCGGCTACGAGCAGCGCGATGGCCGCATGCGGTTGCTCCAGCACGTCGGCCTCGATCCCGAGGCGGTCCAGATCCTCAGCGGCGACAGCATGGTGAGCGCGTGGGACATCCCGCTGCGCAGCCTGCGCAACCGGCGCATCAACGTCATCGAAGCCGCGCACGAGAACCCCTTCGTGCCGAAACCGCTGGTCGCCATCAGCCCCCGCCGGCTGACCATCGCGGCGCTGCCGTTCTTCCACGCCAACACGCCGGTCGGCGTGGTGGTGCTCTTCTCGCCGACGCCGCGCGGGTTCGCCGATGGCTTGCTCAAGGCGCTCAGCCAGTCGCTGCGCGTGTGCGCGCTGGCGCTCACCGAGCTGCCGGCGGCGGGAACGACGACGGCTCGGCCGGTCGAGGTCGAGTCGCCGGGGGTGCAGCCCAACCTGCTGCGCGGTCTCGCCGCGCTGAAGACCGAGCTGGCCCGCCTCACCGAAGCGCTCGACGAGGCGGAACGGCAGCGCGCGGCGGAGGCGGCCGAGCGCGTCACCGCCCAGTCGTTCCTCAAGGCCGCGCAGGAGCGCACCGCGCAAGCGGAGCAGGATCTCGCCGAGCTGCGCGCCGCGGGCGACCGCGTCTCCGAGTTCGAGGAGAAGATCAACCAGCTCAATCACCGCTTGGCTGCCGCCACCGAGGCGGCCGACGCCGCGCAGAGCCAGCTGGCCCAGCTGCAGGCCGTGGCGGCGCAGAGCGAGCAGCGTGGCGAGCGCGACGCCGCCGCGATCGCCGACCTCACCGCGCTGCGCAAGCAACTCGAGGAGCAGCTCCAGGCCGCGCTCGACACCGCCAGCCAGCGCGGCGAAGAGGCCGCCGCGCTGCACGCGCAGGTGGCCGAGCTCGCGCCCCGCGCCACCCAGCTGTCGGAGCTGCAGACCGCCCTGGCCGCCACCGAGGCCGCCAAGGCGGAGACCGACGCCGTCGTCGCCCGCCTGCGCCAGGAGCTGCGGACCGCGCAGGACCACCGCACCCGCGCCGAGACCGCGCTCGAGCAGTCGGCCGCGGCGCTGGCCCGGAGCGAGACCGAACGCGTCGCGGTCGCCGGACAGCTCGGCGACGCGCAGGCGCGCCTGGTCGAGCTCGGCAACGCCAAGCAGGAGCTCGAGGCCGCTCGCGCCGCCCTCGGCGCCAGCGGACAGGAGCTCGCCGCGACCGCCGAGCGCACCGCGGCCCGCGTCACCGAGCTGGAGGCCGAGCGCACCCGCCTCGCCGACGATCTCGCCGCCGCCCGCCGCGCCGCCGAGCAGGCCACGGCCGAGCGGTCCCGGCTCGCCGAGGAGAGCACCACCCTCGAGCGCGAGGCCGAGGCCGCCCGCCGCGCCGCGGCGTCCCTCGAGGCGCGGCTCGTCGAGCAGACCGACGCGAGCACCCGGCTCGCCGCCGAGCGGCGCGAGCTGCTGGCGCGCGTCGACGCGCTGGCCGCCGGCGGGCAGTCGTTGGAGCAGGTGCGCCAAGCCATGATCGGCGCGGCGCAGCAGCGCGGCGCCGAGCTGGAGGCCGAGATCGGCCGCCTCAGCGCCGCGCTCGAAGCGGCGCGCGGTCACGCCGCCGACGAGCTCAACCGGACGCGCGACGACGCCGTCGCCACGCTCGACGGGCTGCGCGTCGACCTCGCCGAGGCCGTGCGCGGCCGCGAGGAGCTGCAACGCGCCCTGGCCGCCGCGCAACAGGAGTGCATGGGCCACCAGCGTGCCCTGGCCGACCTGTCGGCCGAGCGCACCCGGCTGGAGGCGGCCGCCAAGCAATCGAGCGCCGAGCGCAGCGAGCTGAGCGCGCGGGTCCAGGCCGTCGACGACGAGCGCGCCGGGCTGCAGCAGGCGCACGAGCAAGCGGCCGCCCGCATCGAGGCGCTCGAGGCCGAGCTGCGCACCGCTCGCGAGCAGGATCTCGTGGCCGCCGAGGCCAAGCTCGCCGCCGAGCGCGAGGCGCGCCAGACCGTCGAGGAAGCGTTCGGCGCGGCCGAGGCCCGCTATCAGGAAGAGATCACCGAGCTGCGCGACCGCCTGGCGCTGTTCGACCAGGAGCAGACGCGGCTCGCCAAGGAGCTGGCGGAGAAGGACCTGCTCCTCCAGTCGGCCGAGGAAGGGCTCACGACGGCGATCGACCTCACGACCGAGACCGGAGACGAGGACTCGGTGCTCGACATCGATCGCGACCGCGCCCGCGACGACGGAGCGACGTCGGCGCTCGACCTGCTCGCCGAGGCCGACGCGGACGGCGATGCCGTCGTGAGCGGCGATTGCATCCTGCTCGACGGCGATGACATCGGCACCGCGGCGGTGCGCCAGCTCGCCGAGTTCGGCCACCGCGTCAGCGCGCTGCCCCCGACCCCCGCCGCCTCCGACACCCTCAAGGAGCGCACGGTGGCCTGCGCCGCGGTCAACCTCGCGGTGCCGAACGCCTGGGCGCTGCTGCGTCACCTGCGCAACGGCGGCGGCATCCCGCGCATGCCGCTGGTCGCCTACGCGCTCGCCGCCAACGCGCCGAAGGGCTTCTGGCTCGGGTCGGTCGACTTCGCGGTCCTGCCGGTGGAGGAGAACGATCTCACCGACATCCTCAACCGGCTGGTGCCGAAGGTGAAGCGCGTCATCGCGATGAGCAACGACATCGACGTCATGAGCGACGTGCGCACGCAGCTCACCAGCGCCGGCATCTCGACCGCCGTGGTGCTCGACGGCCGCCAGGCGCTCGACCTGGTACCGACCATCCGGCCGGAAGCGGCCGTGCTGCACCTCTCGCCGAGCTGCGTCGACGTCTTCCGCGCCATCGCCGGGCTGCGCAGCGCCGAGACCTCGCGCAGCATCCCGATCGTGTTCCTGCTCGACGCCGAGCCGCAGCCGCGCGAGGAGGCCTTCCTGAGCGCCGGCCTGCGCATGCTCACCGGGCGCGGCAGCCTGGTGCCCGACGGCCTGGTCGACTCCCTGGCGGCGGCGTTCGACGGCTATCGGGCGCTGTGAAAACGGCCCCCTCCTGACCTCCCCCGCTCACGGAAATGCTCGCGGGGGAGGAACACACGCCAACGCGACCTAGTCCGATGTCGCCTTGAACTTCGTCGGCGTGTTCTCGGACGGCATCGAGAAGGTCGCGCCCCAGCATCCACCGAGCGAGGTTTGGAACTGTACCACGACGCTCGGGGTCGCCGGCCACGGGAGCGGCGCGAGCGCCGGGCTGTTCACCGCCTTGACCTGTATCTTTGCCTTGAGCGGGATAGTCGAGCCGGTGAGCTTGGCATTGGTGATGCCATCGGGCGCTCCGGTCGCGCTCTTGAACTTCCACCGCGTTGCGGTTCCGGTCCATGCTCCGCCGTCGCTCGCCGACGGCGAACCGCTGAACGCGAGCGCGTAGGCGCCCGGCCCAGTTTGGCCGTAGATGCAGAGCTGCAGCACCTCGCCGGAGGTGGGATCACCGAAGTCTCCCAGCATCACGACCGGTCCCTTGGCCCACTGGAACTCCACCTGGCTTCTGCCGGACGACGTCGCTCGCACGAGCAACGACGCCCCCGCAGCCAGGTCCGGCGGCGTGCACGCCATCGCTGGAGCGGCCGGGTGGATACACAGGCCCGCGCCGTCGCAGACGTCTGCGGTGCAGAGGTTGCCGTCATCCGTGCAGTCCGTCCCCTCGGCTTGGAAGGTACACGTGACCGTGCAGCAATCGCCGGGCGCTCCATTGGCCGCGCCGTCGTCGCATTGCTCGCCGGGATCGAGCGTCCCGTCACCACAGATCGGGACCGCGACGGCCGGCGTGTACGAGAATTTATCCGCGGGCGTCCTGGCGCTCGTTCCGCCCAAGTTCACCACCGTGATGTCGACCGTGTCCACGTCCTCTCCCGGCGGTGACAGCGCCGTGATCGACGTATCGTCGTTCACCGTGAACCCGGCGGGGGTCTCCCCGAAGCTGACGGTGGCGACGTCGACGAAGTTCGCACCGGTGATCGTGACCAGCGTTCCCCCGTTGAGTGGACCGTTATCCGGGCTGATCCCCGATACGATGGGCACGGCAACGAATGTGAATTGATCGTTCGAGCCGGCAACGCTCGTCCCGCCGGCCGTCGTGACCGTGATGTCGACCGTCCCTCCGCTCGCGGCCGGTGAGATCGCGGTGATCGACGTGTCGCCGCTCTCCATGAAGCTCGCCGCAGGGGTACTGCCGAACGTCACGGCGGTGGTGCCGGTGAATCCGGTTCCTGTAATCGTCACGCTCGTCCCGCCCGCAGCGGGTCCCGACATCACCGACACGCTCGTCACCCGGGGCAAGGGAGTGAACGTGGACGCCAGGTTGAGATAGGCTCGATATGAGCAATACGTCGTGTTGCCGACCGTGCAGTTGGGAGGCGTCACGTTGACCGCGTTCAACTGATTGTAGACTTCGTTGCCGAAACCGTCGAACGCGGAGAATGTCGGGTCGACCGTCGGTGCGGCCGCGAGAACGTCGTACGAGACCACCACCCCGGTATAGTCCCACATGACGCCGACCCATGCCGAGTAGGTCGTGACGTGATAGCCGCCGCCCTTCCCGCTGCCGCCGCAGCGCGTCTGCAGGTAGACGTTGCCGATCGGATAGCCGCTCGTCGCGTCGAAGCCCGTCGCCGCCGCTTGCTCCTGGATGCCGCCACACGAGTGTCCGAGGACCGAGAACGCGATCGACTGGGGCACCAAGAGCGAGGTTGCCCCGAGCGCAGACGCTTCTGCGCCGACGATCGCGATCGCGGCGGTCACAATAGTGAGCAGCGTCTTCCGTCTCATCGCCGAGTAACCGAAGTCGGTCGGAGTCTGCCACGGCCACCGCCGCCTCGTCTAGCGAAAGCGAATCATCAGCGCCGCCAAAATCAGGGCGAACGCCGGCGGAAAACTGCTCGTTCCTTGTCGGGCCGACTATTGCCGGCGCGGCAGCATGCGGCCGGTCCCGTACACTTTTCCCCTGCCCGTTCCCCTTCCCTTGCCCTTGCCCATTCCCGTTCCCCCATGCGCGGCGCGGGGGGGAATGGGAAAGGGAAGGGGAAACAGGGTGGAACGCGCGGATGCCGAGGCAATGCGGCGCGGGTTCCGGCCGGCACAGCCGGCCCTACCGGTTCCTTCTCGCGGCGAGCGCGGTCCGCGCCACCAGGCGATCGTCGAAGTCGAGGCGGCGCCCGGCGATGAGCTGATGGGGCTCGTGCCCCTTGCCGGCGATGAGGACGATGTCGCCCGAGCGCGCGCGGTCGACGGCGAGGGCGATGGCGCTGGCGCGGTCCGCTTCGGCGATGTGACGGGTGCCGTCCGGGTCGACGCCGCGCACGCCGCCGAGAATCTCCTCGATGATCGCGTGCGGATCCTCGGAGCGCGGGTTGTCGGAGGTGACGACCACGAAGTCGCTCAGCTCCGCGGCGATGCGGCCCATCACCGGGCGCTTGGCGCGGTCGCGGTCGCCGCCGCAGCCGAACACCGTGATCAGGCGCCGCGGCCCGAGCCGCCGCGCGCTGCCGAGCAGGCGCTGCAGGGCGTCGGGCTTGTGCGCGTAGTCGACGGCGACGACGAAGTCCTGTCCTGCGTCGACCAGCTCGAAGCGGCCTGGCACCGGGGGCGCCGCCGCGAGCCCGGCGGCGATCGCCGCCAGCGGCAAACCGAGTGCTTCGCCGACCGCCAGCGCGGCGAGCGCGTTGTACACCGAGTACTCGCCCAGGTGGCGGAGCGTGACCGCGCTCTGCCCGCGCGGGGTCGCGGCAGAGAACGCGGCGCCGCGCAAATCGGTGCGGACGTCGCGGGCGCGCACGTCGGCCGCCTGCTCGATGCCGTAGGTCAGCAGCCCGCCCCGGTTCACCGAGATGATGTACTCGCTGGCCGGGTCGTCGACGTTGACCACCGCGATGCCGCGCTTGCCGCCGCTCGCGAGCTCGGCGAACAGGCGGCCCTTGGCGCGCCGGTAGTGATGCATGTCGGGATGGAAGTTGAGGTGGTCGTGGCTGAGGTTGGTGAAGACGGCGACGTCGAAGTCGACCTCGGCGACGCGGCGCAGCTCGAGCGCGTGCGAGGAGACCTCCATCACCGCCGCCGTGCAGCCGGCGTCGACCGCCGCGCGCAGCAGCGATTGGAGCAGCGGCGCCTCGGGCGTGGTCTGCCCGGCCGGGACCACCCGATCGGCGAGGCGGTAGTCGATGGTGCCGAGCCGGGCCGTCGTCGCCCCGGCGGCGGCCAGGATCGACTCGACGAAGTACGTGGTGGAGGTCTTGCCGCTCGTGCCGGTGACGCCGATCACCCGCAACTCGTGCGACGGGTGCCGATAGAAGCGCGCGGCGGCGGTGGCGACCGCCGCCCACGCGTCCGCCACCCGCACGACGGTAACGCCGTCGATCGGCCCGACCTCGCGCTCGACCAGCAGCGCGGCGGCGCCGCCCGCCAGCGCGGCGGGGATGAACTCGTGCCGGTCTGCGCGGGTCTCGCCACCCTCGGTGCGATAGCCGGGCAGGCAGACGAAGAGCGCGCCCGGCCCCGCCTCGCGCGAGTCGGTGACGACGCGCGAGATGTCGACATCGAGGGGGCCGTGCGCGGCGAGGACGCGGTCGGGATGGATCAGCTCGCGCAGGCGCATGCGGTCGGCGTGTCGGGCCCTCGCCTACTCCGCCGCCGGCACCGGCACCGCGCTCGGCTGCTCGGTCCGCAGCGGCCTCTCCCGCAGCTTGCCGGCCACCGCCGGCACCGCCTTGAGGAGCATGTCGAGACGGGCGCGCTCGGCGCCGACCTTCTCGGCCAAGCGCTGCTCATACTCGCTCAGCAGCTGGTCGAGCTCGCCTTCCTTGTCGGGGTTGATCTGATCGCGCTCGCCGAGACAGGCGTTGATCTTCTCGGCCACCGCCTCGAGCGCCTTCTCGCCGTCCTCGCCGAGCTTCTGGTTCATCTGCTCGGCCCACAAGCTGTGCAGCCCGATCGTCGCCGCCACCTGCCGGCGCAGGCCGCCGGTCAACATGTAGAGCTGGTCCGCCAGCGCGTCGGCCGACGCCACCCGCCGCCGGGTCACCAGCGCGTTCAGGCGCACGAGCTTGTCGCGCAGGCGCTGCAGGCCGAGATCGTCGGCCAGGCACCGCACGGTGCGCGCGAACTCCTCCGGCGTGAGGTTGGCCATGCGAGCGGTCTTGCCTGCGGCGCGTCGGCGTGTCAATCGCTCCCGCCCATGACGAAGGGCGTGCGGTGCGGCGTGGCCTTGCTGGTCTTCGTGCTCGGCGCGGCGGCGTGCGGCCGCTCCGCGCTCGAGCCCGCTGCCGCGCCGGCCGAGCCATTGCGGGTCGCGACGAGCGGCGACTACGCGCCCTTCACCACCCTACGCGACGGCGTGCCCGCCGGCATGGATGTCGAGGTCGCCGAGCGCCTCGGCCGCGACCTCCGCCTGCGGGTCGAGCTCGTGCACGTCGCCTGGCCGGACCTCGTCGCCGCAACCCAGCGCGGCGAGTTCGACGTCGCGATGGGCGGTATCACCATGCGCGCCGACCGCGCCCTGGCCGGCCGCTATACGCGCCCGTACGCGACCGTCGGCGCGGTGGCGTTGATCCGCAGCGGCGACACGCGGCGCTTCGCCGGTGCCGCCGACCTCGACCGCCCCGGCGTGCGCATCGCCGTAAACGCCGGCGGGCATCTCGAGCACGTGGCCCGGGCCGCGTTTCCGCACGCCGCGGTGGAACCGGTGGCGGACAACCGCGCCGTACCGCAGCGCCTGCTCGACGGCCACGCCGATGCCGCGGTCACCGACACCGCCGAGGTGCGCGACTGGCTCGGCCCGGGCCTGCAGATGGTGGGGCCGTTCAGCCACGACCACAAGGCCTACCTCCTGCCGGCGGCGAACGACGCGCTGGCGGCGCGCCTGGATGCGTGGCTGGTGGCGCGCGAGGCCGACGGCTGGCTGGACGCCGAGCGGGTGCGATGGATGGGCCCTCAAGCGCACATGGATCCCGCGACAGCGACACGCGAAGCCGTGGCGGCGCTGGTCGGCCTGCGCCTCGACCCAATGCCGTCGGTCGCCGCGGCCAAGCGCGCCGCCGGACAGCCGATCGAAGACCGCGCGCAGGAAGCGCGCGTGATCGAGCGCGTGCGCAGCCTCTCGGCGACCCCCGACCGGACGGCAGCGGTGTACGGGCAGCTCATCGAGATGGCCAAGACCGTGCAGCAGAACGCGCCGCCGCCCGCGCAGAGCGCCTCGCTCGCGGAGCTGCGCGACGCCATCACCCGCGTCGACGCGCAGCTCGTGCGCGAGCTCGACCGCCTGCCGCCGACAAGCACCGAGGTCTGGCACACGGCCTTGCAGCGCAGCGTCACGACGCCAGGTGTGAGCGATGAGGATCTCAATCACCTGGCAGAAGTGTTGGTGCACCCGTAGGCCCGGCTGTGCCGGCCGCAACGGCGCGAGCGCGGGTTTCTTGCCCTTGCCCCTTGCCCCTTCCCTTTCCCTTCCCCTTTCCCTTTCCCCTTCCCGCGCGCGTGGGCCGGAGGAAAGGGAAAGGGCATGGGAACGGGAAAGGGAAAGGGCATGGGAAAGGTGGGATTTTCCACGCTGCTGAGCTATGCAAAACGCCTCGTCCGTATCACGCAAGGAGCGCACATGAGCCGGAACGCCGATCG
>Ga0335084_10004292_pt1 | contig 14028 bp, 15 predicted proteins | sample Lox_Sample_44_FD_206721 | JGI IMG/M metagenome (GOLD analysis project Ga0335084, IMG submission 206721) | Soil microbial communities from Loxahatchee National Wildlife Refuge, Florida, United States - Lox_Sample_4.4 | ecosystem: Environmental > Terrestrial > Soil > Wetlands | place: USA...
TGCGGGTCTTCTTCGCAGTCTTCTTCACTGCGCTCTTCGCCTTCTTCGCCTTCTTAGCTTTCTTCGCCATGTTGCCCTCCAGTGTGAGATGGCTTCTACTCGCTGCGTGCACTCGGGTATCGACTGCACTGCATCCCGAATACACCAACGCGACAAAAAAAACAGCTTCCCGCTTAAAGAAGTGTTGACGCCGGAAGCCGCTCAGGAGCAGCGCGTGATTTGCCGCGATCACGCAGCACGCGCGATGACGGATGCGAGAAGCGCGCGCGCGATCGACATCAAAGAAACTCGGAATTGCAGGAAAGACCTGCGCTGCAGGCACTTTCGTGATTCGCATTTTGCATCGTCAAGCACGCGATGTTGGCGTCGCACGACGTCGCGATGACCGAGAAGCGCGCGGCACGGACTCTGAGTCGGGAAATTTGGCAACGAAAAAATTTTCATGCTTAACGCCGCGATCGGCCTTCGCGGCCGGTCGAACCGTGGCTTTTTTGCGAATCGCGTCCGGCGATTCGACAGACGACGGTTCGTGTCGGTCGATGGAGTCGGACCATGCGAGCCCGTTGCACACGACGACAAGCGCGTTCGAGCAGGCGAATGACGCCTGCTCCTTCGTCTCGTCAGAGGCCGAGCTTGGCCTTGAGCAGCTCGTTGACGGCTTTCGGATCGGCCTTGCCGCCGGTCGCCTTCATGGCCTGGCCGACGAACCACTGCACTGCGGCCGGCTTTGCCTTGGCCTGCGCGACCTTGTCGGGATTGGCCGCGACGATGCCGTCGACCACCTCGGCGATCGCGGAGAGGTCGGTGACCTGCTTCATGCCGCGGCTTTCGACCAGCGCGCGGGGATCGCCGCCCTCGTTCCAGACGATCTCGAACAGGTCCTTGGCGATCTTGCCCGAGATCGTGCCCTCGCCGATCAGGCCGACGATCGCGCCAAGCTGCGCGGCCGACACCGGAGAGGCGGACATCACCGTCGCCTCCTTGTTGAGACGGCCGAACAGCTCGTTGATCACCCAGTTGGCGGCGAGCTTGCCGTCGCGCGCGCGATCGTCGAGCGCCGCGAGCACCGCTTCATAGAACTCGGCGCTCTCGCGTTCCGCCACCAGCACGCTTGCGTCGTACGGCGACAGGCCGAAGTCGGCGATGAAGCGCGCCTTCTTCTGGTCGGGCAGCTCCGGCAGCTGCGCCCTGAGATCGGCGACGAAGGCCTCCGAAAACTCCAGCGGCAGCAGGTCGGGATCGGGGAAATAGCGATAGTCGTGCGCCTCCTCCTTGGAGCGCATCGAGCGCGTCTCGCCCTTGACCGGATCGAACAGCCGCGTCTCCTGGTCGATCGCGCCGCCGTCTTCCAAAATCTCGACCTGGCGCCGCGCCTCATACTCGATCGCCTGGCCGATGAAGTTGATCGAGTTCATGTTCTTGATCTCGCAGCGGGTGCCGAGCGGGCTGCCTGGCTTGCGCACGGAAACGTTGACGTCGGCGCGCAGACTTCCCTTCTCCATGTCGCCGTCACAGGTACCAAGGTAGCGGAGGATCGAGCGCACCTTGCTGACATAGGCCTTGGCCTGCTCCGCATCGCGGATGTCGGGCTTTGAGACGATCTCCATCAAGGCAACGCCGGAGCGGTTGAGGTCGACATAGGACAGTGACGGATGCTGGTCGTGCAGCAATTTTCCCGCGTCCTGCTCGAGATGCAGCCGCTCGATGCCGATCGTGGCGGTGCGGCCGCCGTCGAGCTCGAGCGTGACCTCGCCCTCGCCCACGATCGGCTGCTTGTACTGGCTGATCTGGTAGCCCTGCGGCAGGTCCGGATAGAAATAGTTTTTGCGGTCGAACACCGAGCGCAGATTGATCTTGGCATTCAGCCCGAGGCCGCTGCGCACCGCCTGCTTGACGCACTCCTCGTTGATGACCGGCAGCATGCCGGGCATCGCGGCGTCGACGAGAGAGACATGGCTGTTCGGCTCGCCGCCGAACGCGGTCGACGCGCCGGAGAACAGTTTTGACTTCGACGTGACCTGCGCATGGACTTCCATGCCGATCACGACTTCCCAGTCGCCGGTCGCGCCCTTGATCAGTTTGTGGGAGGTGGCGGATGCACTCATGGTCTGAAAATTCCGGACAAGATGATCGGGATGGGTTGGGCTTCGCGCAACGCACTGCGTCCGTCAAGCGGAGGAGATCGGGTGGCCCGGCGGCAACAGCGCATGTGAATCAGCCTGGACTCATTGTGGCGAAGGATTGACCGCTGCGCGAGCTATGCCCTACAAAGTGCATAAGCGGGGGCTTAAAATGTATCGGGTGCTGTTATTGGCGGCTGCGGCCGTCATGCTTGTATCGTGTTCGACGCCTTATAGCCAGTCTGGCTTGTTGGGTGGCTTCGACGCTAAAGAGCTGAGGCCGGACGTCTATCGCGTCAGCTTTGCGGGCAACGGCTTCACGACAAAGGAAAGCGTCCAGGTCTATTGGCTCAACCGCTGCGCGGAGCTCGCGGTCGAGAAGGGTTTTACGGGTTTCGAGATCCTGTCGGACATGCAGTTTTCGATGCGGAGTCCGGTCGAGGATGAGGCAGCGAGGCCCCGTCTCGCCAGCGCCGTGACCTCGCTGCGCACCCATATTCCCGTCGCGAAGGACGAAGCCGCGGACGTCGCGCTCTGGCCAGGCCAGGCTGAGCTGGCGAGCCGGTCTGATGAACCGGTGAAGCTGGCGCATGGCGGCGGCGTGGTGGTGTTCTACGGCGGCGGAGGCGGGATGCCCAAGCCGGCCATCGAGGGCGACGTGCATTTTCTGAGCGGCGCAGTCGATCCGGCGCCGCCAAAAGTGTTCAACGCCAAGACCCTGCTCGCCCAGCTCGACCCGATCCTCAAGGACCGCGAAAAGTGCGGCGGCAATGTCTGCCCGCATGTGCACGAGTATCTGTTGCCGAAGGGCAAGCTGAAATAGCCCTGCGCTACGGCGCGAGCAGCGCGGAGGCGATCCGCTCCCACTCGGCGTCAAGTGAATCGCTGGCCGCCGGCTTGCCGGCGCGCCGATACCAGTAGCCCGCATTGGAAAGATCGCCCTCGACGCGGTGCAGATAGGCGTGCACCCACGCCGCCTCTTGGCTCTCTTCGTCCTGCACGATGGTGTGCGCCCTGCTCCAGTCGCCCTTCGCCGCCCACCACAATGCCTTGAGCGGCGGCGCGAGTTCAGGCGTCGGCGCCGCATTTTCGAGAGTGGCGCGGAGATCGATCATGGTCCCCACCATCGCGGCGGCGTGAAGCGGCCCGCCGCCTGTTCGATCACCTCGCCGAGCGAAAACAGCGTCTCCTCGTCGAACGGGCGGCCGATCAGCTGCAGGCCGAGCGGCAGGCCCTGCGCATCCTTGCCGGCGGGCACCGCGATGCCGGGAACGCCGGCCATGTTCGCCGGCACCGTGAAGACGTCATTGAGATACATCTCGATCGGGCTGGCGTTGCCCTTTTCGCCTTCGCCGAACGCAGCGGACGGCGTCGCCGGCGTCAGGATCGCCTGCACGCCCGTGGCAAAGCAGTCCTCAAAATCCTTCTTGATCAGGGTGCGGACTTTTTGCGCCCTGAGATAATAGGCATCGTAGTAGCCGGCCGACAGCACATAGGTGCCGATCATGACCCGCCGCCGCACCTCCGCGCCAAATCCGGCGGCGCGGGTGTTTTCATAGAGCTCGCCGATCGAGCGGCCATTCTCGCGGAGGCCATAGCGCACGCCGTCATAGCGCGCGAGGTTGGAGGAGGCCTCCGCCGGCGCCACGATGTAGTAGGCCGGCAGCGCGTATTTGGTGTGCGGCAGCGACACGTCGACCAGCTCGCAGCCCGCGGCTTTGAGCCATTCCGAACCCTGCTGCCAGAGCTTTTCGATCTCGGGCGGCATGCCATCGAGGCGATATTCCCGGGGGATGCCGATCTTCATGCCCTTCAGCGATTTTCCAACCGCCGCCTCGTAGTCCGGCACGGCAAGATCGGCCGAGGTGGTGTCCTTCGGATCATGGCCGGCCATCGAGCGCAGCAGGATGGCGGCATCGCGCACCGTGCGCGCAATCGGTCCGGCCTGATCGAGCGACGAGGCGAACGCGACGATGCCCCAGCGCGAGCAGCGGCCATAGGTCGGCTTGATGCCGACGGTCGCCGTGAACGCGGCGGGCTGGCGAATTGAGCCGCCGGTATCGGTCGCCGTCGCGCCCATGCAGAGCAGAGCTGCCACCGCCGACGCCGAACCGCCGGAAGAACCGCCGGGCACCAGCGTCGTGTTGGCGCCATGCCGCCGCCAGGGATTGGCGACCGGACCGAAACACGAGGTCTCGTTCGACGAGCCCATCGCGAACTCGTCATTGTTGAGCTTGCCGAGCATGACCGCGCCGTCGCGCCAGAGCTGCGAGGTGATGGTCGACTCGTAGGTCGGAACGAAATTGTCGAGGATCTTTGAGCACGCGGTGGTGCGAAAGCCCTCGGTCGCGAACAGGTCCTTGATCCCCAGCGGAATGCCGGCCAGCGGCTTGCGCTCGCCCTTGGCGATCTCGGCATCGGCCGCCCGCGCCATCTCACGGGCGCGGTCCGGCGTCTCCAGCACGAAGGCGTTGAGCGCGCGCGCCGCCTCCATCGCCGCAAGGTGGGCGTCGGTCAGTTCGAGCGACGTGAACGACTTTTTCGCGAGGCCGTCACGAGCCTCGGCAAGCGTCAGCGATATCAGGTCGGTCATTTATTGATCGGGCTGCAGAAGAAGGGAGACAGGGTCTTGTCATCAGCCGGGTCGTCCTTGAGGGCACGCGCCTTGCCGGCCGCCTCGAGCTGGTCGAGCACCGCATTGACGGCTTTGTCCGGATCGGCGCTCTTGCCTTGCCGTTCCATCGCATCGAGATAGTTCATATAGGCCTGATAGGCCTTTTCATCGTCGCAGAGCAGACACATCGACGCCTCGGCTTTCACTTCTCAGAGCGTTTTCTTTCGCGCGAAGGGTCCCACTTCGCTCGAAAACGCAAAAACCTATTCCACGACCTTCGGCACCAGAAAAAAGTGGCTCTCGGTCGCCGGCGCGTTCTTCACGATGTCGTCGGCGATGTCGCCGTCATCGACCACGTCGGGACGCTTCTTCATCGCCATCGGCGTCACCGAGGTCATCGGCTCGACGCCGTCGACATTGACCTCCGACAGCTGCTCGACGAAGGCAAGCATCGCATTCAGCTCGCCCTGCAGCGGCGGAACCTCGTCATCCCTGACGGCGATCCGCGCCAGATGGGCAATCCGGCGGACGGTGGCAGCATCGACAGACATTATATGGGGCCTCGGCTGGCATTTTTCAGCCTTCCGTATAGCAGAGGCCGGTTTTGCGCCGCAACTAGCCGCCGCCGAGACGGGTCATCCGCGCCTGCGCATCCGCCGCGAGCTGGCGCGTCAGGTCGGCCGCCGGGATCTCGCGGGAGAGTCCGATCGCCTGGCCGGCCCAGAGATTGGTGAAATCCACCCGGCCCTGCTTCTCCGCGGCCTGCTTCAGCGGGCCGAGCGCGGTTGCGGCATGCGGAAAGGCCGGTGCGTCGGCAGAGATCGGCCCGACCTCGCGCATGGCGCGGTTGGCGACGCCGCGTGCCGGCCGGCCCGTCATGACGTTGGTGATCACGGTGGAATCGTCGCCGGCCTGCGCAAGCGCCGCGCGTGCGGGCGCTGTCACCCTGGACTCCGGGCAGCGCAGATAGGCGCTGCCGACCTGCACGCCCGATGCGCCCAGCGCGAAGGCAGCGGCAATGCCGCGGCCATCGGCGATGCCGCCCGCCGCGATCACCGGAACTTTTGTCGCATCGACCACCTGCGGCACCAGCGAGAAGGTGCCGGGCTGTTCGGCGACATTGTCCGTCAGAAACATGCCGCGATGGCCGCCGGCCTCGGCGCCCTGCGCGATGACGATGTCGGCGCCGTTCTGTTCGAGCCAGACCGCTTCCCTGACGATCGTGGCCGATGCCAGCACGATGGCGCCGGTCGCCTTGACGCGCTTCAGCAGTGCGGCCTCCGGCAGGCCGAAATGAAAACTGACCGCCTCGGGCCTGAGTTCCTCGACCACCGCGCAGAACGCGGCATCGAACGGCGCGCGATTGGCGGCGTTGATCGGCGCATCGGGATCGAGGCCCAGTTCGCGATAATAAGGCGCGAGCCGCTGGCGCCAGACCGCTTCCCGCGCCGGATCGGCGTCGACGGCGTTGTGGCAGAAGAAGTTCAGGTTGATCGGGGCCCGGACCCGCTGGCGAAAGATGTTGACCTGCTCGCGCGCCTTCTCCGCCGAGAGCATGGCGCAGGGTATCGAGGCGAGCCCGCCGCCCTCGGCCACCGCGATTGCGATCTCGGCATCGATCACGCCCGCCATGGGCGCCAGCAGGATGGGAGCTTCGATCTTGAACAGGTCGACAATTCGGCGATCCGGCCACATGGGTCAGCCCCTTGGTTCGATGTGAATGAGGGCGCGCCGTTGCGCCTGTGCGGAAACGAGACGGTAGGTCGGGCCGCGCTTCCGTTCAATTGCATCCTGGTAAACGCCGCCATCTCCAAATGCACCATGGCCAAGCCTTTGCACGACCGCCAAGCCGCGTGCTATTCGCAAAACCATGCCTTCCCCCGTTCTTCCCCTGATCGATGTCGCTCTGCATTGGCCCCAGCGCGGCGCGCTGATCGGGCTTGATCTCGGCACCAAGACCATCGGCGTGGCCGCGTCCGATCCCGATCGCCGGCTGGCGGCCGGGGTCGAGACCATCAGGCGCAAGGCATTCAAGCAGGACGCCGCCCGCCTGCTCGCGATTGCGGCCGAGCGCAAGGCGGTCGGCTTCGTGCTGGGGCTGCCGATCAACATGGATGGCAGCGAGGGCCCGCGCGCGCAGTCGACCCGGGCATTTGCGCGCAACCTGTCCGGCCTCACGGACCTCGCCATCGGCCTGTGGGACGAGCGGCTCTCCACCGCCGCCGTCGAGCGCGAGCTGATCGGCATGGATGTCAGCCGCGCGCGGCGCGCCGAGGTGATCGACGAGCATGCCGCGATCTTCATCCTGCAGGGCGCGCTCGACCGGCTTGCAAGGCTGGGCGGGACTGCTGCGCCATGATCATCGTGATCGCGGCGCTGGCGCCGGTGTTCATCCTGATCGTGCTGGGCGCGATCCTGAAACGCAGCCTGATGCGGCTCGAAACGCAATGGCACGGGCTCGAGCGGCTGACCTATTATGTGCTGTTCCCGATGCTGCTGATCCAGACGCTGGTGAAGGCTGACCTGACCAAGGTGCCGGTTGCCGGCGTCGGCGGCGCGCTGTTCCTGTCGGCGCTCGTGATGTCGCTGCTCTGCCTCGCGCTGCGCCCCGCCTTCGCGCGGCTCGCGATCGACGGCCCCGCCTTCACCTCGATTTTTCAGGGCGCCACCCGCTGGCAGACTTATGTCGCGCTCGCGGTGTCCGGCAATCTGTTCGGCGACACCGGGCTTGCGCTGGCCTCGGTGGCGATGGTCGCGATCATCCCGCTGGTCAATGTGTTCAGCGTCGCGGTGCTGGTCCGCCATGCCTCGCCGGAACGGAAATCGCCCGGAACCATCGTCATGACGGTGGTGAAAAACCCGCTGATCTGGGCCTGCGCGATCGGGCTCGCCAGCAATGTGCTGCATCTGCCGCTGCCAAAACTCTGGCACGAGGTCGCGGACGCGCTCGGCCGCTCGTCGCTTGCGATCGGCCTCCTGGTCACCGGCGCCGGCCTGCATCTCGAGGGGCTTTTGCGCCCGAGCGCCGCCGCCGCAATCGGCGTGTTCTTGAAACTGATCCTGATGCCCGTGCTCGGCATCGCGCTGGCGCTGTGGTTCGGCCTGACCGGCCAAAACCTCGTCATCGTCACGGCCTGCTCGGCGATCCCGGCGTCCTCCAGCGCCTATGTGCTGGCACGGCAGATGGGCGGCGATGCGCCGCTGCTGGCGCAGATCATCACGCTGCAGACGATCTTGGCGGCCATCACCATGCCGATCGCGATCGCGCTGGTGTCGCCTGCCGCCTAGCGGTGTCAGAATTGCCCGGCGAGCCACATGGTCTGGAGCACGGCGGCAAAATTGTTCAGGCCGTGAACGATGATCGTCACCCAGATCGACTGGAAGCGATGGCGCAGGAATCCGAGCCAGACGCCGATCGTAAAGATCTCGCCGAAGAAGTACCATTCATATTGCAGATGCACCGCGGTCCAGGCCGCCGACGACAGCAGGATGGCGCCGACCGGCCGCAGCGCCGTCTCCGACCAGCCGCGATAGAGAAAGCCGCGCGCAAACAGCTCTTCGGCGATCGGCGCCGCGACGCAGAAGGCAATCACCAGAAGCCACACCGTGCCGCTCGCCTCCGCCGATTTGAAGACATCGGTCATGAAGCCGGGCGCGATCTCCCGTCCCGTCACGCGCGACATCAGGTCCCATCCGACGGCGATGACGGCAAGTCCGGCGGCGCCGAGCAGCGTGGGTTTTAAGGGGGGACGGCGCAGGCCGAGATAGTCCGTGAACGGCGTCGACGTCAGGCGGATGGCGAGCCACAGCGCGGCCAGCACGGCCGGCAGTCCGGCGACGACGGAGAGCGATATGGTCAGGCCGCTGCCGATCACGTCTTTTACGGCATCGAGGTCGAAAGTACCCGCCCGCACGAGAATGACGACGATGACGACCGCCTGCCCCAGAAACATCGCGGCAAAGACGAACAGTCCCCACAGCAGCGTGCCCCAAAATCCCCAGACCCTGCGCCGATGCGGCGCAGGCGTCATGGTGATCGGGGAATGTTCGGGGCTGAGCTGGTCCATCAAATCACTTTCAAGGCAGGGCGCGCTCAGGCAGCGCGCGGATGTCGGCGGCGTCGCGTTCGATAGCGCCATACAGGCTGCCATGGTCGGCGGCAAGACGGCCCGCAGCGATCCTGCGCGTCGCTCCGCCTCCGATCGCCGGATCTACCTCGCCCGCGGCAGAATCGGAAAATCATAGGCGACGTGGCCGCCGCCCGGCAGCGAAAAGTGCCACCACTCGCGAAAATAGTTCACAAAGCCTTGCCTTGCCATCACCGCGACCAGCCTTTGGCGCCAGCGCCGCTGGTCCAGCATGATCGCTGTCGCCGCCGTATGCGCCTTGAGATCGGTACAATCATAACCCGTGCCCATGTCGATGCTGCCCTCGGGCGCACGCGCGTCCACGGGCGCGGTGCAATCGGCATAGGTTTTCTGCGCATCGAACACGGCTGAATTGTCGGCCTTGAGGTCGACGAGCGTCAGATCGAGCGCGGCCCCCGTCGAATGGCCCGAGCGCCTCGCGATATAGCCAAGGCGGAACAGGTCCTGCTTGGCGAACGCCGGACTGAAACGCCGGTCCGCCGCGGTCTCCTTGCCGTCATGGGCCCAGGCCCACATATCGGCCACCGCGCGCGCCGGCCGGTAGCAGTCGAACATTTTCAGCGACAGGTCTTGCGCGGCAAGCTGGCGCTGGATCCGCGTCAGCCGCTCGGCGACATCGCGCCTCACCACGCATTCGGCCGCCGCATAGCCCTTGAGCGGACGGCCGAGAAAATTGTTCGAACCGGCGTAGCGGATGTCCTGCAGGATGGTCGGATCGACGTCGCGCAGATAGACGAAGTCGGCAGGCAGCGGCTGGGCGCAGGCCTGCGCGACAAGACTGATCCACGCAAGCGCAAGTGCAATTGTTCGCATACCGCCTCCATCCCGTCATGGCGGGCATCCAGAACGCTTCGTCGCCAGACCGTCGTTTGTCCCGACAACGTCTTTCGCCGTTGCTATATATTGGTGCATGCGGGGCGTGGTGACCAGCAAGGTTGAGAAAGCGATGGCGAGAGCATTGGAAGGCAGGGTTGCAGCCGTGACCGGGGCCGCGTCCGGCATTGGCCTGGCGAGCAGCGCGGCGATGCTGGCGGCGGGCGCGCGCGTGGTGCTGGTCGACCGCGACGAGGCCGCGCTGAAGGCGCTTTGCGAGAAGCATGGCGAGGCAGCGATCCCGCTGGTCATGGACCTGCTCGACCCCGGCGACTGCGCGAGGTTGCTGCCAAAAATCCTGGAGAAGGCCGGCCGGCTCGACATCCTGCATGCCAATGCGGGAAGCTATATCGGCGGCGACCTGGTCGATGCCGACACCGGCGCCATCGACCGGATGCTGAACCTGAACGTCAACGTCGTGATGAAGAACGTGCACGACGTGCTGCCGCACATGATCGCGCGCCGGACCGGCGACATCATCGTCACGAGTTCGCTCGCGGCGCACTTTCCGACGCCCTGGGAGCCGGTCTACGCGTCGTCCAAATGGGCGATCAACTGCTTCGTCCAGACGGTGCGGCGCCAGGTGTTCAAGCACGGCATTCGCGTCGGCTCGATCTCGCCCGGCCCGGTCGTCACGGCGCTGCTCGCGGACTGGCCGGCTGAAAAATTGCAGGAAGCCAGGGACCAGGGAAGTCTGCTGGAGCCCAGCGAAGTCGCTGATGTCGTCATGTTCATGCTGACGCGGCCGCGCGGCATGACCATCCGCGACGTCGTCATGCTGCCGACGAATTTCGATCTTTGACCCGCGGCGTCGCGAATCCGCATGGTGAGGAGGCGCAAAGCTCGGAGGGCGGCTCAGCGTAGCGTAATCCGCCGCTCCACTCGGCAGATCGGCGGGTAACGCTACGCTGAGCCGCCCTCCTCGCTGCAGTTCGTTTCCGCCAAGGCCGCGCTACTTCAGCGAGGTACTCAGCGACGTGAACGAGGTGCTGAGTGTCGTGCCGATGCCGTTGACGGCAGCAAGGATGGCGATCGAAATGGCGCAGGCGATCAAGGCATATTCGATCGCGGTCGCGGCGGACTTGTCCGCCAGGAAACAACAGAACAGGCGTCGCAAGAAAGCACCTCCTGGTATCGGCAAATCGGGATTCTCCCGCGTATCGGAAAAGCAAATTCATCAGAGAAAACTCAATCGATTGCAAATCTTGTTGGTTAACCCGCGCGACCCCGCATTCCTACGGGTACGCCGCGCGGCGCGCGCCGGCATCATCCGTTTTAGCTCTGCGTTAAGCCGGGCGGATTTACGGTTGCGGCCTGTTTCTCCATGCCTCGCGCCTCGGCGCCAGCGATGACACCGGGCCGATGCTCACTCACGCGCTCCTCGTCGATGACAGCCGCTCCGTCCTCGACCTCCTGAAGTGGCATATCGAAGCGGACGGCGCGGCGCGCGCCACCGCCTTCCTGGATCCGTTGCAGGCCATCGCGGCGGCGCGCGTCGCCGATTTCGATCTCGTTCTGGTCGATTATGAAATGCCGAAGATGGACGGCATCTCCCTGATCCGCGCGCTGCGGGCGATCCCAAAACTCGCCGACGTCCCGATCGCCATGATCACCTCGATCGAGAGCGACCAGGTGAGAATGCAGGCGCTGGAGGCCGGCGCCACCGACTTCATGGCGAAACGGCCGCAGAGTCTGGAGATGAAGGTCCGCCTGCGCAATCTCGTCCGGCTGGGCTCGGCGGTGCGAAAACTCAACGATCGCGCCGCCGATCTGGCGGGCGAAGTCGCAGCCGCCACAAGAAAGCTGCAGGAGCGCGAGGAGGAACTCATCCTGCGCCTTGCGCTTGCCCTCGAATATCGCGACAACGACACTGGCGAACATACGCTCCGCGTCGCCCAATACAGCCGCCTGATCGCCGAGCAGCTCGGGCTGACGCCGCGGTTCTGCCGCGACATCTATCTGGCGGCTCCGCTGCACGACATCGGCAAGGTCGCCATTCCCGACCGCATCCTGCTCAAGCCGGCGCGCCTCACCGAGGCCGAAATGGCCGTCATAAAAACCCACACCGCGATCGGAAAGCGCATCCTCGCCGACAGCCGTTGCGAGCTCATTCAGCTCGGCGCGGAGATCGCCATCGCCCATCACGAGCGCTGGGACGGTGCCGGCTATCCGCACGGCCTCAAGGAGAGCAACATCCCCATTTCGGCAAGGGTGGTGGCCGTCGCCGACGTGTTCGATGCGCTCACCACCAAACGCTCGTACAAGGACGCGATGCCGCTCGAGTTCGCCCGCGCCTACCTGGTCGAGAACAAGGCCCGGCAGTTCGATCCCGAATGCGTCGACGCATTCCTGTCCCGCTGGGACGACGTCACCGCCATCGCGACGGGCCAGGTCACGGTTGCACCAGAGGTCGCCGGGCATCGCGGCCCCCGGCTGCAGGTAGAAGCGGACGCTCCCGCAACCGCCGAGCCGCAACTCGCTTGCTGAAGCAGGTCGCCCGGATGAGCGCAGCGACATGCGGGAGACCCGGATATCGCTGCGCCCATCCGGGGCTACGCTGGCGTCATTTGAACAGGACATCGATCGAGCAAAAGCCCGGACCACGCCCGTAGCCAAAGCCATTCATCAGGGCGATGATCGCGAAGGCTATTCCGACCGCGATGATGCCGCACTCAAGCGCCGTGGCCACGACCATCAAAAAGCACGAGAGCCTCGCCTTCATAGGGCTGTGCCTCGTTGTCAAATTTGCGGGATGAGTTCTGGAGCCTTGCCCCGTAGTTTGACGGGGAATCTCTAACGTTGCTTCAACCGGGGGTACGATTTTCCGGATGGTTGCAGCAAGAGAATATTAACGATCGTGGCGATCCGGCCGCGGAGCGGCAATCTCGCCGAGGCGCAACAGGTCATGCGGTCGGCCGCAAGCAGAGTGCTCGAAAGATTTGCCGAAAAAGAGGGCCAGACCGACACGGACGGAGCCGAGCTGACGCTCTTCATCTGGAGGGAATTTTGCGAACGATCCAGCCCGCCTCCGATCAAAGGGCTTTCGGTCGATCAGACCATAGCCTTGCTGCGAGACGACCTCGCACGTCGAAAGGCGTTTTGAACGCCGCCCGATACTCGGAGAAAACAAGACGTGGTCGCCGGACGACTTGCTGATTTCATTGTGGCTACCTCGCAAGATGCATTGCAGTAAGGATCATTTTTCCAGCAAGCTTGGCCTGCATGAGCGCATGCGACATGCGGGAGAATTGGACCCGGATATCGCTTCGCTCATCCGCCCTGCACTTGCTGTTTAAGTTTCGGCCCACGGGCAGGTTCGCCCTCGCCTCTTGGAGACCTGCGAAGACACTTCGCATTTGGCGACGGCGCTCAAAGGCATCGGCCTGCGAGAATGCGCGGCGATGATTCTGCCGTACCCGCCTGGTTTTGACGCCGCGGGCCGCCTTCTCCGTATCAGTCGATCAGGAACGTGCCATGATGATTTGCAGTCCGAGACGTTTGGCCCTTGCCATGATGGTCGCAGAACTGCCGTTCGGTTATGCGTTCGCCGGCGGCGCTGGGCACGGTGGTGGCCTCGGTGGCGGTACGGGTGCGGCCGGCATGGGGAGCGCAGCCGTGGGCGGTGGAGCGCCGGCGGGGCAGGTTGGCGGTGGCCCCGCCGCAGGAGCAGTGGGAGGTGGATCGCCAGGCTCCAGCCGTCCAGCCGGCAATGGAGCGGCTGGAACGGACAATCCCGCTTTGAATGCCGTGGGCGCCGGACCGCGTGTCAACACGCCGGAAATCCGTCCCACAACGAGCACCACGGGTGGAATGATACGTGGTGAGGAAGGCCAGACCACGGGCATCGCGCCAGCCCGCAGCCTTCCTGGCGGAGGCTTGCCACCTGGCGCCTTGAACCAGACAAGCCCACAGCCCACGACGCCGAACCTGTTGCAGGGCGCGGCGAACGCGCAAAAGCAAGCCGAGGAGGTCCCCCTGCGCCCGGTCCCGGCGCGGCCCTGCGGTGTTGCCGCTCACGAGACAGACGGAACGACAACCTGCATTGGGATCCCCGACCGGCCTCACCGCCGCCGATGATCGGGCGTTCCGCAACTGGCAGCAAGTCCGCCTTCATAGGGCGGATTAGTATTGCTGCGTCACAAGTCTTTTCGCACGCGCCGCGGGACGCGGTGGTCGTGACTGAGCCCTCTCCCCGCTGGGGAGAGGGCTCCTCGCAGCATCAACGAAGATGGATGGGTGAGGGGCCCCCTCACCCGACCGAGATTGTTGAGCG
>Ga0335084_10004294_pt1 | contig 14027 bp, 14 predicted proteins | sample Lox_Sample_44_FD_206721 | JGI IMG/M metagenome (GOLD analysis project Ga0335084, IMG submission 206721) | Soil microbial communities from Loxahatchee National Wildlife Refuge, Florida, United States - Lox_Sample_4.4 | ecosystem: Environmental > Terrestrial > Soil > Wetlands | place: USA...
CCCGTCGAGTGGATGATCTGCCCGGTGACCCAGCGCGCGTCGTCGCTGGCGAGCCAGGCGACGACGCGCGCGGCGTCGTCGGGGTGTCCCCAGCGCCCCTGCGGCGCGCGCTCGAGCACCTCGCGGTAGACCTCGGGGGTCGCCCAGCCGGTGTCGGTGGGGCCGGGGTTCACCGCGTTCACGGTGATGCCGCGGTGCGCGAGGTGCGCGGCCAGGCTCGGCACCAGCGCCTCGAGCGCGCCCTTCGACGCCGCGTAGGCCAGCTCGCCCGGCATCGGCGCGCGGCTCTGGCCGGAGCTGAGCAGGACCAGGCGACCGCCCGCGCGGCCGTCGTGACGCGCCGCGAACTCCTTCGCGATCAAGAGCGAAGCGCGCACGTTCACCTCGAGGTGGCGGTCGATCTCGTCGGCGGTGAGCGCCTCGAGGTCGCCGCTGCCGCTGTGCGCGTGGTTCAGCACCACCACGTCGAGCCGGCCCAGCCGCGCCAGGACTTCGGCCACGACACGCGCCGGTGTCGCCGGGTCGGCCAGGTCGGACGCGAGCGTCTCGACCCGCGCGCCCGCCGCGCGCAGCTCGGCGGCGAGCGCCTCGGGACCGTCCGCGTCCGCGCCCCACGGCTGTCGCGCGTCGTACGGCGCGTACGCGTGGAGCGCGAGGTCCGCGCCGAGCGCCGCGAGGCGCTTGGCGATGGCGAAGCCGATCCCCGCGCGCCGCGACACGCCGGTGACGAGCGCCGCGCGGCTGCCGAGCGAGAGCGCACCCACGCGCGGGAGTCTAGCCCGCGCCGCCTCCGCGCAAGCGGCGGTGCGCCCACAACAGCACCACCGCGCCGAGCGTGGCGACGGCGATGCCGCGCAGGTCGAACGCGGCGACCGAGCCGATGCCGAGCAGCGACGCGAGGAAGCCGCCGACGAACGCGCCCGCGACGCCGAGCAGCGTCGTCATCACGAAGCCGCCGCCGTCGGGTCCCGGCATGAGCCACTTCGCCAGCATCCCGGCGAGCAGCCCGAGAATGATCCACGAGAGCAGGCCCATGGGGTCCTCCTTTGGTCAGGCGTTGCGGATGGTGAGGCCGCCGTCGACCGGCAGCACCGCGCCGGTGATGTAGGACGACGCGGGCAGGCACAGGCTGAGCGTGCCGTGCGCGACCTCCTCGGGATCGGCGTAGCGGAGCAGCGCGGTGCGGCGCTTGGCGAAGACCGCCTTCTGGTCCTCGGGGATCGCTGCGGTCATCGCGGTGCGGATCGGCCCGGGGCAGATGCAGTTCACGGTGATGCCCTCGTTGCCGAGCTCGACGGCGAGCGAGCGCGTCAGCCCGACCACGCCGTGCTTCGCCGCGGTGTAGGGGCTGCCGTACTTGGTCGCGCCGAGCGCCTCGGTCGAGGCGATGTTCACGATGCGCGCGGCGTCGGACCTGCGCAGGAACGGCAGCGCCGCGCGGATCACGCGCGTGTGCGCGGTGAGCAGCACCGAGAGCGAGATGTCCCACTGCGCCATGAAGTCGGGCCCGTCGATCGGGCTGAAGCGCGCGATCCCCGCGTTGTTCACCACGATGTCGAGCCGGCCGAAGGCGGCCGCGACCTCGGGCACCGTGCGCGCGACCTCGGCGTCGCTGCCCACGTCCATCACCCAGCCGCGCGCCTTCCCGCCGGCCTTGGTGATCTCGTCGACCACGTTCTGTACGGCGTCCTTGTCGAGGTCGGTGACGGCGACCTGCGCGCCCTCGTCCGCGAACAGGTGGGCGGTGGCGCGGCCCATGCCGCTCGCGGCGCCGGTGACCAGCGCGCCGCGGCCGGCGATCGAGCGGGAGAGCCTGGTGAGTCGGGGCATGGCGCCGATCCTACTCCATCACAGCGCGTCGAGGGCACGGCGCAGGCGAGCCACGCCCTCGCGGATTCGCTTCTCGTCGAGCGCCGCGTAGCCGAGCAGGAGCTCCACGCGGGGCGGCGGGCGCAGGTAGAACGGCGCGGCGGGGTACACGCCGACGCCGCGGCGGCGGCACTCCTCGCGCAGCCGGCGCGAACGCCGCGCGTCGAGCTCGGGCAGCTCGAGCAACACGTGCAGTCCGGCGCTCGCGCCGCGCACCCGAGCGCGCTCGCCGAGTTCGCTCTCGAGCGCGTCGAGCAGCGCCGCGCGCAGCTGCGCGGTTCGCGCACGCGCGCGGCGCGCATGCCGCTCGAGGTGACCCTCCGCGATGAAGTCCGCCAGCGCGAGCTGCTCGAGCGACGGCGTTCCCGTGTCGGAGAGCGCCTTCGCGTCCTGGAACAGCGGCGCGAGCGGCGCGGGGGCGACCAGCCAGCCGATCCGCAGCGCCGGAAAGAGGAGCTTCGAGGCGGTGCCGACGTAGATCACGCGACCGTCGCGGTCGAGCGCCTGCAGGCACTCGATGGGCTTGGCGTCGAAGCGGAACTCGCCGTCGTAGTCGTCCTCCAGCACGTAGGCGCCGGTGCGCGCGGCCCACGCGAGCAGCGCGAGCCGGCGCGGCAGCGACAGGACCGCGCCCGCCGGGTACTGGTGCGACGGCGTGACGAACGCGAGCTTCGCGCCGCGGATCCCGGCGAGCTCGTCCGTGCGCAGGCCCTGCTCGTCGACGGGAACGGGCACGAGCTCCGCGCCCGCTGCGCGCGCGCACAGCGAGAAGCCGGTGTAGTGCGGCTCCTCGATCACCACGCGCTCGCCGGGATCGACGAGCAGCCGGAGCGCGAGGTCGATCGCCTGCTGCGAGCCGTGCACGATCACGATCTGCTCCGGGTCGCAGACCACGCCGCGCGCGCGCGCGAGGTAGCCGGCGAGCGCCAGGCGCAGCTCGCTCGCGCCGCCCGGCGGCTGGTAGGCGAGCCGGCGCTGCGAGAGCCGCCGCGCGCGCCGGCCGAGGATGCGCGCCCAGCGGTCGAGCGGCAGGCCTGCGTAGTTCGGCTCGCCGTAGCGGAAGTCGTAGGGCAGCGGCGCCTGGCGCGGGCTCCAGCTCGCGCGGCCCGGCGCCACGACCTCCACCAGACGCCGTCCGGTGCCCGAGAGCCGGGGCTCGAGCGGCTTCGCCTCGGCGCCGCGCGCGCGCTTCCTCTCCGCGGGCAGCGGCAGCGCGTCGGCGACGAAGGTGCCGGCGCGCGCGCGCGGCGTGGCGTAGCCCTCGGCGACGAGCTGCTCGCAGGCGAGCAGCACGGTGTTCCGCGCGAGGCCGAGCTCGCGCGCCAGGCTGCGGGTCGAAGGCAGCCGGGCGCCGGCGGCGAGCCGCCCCGCGAGGATCGCCTCGCGCAGGCTGCGGTAGAGCTGGCGGTGCAGCGGGCCTTCGCCGTCGAGGGGCAACAGCAGCACGCGCTAGGGGTACGAGGGGCGCTACAGGTTGTCGAGCACCTGGTGCGCGAAGGCGGCCGGGGTGACGCCGCGCAGCTGCAGCAGCCCGAGCAGCTGCGGGCCCAGCACGGCGGTGTTGCCGCGCAGCACCTGGTTCAGGTCGTTGGCCGAGAGCACCGCGTCGAGCCCGGCCGAGCTCGAAATGCGCACGCGGCTGGGCACGGGACCGGACAGCACGTGGATCGCGACGTCGTCGCTCGCCTGCAGGGTCAGGTCCGCGTCGTCGGGCGCCGCGGGCGGCGCCGCGCCGGCCGCCGCGAACAGCGGACGCGACGGGGCGGCGCCGCGCGACCAGGCCTGCCAGGGATCGCCCTTCTGGCTCTGCAGGCCGAGCGCGAACGGCCGCCCGGCGCCGCCCGTCACACCGAAACCGGGATGCACGAGGATCTCGCGCGCCACGCTGTCGGGCTCACGCACGCCGAGCACGCCGCGCGAGACCGAGACCGAGGTCGCGTCCGGATCCGCGATCACCGTGAAGCGCGTGCCCTTCACGAGCACGATCGCGTGCGCCGTGTGGACCTCGAACGGGCCCGTCACTTCGCGGTGTCGGATGTCGAAGCTGGCCGCGCCGCGGGCGAGCTCGAGGCGCGCGTCGCCCTCGCGCTCGGACAGCGCGAGCTCGGCGCGCTCGAACACGCGCACCGCACCGGCGGGCAGCACGAGCTCGGCGCGCGCTCCGGCGCCGGTGCGGAGCTCCGCGCCGGGCGCGAGCGTCTCGCCGGTCTGCGCGGCGCGCCAGCCGCGCGCGTCGCTGCGGATCTCGACGGCGCCGAAGGCGCTGCGGAGCACGGGCTGCGGCCGGGAGTCGGCCGCGGCGAGCGACAGAGCGGCGAGCGCGATCCAGATCGACTGCGCTCGCCTGCCCGTCATCGACTGCCCACTGCCGCCATGCGTCTACCGGTCGGATCGGTGTGTCCAGTCACGGAGTTGAGCGCCATGGGTGCCCGCGCGCGGACGGGAGCGGAAGGCCGTGCGCAGGTCCGCGGCAGGCGACCGGCACGAAGCCGGATTCACTACAATCGCGCAGTGACTCGGCACAGTGAATCCGACCGGATCCACGGAGAGCTGCACTAGCCGTGGCGCACGAGGCCTACCGCACCCCCGAGGCTGCTTTGGAAGGGGGCGGCCCGCGCCGCCCCCCGCGGTCCGCGGTGGTGGCGGTCGTTCTCGGCACCCTCGGCGGTATCTTCTCGAGCATCGTCGGCCAGGCCGGCCTCGCGGTGCTCGGGGTCTCTCCCGAGGAGATGATGTCGTGGACGCTCGGCGTTCCGATGAGCGCGGCCACCGGCGTCGTGGCCGGCTGGGTCGCGGCGCACTGGCGGCGCGGGCCCTGGCTGGGCGTCACGCTGGGCATCGCGACGATCGACGTTCTGGTCACTCTGCTCGGGCTGGCCCTGGACACCCCCGGGAACCCGGGGACGCCGGCGGGCGCGGCGATGCTCGCCGCCTCGCTGCTCGGCGACTTCACCGGCGGCTGGGTCGGCCGCGAGTGGTGAGCCGGTTCGGGTTCGAAGTCTCGTCGCGACTGGCGGCGCCCGCCGACACCGTCTGGCGTCACGCGACGAGCATGCGCGGCGTGAGCGCCGAGCTCTTCCCGCTCGTCCGCACGACCCACCCGCGCGGGCTCGACTCGCTCGCGCCCGTCTTCGCTGCCGTGTTCCATCTGGCGTTCCGGCTGCGCCACCTCAACCTGCGCCGGCGCTTCGGTATGCTCGCGCTATGAGCGAACGCTTCGCGTGGAGGAGCGCCGCGTTCTGCGCCGTGGTCAACGCGCTGTTCGGCGCGTGGCTGTACCGCTACGTGCCGGCGCTGCCACTCTGGACCTCGTGGGGCGTGGCGGCCGACACGCTGATCGCGAGCCCGCTGCTCGCCGTGTTCACCTACTACACCGTCACCCCGCTCGTCGCGGGCATGGCGGCGCGCGGCGAGGTCGCTCGCCGCGCGGCCGAGCCGAAGAGCGCCAGGGCGCGCTTCGCGCGCCTGCCGCACTGGCTCCAGGCGATGGCGTTCGGTCTCGCTTCCGTCGCGCTGTTCGCCGCGCCGGCCTGCGCGCTGCTCGCCTGGCTCGCGCCCGACGGCTTCGGGTACTGGCCCTTCGTGGCGTTCAAGGGCGCGGCGGCCGGCGTGCTCGGCGGCGCGCTCACCCCGTTCATCGCGGACGCCGCGCGGATCGGCGAGCCTGCGCTGGTGAAGGCGGTGCCGCGCTTCCCGGTGCTCGACGTGCGCGCCGCGCTCGAGTTCTACGAGAAGCAGCTCGGCTTCACGAAGCTCTTCGACTGGGACGACTACGCGGGCGTGGGGCGCGACGGCTTCGAGCTGCACCTGTTCCGCACCGACGACCGCAACCTGCCGCGCTGGACCGCCTGCCGCGTCAACGTGGTGGGCGTCGACGCGCTGCACGCCGAGCTCGAGAAGGCGGGCGTGATCCATCCGAACGGCGGGCTCGCCAACCAGCCCTGGGGCTTCCGCGAGTTCACCGTGCTCGACCCGTTCGGAAACGCGATCGTGTTCGGGGAGCGCATTGGCTGACGCCGGTCGCCCGCTCACGGCGCTCCTGCTCCTCGCGGCCTGCGGCGGGACCTGGACGTGGCGCACGCCGCCGGTGTCGCGGGAGGCGCGCACCGCGCTCGCCGACGTGCGCCTCGCCCAGCCGCTCGAGCACTGCCTGCCGCGCGCGCTCGGCTCGGCCGAGAGCGCGAGCTACCTGGGCCCGCTCGACGCTGGCGACGGCGAGCTGCAGGCGCACCGGCTGCGCGTGTACGTGAGCCCCGTCGCGCAGGACCGCTTTCTCGACGCGCGCGTGATCGAGCGGCGCTGCCCCGGCGGCGAGGTCGCGCTCGAGCTGCTCGCCGCGCCGAAGGGCACGACCTACGATGCCGAGCCCGAGATCCTGGAGCTGCGCCTCGACTCGATCGCCGAGCACGTCGTCGCGGTCTGCCGCGCGAAGGCGATCGCGTTCGAGCGCGGCCACATGGTCGACCGGGTCCCGGAGATCTGTGGGACCTGAGCGCGGCCATGACGGTGGCGGCGCCGCTCGGCGACTGCCTGCTCCGCGCAGTGGCGTCGGGCCGCGGGATGGCGTCCAATGGCGCCATGGCGAAGCTCAGCGTCCGCACTCTGACCCCGACCATCGGCGCGGTGGTCGAGAACGTCGACCTCGGCAAGCCCCTCGACCACGAGGAGGTGGCCGCGATCCGGGCGGCGCTGCTCGCGCACAAGGTGATCTTCTTCGAGGAGCAACACATCTCGGCGACGGAGCACCGCGACTTCGCCGCCCGCTTCGGCGCGCTGCACACGCACCCGCTCTACCCGGGCGTGCCCGAGGCACCCGAGCTCTTCATCCTCGACAACCACGCACAGAACCCGACCGACAACGACGCGTGGCACACCGACGTGACGTTCATCGAGACGCCGCCGCTCGGCGCCATCCTCTACGCGAAGCTCCTGCCGCCCGAGGGCGGCGACACGATCTGGTCGAACATGCAGGCCGCGTTCGAGGGGCTGTCGAAGCCGCTCCAGTCGTTCCTGTCGGGTCTCGATGCCGTGCACGACTTCGCGCGCGGCTTCCCGGCGCGCGGCACGGTCGCGAAGGGCGCGGGCGCGGACAAGCACGCCAAGGCGGTCGAGGAGCACCCGCCCGTCGTGCACCCGGTGATCCGCACCCACCCCGAGACCGGCGCCGACGGCATCTTCGTGAACTTCGGCTTCACTTCGAAGATCGTCGGGCTCAAGCGCAAGGAGAGTGACGCGCTGCTCAACCTGCTGTTCGAGCACGTGACCAAGCCCGAGTACCTGGTGCGCTGGAAGTGGCTGCCGCACTCGATCGCGTTCTGGGACAACCGGGTGACCCAACACTACGCAGTGAACGACTATCTGCCGCAGCGGCGCGTCATGCACCGCGCCACGATCCTCGGCGACCGGCCGTTCCAGCGCTCGCGGCCGCGGAGCTAGCGGATCTCCGGGGGCAGCGCCTCGCAGCGCCAGATCAGAACCACCTGGTCGTAGGGGTCGGTCGCGATCGTCCACGGCGCGTAGGTCTCGAGCGGAGGGCGCGTCGAGATCAGGAAGCTGTGGAAGTTCGCCGCGCCCGCCATGCTGTAGGCACGGATGGGCCAGCTGCTCTGGAGCACACGGGCGGGCTCGCGCTTCAAGCACTCGTTGTGGTCGAACTGCTGCGGCCAGGGCGCGAACGCGACCGCGAGCCGGGAGGGCACGCTCTGGTAGAGCTCCGCCGCGTGCCAGCCACCCTGCTCCAGGTAGTACTGCCAGCCCCAGTGCCCGATGAAGAGTCCGTCGGGATAGCGCTGGGTGAGCTCGCGGGCCGCGTCGCGATAGCCGCGCGCGAAGGCGTCGTCGTCGTGCGCAAGAGCGAACGAGAGAGCAGCCGAGACGGCGACTGCCACCCCGACGCGCGCATCCGAAGGATTGCGCCGCAGCGCCGCCAACACGATCGCGGGCGCGAACAACAGCCAGTAGCGCGTCGCGGCGAACATGAGGGTCAGCAGGAATGCGTATCCGCCGAGGAGCCAGACCGCGAGGAAACGGTCGTCCGGCGTGCGCACTGCGAGCGAGCCCAGCGCGAGCCCGCCGGCGGCGCTGCAGCCTACCGTCGCGGCGAGCTGCGCGGCGTCGTGATGGCTGTATACGCCCGCCGCCACGCCGAGCAGCGCGCCCGCCGCGGCGAACGGCAGCGCCCCGAGGCGCCAGGGAAGCACGGGCAGGAGGCACGCGCCGCCGAGCATCGCGAGCGCGGCCACGGCCTTGCGGAACAGGAGCGCCCACTGGTAGGACTCGCCGTTCCTCCCCTGGAATTCCGCCATCGCGAATGCGTGGACCTGCCCGTACGCGAGCAGGTCGTGCGCGAACAACAGCAAGGCCGGCAGAACGACCGGGAGTGACTGGCGAACCCGGCCGCGCTGGAAGCCCGCCAAGACGACGAGCGGCAGCACGCACAGCCCCGAGTACTTGAAGAACACCGACGCGCCCGCGAGCGCCGCCCACGCCGCGGCCCACCGCCCGCCGGCCAGGAACCCCGCGATCCCCGCGATCGCGCAGGCCGTGAGCGGCAGGTCGGGGTTGAGCGACTGCGCGGCGAGCACGAACACCGGTGACGTGCCCAGGATCAGGATCGCGCGCTCCTCCGCGATCCCGAGCACGCGCGCCAGCCTGGCCGTTCCGAACAGCGCGAGCGCCAGCCAGGGCGTCATCCACAGGTGCATCGCCCACTCCGGAGCGTGCCGGACCGGCGCCAGCCAGTAGCCGATCCCGGGCGGGTTCGAGAGCACGTTGAACGCGCGATCGGTCGTGCCCAGCCAGTTGATCGTGATGTCGTAGGGACGCCAGGGATCCTGCGCGGCGCCCTCGGCGAGGCGCAGGAAGTTGGCGTCGTCGACGTGAACCGGCTTGGTGACGCAGTAGAGCACCAGCGCCAGCACGACCGAGGCGGCTCCCCAGACCCTCGCAGCCCGATTCACGCGCCGGATCGTAGCGCGGCGCGGACCGCCTCGGGGGCGCGCGGCCGCTATCGGCCACCACAGTTGGCCGAGCCCGCGCGCCGCGCCGCGAGCGTGCCGCCTCGGTGAGTCGATGACTCGACGCCGTTCGCCCAGCCTCGACCGGCGCGTACGCTCGCGCGCATGCTCGCAAGCGCACCCGCGGTCTGCGCCGAGGACCTCGAGATGGTGTACGGCTCCGGCGAGACCGCGGTGCACGCGCTGCGCAGGCTCTCGCTCCGCGTCGAGCGCGGCGAGTTCGTGGTGGTGCGCGGCAGGAGCGGAAGCGGCAAGACCACCCTGCTGCACCTCGCGGCGGGCCTGCGCCGGCCGACCGCCGGGCGGGTGGCGATCGACGGCGTCGAGCTGCAGCGGCAGAGCGAGCGCGAGTCGGCGCGCTTCCGCCGGCGCCACATCGGGCTCGTCTACCAGTTCTTCAACCTGGTCTCGACCCTCTCGGTGGAACACAACATTGCGTTGCCGCTCCTCCTGGACGGCCGCTCGATCGCCGGCGCGCGCCCGCGCGTTCGCGAGCTGATGGAGCGCCTCGCGATCGGCGGCTTCGAGGCGCGCGGCACCGGCGAGCTCTCGGGCGGGCAGATGCAGCGGGTCGCGATCGCGCGCGCGCTCGTCGCGGACCCGGTGCTCGTGCTCGCCGACGAGCCCACCGGCAACCTCGATTCGGGAACCGGGCGCGCCGTGCTCGAGCTGTTCCGCGAGCTGTGCAGCGAGCGACGGACGACGCTCCTGATGATGACCCACGACGCCGAGGCCGCCGCGTGGGCCGACCGCGTGATCGAGCTGCGCGACGGTGCCGTCGCCGACGACCTCACGGTGGGAGCGCGGGGCCGCGCGTGATCGGGCGGAGCTGGCGCCTGCCGCTGGGGCTCACGCTCGGCCTGAACTCGGCGCTCGGGCCCAACGGGGTGTTCTTCGCCGTCACGCTGGTCTCGATCGCCGCGAGCGTGGCGCTGGCGACCAGCCTCGAGCTGGCGTCGCACGCGGTGCGGAACCTCGCGACCGAGACCGCGCGAGCCCTCGCGGGGAACGCGGACCTCGAGATCGTCGCCGGCCAGCTCGGCGTTCCCGAGGCGCTGGTCGACGAAGTCGCCGCGCTCCCCGGCGTCGCGGAGGCCACGCCGCTCGTCACTGCGACGCTCGGGCTCGACGCCGCGCGGATGCCCCTGAACCTCCTGGGCCTCGACCTCCTGGCGTCGGCGGAGGCGCGCCAGCTCAGCGCGCGCGGCCGCGGCGGCGTCGAGGTCGCGGACCCGCTGAAGCTGCTCGGCCGTCCGGATGCGATCCTCCTGTCCGAAGGCGTCGCCGCGAGCCTGGGCGTCGGGTTCGGCGATCCGATCCACGTTCACGCGCCGCAGGGCGCGCGCGAGCTGCACGTCGAGGGCATCCTCGCGGACCGCGGCCTCGCGCGCGCCTATGCAGGCCAGGTCGCGGTGATGGACGTGTACGCGCTGCAGGCGCTGGTCGGACGCGCGGGATTCGTCGACCGGATCCGCGTGACGGCGGCGAAAGGCGTCGACGTCGCGGACCTCGAGGCCCGGCTCGCGGCGCGCGTCGCCGGCAAGGCCAGCGTCCAGCGCGCCGGCGCGGCGGGCTCGCAGCTCGACCTCTCCGTCAACGCACTGCGCGCGGCCGTTCTGGTCGTCGCGGCGGTCGGCGCCGCGGTCGCGGGCCTCTTGAGCTACGCCGCGATGTCGACCGCGGTGGAGCGGCGCCTTCCCGAGTTCGCGGTGCTGCGCTCGACCGGCTTCGCGTCGCGCGACGTGGCGCGGTTCATCGCGGGCGACGCCGCAGTGCTCGTCCTGTGCGGCGGCGCGCTCGGCTTCGCGGCGGGCCGGGTCCTCGCGGCGTCCTTCCTGCCCGCGCTCAGCCAGGCGTCGGAGTACTTCATCCACACCAGCGCGAACACCTCCCACGTGTCGTTCACCCCCGCGACCTTCGCGGTGGGCGCGGCCGTCGGACTGGTCTGCGCGGGCGCCGGCGCGCTCGGGCCCGCGCGAACGGCGACGCGGCGCTTCGCGCTCGATGCGACCGACGCGGCGCCGGGCTCGGCGCGGCCACACTCCTCGGTGTCGATCGCGCTGGCGGCCGCGCTCGCCGCGGCCGCGTTCGCCCCGGGCCTCGCAGCACGCGCCCGGCTCGGGCTCGAGCTCGCACTCGGCGCGCTTCTCGCCGGCAGCCTCGTCGCCCCCGCGCTGCGCGCCCTCGAACGGGTTCGGCCGGCGCTGAGCCGAGCGCTGCCCGGGATCGGGCACCTGCTCGGCACCGGCCTCTCGGTCCGGCCGCGCGGAACGGCGCTCGCCGTCGCGGCGATCACGACGGTGATCGCGTTCATCTGCGCCGTGCTGATCCTGTCGGCGAGCTTCAGCGCGACGCTGCTCGAGATGGCCACGACGCGCTACCCGGACTCGATCATCGTGAGCGCGATCCCGCCGTTCGACGACTTCCGCGTGGACCGGGTCGCGCCCGACGTGGTCCAGACGATCCGCAACGCGCCGGGCGTCGAGGCGGTCGACGAGGAGTACCTCGCGCAGGTGGCCTTCCGCGGCGAGGACGTCACCCTCGTCGCCTTCGACGCCGCGGTCGCGGGCCCGCGCAGCGGGACGACCGACTACGCCCGGCGCATGACCGCGCTGTATCGCCACGTCGCGCGCGGCGAGATCGCGGTCAGCGCCGCGTTCGCGCGCCGCTTCGGCGTGCACGCGGGCGACGAGCTCGAGCTCGACACGCCGAAGGGCGCGCGGCGCTTCCGCATCGCGGGCGAGACCCGCGGCCTGGCCGGTCCCGCGGGGATCATCATGATGGACCTCGCGACGTTCGACGCGCACTGGCCGCGGCTCGGCGCGCGCGCGCTCCTCCTGTGGACGCGCGGCGATCCGGCCCCCGTGCTCGAGGAGATCCGCCGCGCGACCTACGCGCGCCAGCCCCTCTTCTTCACCGACAACGCCACCCTGATCGAGCGCACGACGGCCTTCGCCAACCGCTTCGACGCGCTGCTCTTCGGCGTCGCCGCGCTGGCGCTCTTCCTCGGCGGCGTGGCGATCGCGAACCTTTTGCTCGGCAACGTCGCCGCGCGCCGGCGCGAGCTGGCCCTGCTGCGCGCCGCGGGCGCCGAGCCCGGCCAGCTGGCGCGGCTCGTGCTCTGCGATGCGGCGCTGCTCGCGCTCGGCTCGATCGCGCTGGGCACGGCGCTGGGCCAGCTGCTCGCCGTCCCGGCGCTGCAGATCTTCGCCGAGGACTTCGGCCTCCCCGTCGATCGCCATGCGGACGGCTTCCGGCTCGCCGTCTTCCTGGGCTTCGTCCTCTCCGCCGCGCTCGCCAGCGCGCTCTACCCCGCGCTGCTCGCGCGGCGCGGCGCCGATCTCACCGAGCCGCAGGCCGAGTGAGCCTCAGCGCTTCGCGGCGCGCGCCGCGGCGAGCGCCCGCCGCGACCAGCCGACGAACGCATCCTCGTCGTCGAGCTCCGCCTCGGGCACCGACCAGTAGCTCGCCACGCGCACGCGACGCTTTCGCGTGTCGTAGCTGAACGCCTCGCCGCCGCGCGACTCGAGCTCGCGCGCGAGCGCCGTGTCGGCGCGCAGATACACCACGCCGTCGATCACGAACGCGAACTGGACCGCGCCGACGGTGAGGCCGTGGCCGCCGAAGAACCGGCGCGCGCGCACCCGGCCCAGGGGGGTCAGGACGTCGGCCAGGTGCGCCACGAGCTCCACGGGGCGATCCTGCCACTGCCGCGGACGCGTTGCACTGGCGTACGACGTCGTATTCGTGGCAGAGTGGGCGCATGATCTCGGTCCGGCGACCCCATCTCGAGATCTCCTCCGAGCTGCCGCGCTACTGGTACGGCGGCAACGCGTTCGCGACGCACTACCTCGACGCGCTCTCCTCCGTGTTCCCCGATGGCGAGGCGTTCTTCGTGCGCTCGGTGCAGCGCTACCGCGACGCGATCGAGGACCCGGAGCTGCGCCGCGCGATCCAGGGCTTCGCCGGGCAGGAGGCGCAGCACAGCCACCAGCACGACCGCCACCTCGCGCTGCTCGACGCGCACGGCTACGGGGCGCTCGTGCGCGCGAACCGCGCCGCGGACAAGGTCATGCGCCTCACGAACCGCTGGGCGCCGCGCTTCTCGCTGGCCAGCACCGCGGCGCTCGAGCACCTGACCGCGCTGCTCGCGCGGCGGATCCTCTGCGACGGCGGGCGCTTCACGCAGCCGATGGACCCGCGCATGGCGGCGCTGTGGCGCTGGCACGCGCTCGAGGAGGCCGAGCACAAGTCGGTCGCCTTCGACGTGCTGAAGCGCGTCGCGCCGAGCTACCCGCTGCGCGTGATCGCGCTGGTGGTGAACGCGGTCAGCCTGTTCTTCGAGATGCTCGCGCGCACGGCCTACATGCTGTGGAAGGACGGCGAGCTCGCGCGCCCCGAGAGCTGGAGCGACGGACGCAGATTCCTGTTCGGCCGCGAGGGGCTGCTGCGCGGGCTGGGCCCGGAGTTCCGCGCCTGGTTCCGCCGCGACTTCCACCCCAGCCAGATCGACGACGGGCCGCTCATCGCCGAGTGGCACGAGCGCGCGGCGATCGGTTCATAATCGGGCCCTCCAGGAGGGACCCCGATGCTGTCGAAGTTCGACGACTATCCGATCCACCAGACCGCCGAGCCGATCGCCGTGTCGGCGACGACCGACCGCAATGCCTACGACCGCTTCTGGTTCAACGGCTACGCGGGCGACGGCGAGTTCTACTTCGGCATCGGCGCCGCGCTGTACCCGAACCTGGGGATCATGGACTGCGGCTTCTCGATCATCCGCGACGGCGAGCAGCACGCCTTCCACGCCTCGCGGCGCGCGCCGCGCGAGCCGAGCGCGATCGACGTCGGGCCGTTCAAGATCGAGATCCTCGAGCCGCTCCGGTCGCTGCGCGTCGTGCTCGAGCCGAACGACACCGGCATCTCGTGCGACCTGCTCTGGATCCCGCGCACGTCGAGCTTCGCCGAGGGCTACCAGTACCTGCGCCGGCGGCGCGGCACGATGCAGGCCACGCGCTTCAACCAGTTCGGCTACTGGAAGGGCGAGATCAAGTACGCGGGCAAGACGCTGCGCGTCGACCCGACCCGCGTGTACGGCACCAAGGACCGCAGCTGGGGCATCCGCCCCGTCGGCGATCCCGA
>Ga0335084_10004296_pt1 | contig 14026 bp, 13 predicted proteins | sample Lox_Sample_44_FD_206721 | JGI IMG/M metagenome (GOLD analysis project Ga0335084, IMG submission 206721) | Soil microbial communities from Loxahatchee National Wildlife Refuge, Florida, United States - Lox_Sample_4.4 | ecosystem: Environmental > Terrestrial > Soil > Wetlands | place: USA...
GAGCTCCTCGGTGGTGCGCCGGAAGAGGTGCTCGCCGAAGTTGGTGACCTCGCTGTCCTCGTTGACGAACAGCACCCGACCGGTCTTCTCCACTGACTCTCGGATCGCGTCCCAGTCGTAGGGCCAGAGCGAGCGCAGGTCGATGACCTCGGCGCGGATGCCGGCCTCGTCGAGGCTGGCGGCGGCCCGGATGCAGAGCGGAAGGGTGCGCCCGTAGCTGACCACGGTGAGGGCCTCGCCTTCCCGGACCACCTTGGCCTTGCCGATGGGCACGGCGTAGGGCTCGACCGACGGCCAGTCCGGCTTCCATTTCGACCGGTCGCCCAGGGGGGCATCGATCATCTTCGACAGCTGGCGGTCGTCCGCCGGCTCGCCGGGGATGAGCTCCTCGCCCCTGATGCGCAACAGCGCCTTGGGCTCGAGGAACATCACCGGATTCTCGTCCTGGCAGGCGGAGATGAGGAGCCCGTAGGCATCGAGCGGCGTGCTGGGCAAGACAATCTTCCAGCCCGGCAGGTGGGTCGCCGTCGCGTCGAAGCTGTGCGAGTGGTAGATGCTCCCGCGGATCCCGCTCCCCACCGGCGTCTTCACCACCATCGGCAGGTTCCAGTCGCCGAAGGTAGCCCAGCAGGTGTTCCCCGCCATCTTGAGCAGGTCGATGGTGTTGTAGATGTAGTCGCAGAACTGGATCTCGGCCACCGGGCGCTGGCCGGCCATGGCCAGACCCATGGCCATGCCGATGATGCCCCGCTCGTCGAGCGGGCTGTTCCAGGCCGTCTTCAGCCCTTGTGTCTCGGTGAAGACGCCACCCAGGGGCGGTCCGACGTCCTCGCCGAAGATGTCGGTCACCCCGAGGTTCTCCTCGGCGTAGTGGAGCGCGAGCCGGACCGCCTGGGCCATGTTGGCCATGGTCAGGTCCTCTCCTTGTAGACGTGCCGCCAGATGCTCTCCGGCGCCGGCTGGGGCTCGTCGCGGACCTGGCGGGCCATCTCGCCGATCTCCTTCGTCCACCGCTCGCGGACCTGGTCCATCGCCGCGCGGGTGAGCACGCCGCGCTTCTCGAGGAAGGCCTCGTAGCCGACCAGGCAGTCCACCTCGTCGCGGACGAAGTTGGCGCCCGAGGCGCTGGAGTGTCCGTAGAGCCGGCTGACCATCGCCTCGAGCAGGAAGGGCCGGCGCTCGGTGCGGACGTAGCCCATCGCCTCGTGCAGCGCCTGGTAGCTGGCCACCGGATCGTTGCCGTCCACGGTGGCGGTGCGCATGCCGAAGGCCTTGCCCCGGTCGGAGATGGTCTTGCAGCCCTGCTGGGTGGCGGCTGCGGTGGAGATGCCCCACTGGTTGTTGGTGACGACGATCAGGATGGGGAGCTCGCTTCCCGGGCGGCTGCTCCACACCAGGCAGGTGGCGAAGTCGCCCTCGGCAGTGCCGGCGTCCCCCCCGGTGACGATGGTGATGCCCTCCCCGCCGTGCCGCTTCTGGGCCAGGGCCGTGCCCGGGGCGATGGCGTACTGCACCTCGATGGGCGAGGTGATGGGGACGATGTTCCAGGCCCGCTTGGTGAAGTGTCCGGCGAAGTTCCGGCCTCCGGAGTACGGATCGGTGGCGGTGTTCTTCATCTGGCGGAGCGCGCCGATGGGCTCCTCGCCCAGCGCGAGGAGCGTGCCCGACTGGCGGTAGTGGCCGTGCAGGTAGTCGTGGTCGAGACCCTGACCCTTCTTCATCAGGAGGCCCAAGGGCACGTTGAAGGCCTCCTCGCCCGGACCGCCGATCCAGAAGTAGCCGTGGCCGGCCTTGTACATCTGGATCAGCCGCTCCTCGAGGATGCGCACCAGCAGCTCGCGGTCGAGCGGGAGCCCCCCGGCCTCGGGGCGGACGAGCTGGGGGCGGGGGCGGCTGTGGCCTCGGTCGCTCATGCGGTCCCTCTACCAGAGTTCCGAGAAAATTCACTCGACGCGGCGCACCCTAAGCCCGGGGTGCCCGCGCTACAGTCGCCTTCACCCATGGTGCCCCCCCTGCTCGACGCAGTGCGCGCCCGCATCCGGGACGTCCCGGACTTCCCCAAGCCGGGCATCGTCTTCAAGGACATCACCCCGGTGCTGGCCGACCCGGCGCTCTTCCACGGGGTGATCACCGCCCTGGCCGCGCGGGTGGCCACCCTCGAGGTGCAGAAAGTGATCGGCATCGAGGCCCGGGGGTTCATCTTCGGCGGGGCGCTGGCCTACACCCTGCGGCGCGGCTTCATCCCCGTCCGCAAGCCGGCCAAGCTGCCGCGGGCCACGCACCGGGAGGCGTACGGGCTGGAGTACGGGCAGGACGCGCTGGAGATGCACATCGATGCCTTCGCCAAGGGAGAGCGGGTGCTCATCGTGGACGACGTGCTGGCCACTGGCGGGACTGCCCTGGCCACCCGGACCCTGGTCGAGCGCGCCGGGGCCACGGTGGCCGCCTTCGCCTTCCTGGTCGAGCTGGGCTTCCTCAAGGGCGCGGACAAGCTCGCCCCGACGCCGCTCTGCGCGCTCATCCGCTACGATTGAAGGGAGCCGGTCATGCCCGACACGTTCCGAGCGCTGTATGCCGAGCAGGTGGAGGGGCGGCCCCGGGTGACGCTCACCACGCTCGAGGATCGGGCTCTTCCCCCGGGCGAGGTGACGCTCGACGTGGCGTTCAGCTCGCTGAACTACAAGGACGGGCTGGCGCTGACCGGGAAGGGGAAGGTCATCCGCAAGTTCCCGCTCGTCCCGGGCATCGATGTGGCCGGGACGGTGCGGGCCTCGAGCTCGACCCGCTTCAAGCCCGGGGAGGCCGTCTTCGCCACCGGCTGGAACATGGGCGAGTCGCTGTGGGGCGGCTACACCCAGCGCACGCGGCTGAGCGCGGATATCTTACAACGCGTCCCGCGCGGGCTCGATGCGAAGCAGGTCATGGCGGTGGGCACGGCCGGCTTCACGGCCATGCTCTGCGTCCAGGCGCTGGAGGACGCCGGCTCGCTGAGGAGCGGGCGCGAGGTGGTGGTCACCGGGGCCGCCGGCGGCGTGGGCTCGGTGGCGGTGGCCCTCCTCGCCGCGCTCGGGCAGCGGGTGGTGGCCTCCACCGGGAGGCGAGAGCACGAGCCCTGGCTCAGGTCGCTCGGCGCGTCGGACATCCTCGACCGGGCGGTCCTCGCCGAGAAGGGGCCGCCCCTGGCCAGCGAGCGATGGGGGGCTGGGGTGGACTCGGTGGGAGGCCAGACGCTGGCCACCGTCCTCAGCCAGACCGCCTTCGAGGGAGCCATCGCCGCCTGTGGGGTTGCGGGCGGACCGGACCTGCCGGTGACCGTCTTTCCGTTCATTCTCCGCGGGGTGAAGCTCTTGGGGGTGAACTCGGTGCTCGTGCCGATGGACCGCCGGGAGCGCGCCTGGCAGCGCCTGGTGGAGCTGCTGCCGGCGGACAAGCTGGCGGAGAGCACCTCGGTGGTGCCGATGTCCAAGCTGCTCGAGCTGGCGCCCGAGATCCTGGCCGGGAAGGTGCGCGGGCGGGTGGTGGTGGACGTCAACGCCTGAGGGGAGCGGCGCATGACCACTCGAGCGACGGTGCTCGTCACCCGGCGCCTCCCCGAGGCGGTGGAGCAGCGCGTGGCGCGGAGCTACCAGGGGCTGTTCAATCCCGACGATCGCCAGCTCTCTGCCGACGAGTTCGTCGTCCACAGCCAGGAGGCGGAGGGCATCCTGTGCTGCGTGACCGACCGCTTCACCCGCGCGGTCATCGAGCGGCTGGGAAGGCGCGTCCGGATCCTGGCCTCGGTCTCGGTCGGAACGGACCACATCGACCTGGCCGCGGCGCGGGACCGGGGCCTCCGGGTCAGCAACACGCCCGACGTGGTCACCCGAGCCACGGCGGACATCGCGCTCCTGCTCCTCCTCGGCGCCGCCCGCCGGGCGAGCGAGGGCGAGCGGATCATCCGGGAGGGCACCTGGACCGGCTGGGCGCCGCCCCAGCTGCTCGGCCGCAGCTTCCACGGCAAGCGGCTGGGCATCGTCGGGCTGGGGCGCATCGGACAGGCCTTCGCCGAGCGCGCGCGCCCGCTCGGGCTGGAGGTGCACTACACCGATCGGGCGCGGGTGCCAGCGGCGCAGGAGCGGGGGGCGCTCTACCACGAGACGATGGAGGAGCTGTTCCGGGTGAGCGACTTCGTGTCGCTCCACACGCCGGCCACGCCGGCCACCCGGCATCTGATCAACGCGCGGAGCCTGGCGTGGCTGCCGCCGGGCGCGGTGCTGGTGAACACCGCCCGCGGGGACCTGGTGGACGACGAGGCGCTCATCGCTGCGCTGCGGAGCGGGAGGGTGTTCGCGGCCGGGCTCGACGTGTACGAGGGCGAGCCGGTGGTGCATCCCGGGTACCGGACGCTGCCGAATGTGTTCCTGCTCCCGCACCTCGGGACGGCCACGCTGGAGACGCGGGAGGCGATGGGGTTCCGGGCGCTGGACAATCTGGATGCGGTGCTCGCCGGGCGCGAGCCGCCGGACGGGGTGGCGTGACGGTGATGCGCCCGGCGCGCGTGCCCCGGATCTGACGCTGGCTCACCGCGCTGTTCCAGATCGTGACCGTCGCAGGAATGGTCACCTTGCCCGTCCCGGCAGGAACGACCGAGCCGAGTCTCGAGAAATACATGGCGGTTCTCGGGATCCCGCTGGGCTGCTCGACCCTGAGCGACGCGCGCCGGCAATTCGGAGGAACCGTGGTTCACAATGGCCAGGACGCAGCCGGCTCGAAGATGAATCTCTGCTACCGGGGCGAGGATGGCACGGTCCTCTTATTCGGCTGTTGGGAGTGTGGTGGTTCAAAGTCCGACGCGATGGAAGCAAACCTGCGGGGCGACGAGTTCTGGCTCGCGACGAGCCTCGCTCGCATCGAGCTCGGCGGAGCGCCGGACTTCAACCCCTCGTGCACCACGACCCGTCGGGTTTCTCGTGCAACGGCCGTCGGCTCCCTTCGCGTCGGGATGGCGCGGTCCGCTGTGGTCCGGGTGCTGGGGAAGCCGGCTCGCGAGACGGATGGAGAACTCGCCTACGAGGATGGGGCTCGACGGCTGACGGTTCGCTTCGAGAATGACAGGGTCGTCAGCATCTACGCCGCGAGGTGGTGGGAATAGGCCGCAAGGGTGTCTCGTCGGAGGGTCTTCGCCGGCTATGGCTCGCACCGTCCTCCGTCGCAAATGCCGGCGCCCGTGGGGTCTGGGCCTGGACGCTCCGGTCTGGCATCGAGGAGGAGCGGGGGACGGGATCCTGCGGCCTCGCGCCTCTGTCGGGCGTGCTGTGCCGTCGTCAACGACGCGACACGCGATGGGGCCTTCCCCTACCGGCCGCGCGCCGACCCTAAGCAGGTTTCCTGTAGCCCCCCACATGGCCCAATCCTCTGAGATGATTCGAGTTCTTTGCTCGGAAGGACAACAGGAAACCTGTATCTCCGAATTCAGGCCAAGCCCTTGAAAGGTGGACAACTTCGTCGCTTCGACCCCTGCAGGAAACCTGTCTAGGGTCGTCGACGAAGCCAGGCCCCCCGGTCGACTCGCCACCGAAAGGCTCTGGCATCGTCGATCGTCTGCGACTTGGATCGGGCATCGAAGGAGGTGGAGAAGCCGTGGCAACGCCACTGATCGCCAGAGAGCTTCAGGCCAGCTTCCGAAAGGCGCTCCAAGACGCGAAGGCCATGCGCCACGAGTACCTGACCCTGGAGCACCTGCTGCTCGCCCTCTCTCAGGAGCCCAAGACCGAGAAGATCCTCACCGCCTGTGGCGCCTCGGTGAAGCGGCTTCGCGAGCAGCTGGAAACCTTCCTGAAGGACAACGGGGAGCTGCTCCCCGAAGGGGTGGACGCCGAGCCCCAGCAGACCTTCGGCATCGAGCGGGTGCTGCAGCGGGCGGCCATTCATGCCCTCGCCACGGACAAGAGGGTCATCGAGGGCGGCGACGTGCTGGTGGCCATGTTCCGGGAGGAGGATCGCTCCAGATCAAGCGCGATTTCTCCACGGCCGAGGCCATCAACGAGCTGCTCCGCAAGGCGCTGACCGTGGACCCGCCGGCACCGCCCAAGCCCTGAGAAGCTGCGCTCTGGGAAGGCTTCCTGCCGGAAGGCTTCCTGCCGGCCGCTCCCCCAGAGCCCAACTGGTGCGTCCGTCCCACCGGGCGCCCGGCCCGCCCTACTTCGGCCCGAGCGCCTGCACCGGGGCACCCGGCAGCACCCACACCCCTCGCTCGTCGAGCAGCGCGGCGCCGAAGTCCTCGACCGACAGCTTCCGCACCAGCGCCACCCCCTGCCCGCTCGGGTCGAGCACCGGCCGGCCCGGCTTGGCGATCACCGCCGGTACCAGCTCGGCCCGTGTGGCCACGCCATTCGGCGCCAGCGTCACCTTCAAGATCCCGGTCACCCCCAGCGGCCCGCTCAGGTTGAACGTGTCCCAGGTGGAGAAGTTCCCCAGCGAGTAGGCGATGAGCCTCCCGCGGTACAGCTCCATCCCCCGGAGCAGGTGCGGGCTGTGGCCGAGCACGAGGTCCGCCCCCGCATCGACCACGGTGTGGGCGAAGGCCCGGACGTCCCCCCGGTTCTCCCCGAGAAACATCTCCACGCCCTTCGGCACGTGCGACGCCGACGTTCCCTCCGCGCCCCCGTGGAACGAGACGATGACCAGGTCGTGCCGCGTCTTGAGATCCGCCACCACCTTGCGCGCGATGTCCAGATCCTGAATCCGGTAGACGTCCGAGCCGAAGGAGAACCCCACCAGCGCGATGCGGCGCCCGCCCGCCTCCCAGGAGGCGATGTCGCCGATCGGCCCGCTGTGCCGGATGCCTGCCGCGGCGAGCGCGGCCATCGTCGACTTCCGCCCCTCCGGGCCGAAATCGCCGGCGTGGTTGTTGGCGATGCTCATCACGTCGAAACCGGCCGCCCGCAGGCCCGCCGTGAACGACGTCGGCACCCGGAAGGCGTAGCACTTGGTCGACTTCTTCCCGCACTTCTTGCTCTCGCCCTGGTCGGCGAGGACCGTCTCCAGATTGCCGAAGCGGACGTCAGACTGGGCCAGCGGCTCCTTCACCCCGTCGAAGAGGTCCCGGGCATCGTCGGGCGGTAGCGCGACGTGCCCCGGCGGCCAGGCCATCCCCATCTGCACGTCGCCGACGGCGGCGATGGTCAGGGCCGGGCCCGCCTGGGGCACCTCGTCGCGCGGAGGGAGCGGCCCGGGATCGGGCAGCGCATCGAGGAGACGGAGCTGCCTCACCCGCTCCACCAGCTCGGGCAGGTGCTCGGCCAGCTCGGGGTAGCTGGGATCGAGCGCCTGCACCTGCGTCCACGCCTCGAGAGCGGCCTCGTGCCGCCCCCGGACCTGCTCGGACCAGCCGAGCTCCCAGAGCGCCGCGGTGGAGGTCGGGTCCTGGACCAGCGCCTCGCGGTAGAGGGCGATCGCGTCCGCCGCTCCGCCTTCCCCCTTCTCTCGCTGCACCGTCCTCCCTTGCTCGACGAGGGCCAGCGCTCGCGCCGGGTCACGTTCCCCCGCCGGCGGCGATGGCGGCAGGCTCGGAGCCGGACCGGTGGCCGACGGCGGCGCGACCGGTGGCGGCGCCGGGGCGACGGCAGGAGCCTCGGCCGGCCGGACGGTCGCACAGCCGATCGAGCCGGCGCAGAGAAGGAGCAGCGTCAGACGTCGCGTCATCCGGCTCCATCCTCGCACAGCCCGGCCACCGGACGGCCCTTCACGCCTCGATCCGCACGCGCACCGGCGGCAGTGGACCGGCGTGGAGCTCCACCGTCTGCCCCGCTGCCAGCGGCTCGGCGACGGTGGCCGCCCCGGCGAGCACCAAGCTCCCCGCCGGGAGCGCAAGCCCCCGGTCGTCGAGCAGCTCGCAGAGCTGGACCACGGAGAGCACGGGGTCGCCGGAGATGGCGCTCCCCTTCGCCCTCTGCCGAGCCGTTCCATCCACGGACATCACCAGCTCCAGCTCGCCCAGCGAGAGCCCGGCGGCCGGCGTCCACCGCTCGGCGAGCACGAAGTGCGAGGAGGAGGCGTTGTCCGCCACCACGTCCGGCAGGCTGAAGTACTTGAAGTCGCGGTACCTCGAATCGAGGATCTCCAGCGCCGCGCACACCCCGGTGCAGGCGGCGAGCACCTCGTCGCGGCCGGGGCGGCCCTGCAGCCCCCGGGCGAAGTGGAAGGCGATCTCCGGCTCGATCTTCGGGTGCAGCGACCCCGCCATCCGGAACACTGCCCGCACCTGCATCGCGTCGGTGAGCACGCCGTAGATGGGCGAGCCGAGGTCCATCTGCTTCCGCTTCGCCTCGGAGGTGAGACCCATCTTCAGGCCCACCACCCGCTCCCCGTGCCTCTCGCGGAGCACCACCCCGGCATCCAGGATCCGGTAGGCCTGCTCCAGGGTCAGGTCCGGGACCTCGAGCGTGAGGCGCTCCACCTCCCGCCCCTCGAGGCGTGCGTCGTCCAGCCGGCGGGCCAGTGCGTCGAAATCCAGGGTCATCGGTCCTCGGTGGGCCGGCCTTCTGCCATGCTAGGACAAGGTCGGCAAATGGTGACCGTCCAGAACCACATCGACGGCCGGCAGGTCCCGGCACGCACCGGGGCGACGCTCGAGAACTGGGAGCCGGCCACCGGCGCCCTCTCCGGCTCCCTGCCCGACTCGGACGCCGCCGACGTGGCCGCCGCGGTGGAGGCCGCGGCACGGGCCTTCCCCGCCTGGTCGGCCACCCCCGCCTCCGAGCGGTCGCGGCTCCTGCGCCGGCTCGCCGACGCGCTCCGGGCCCGCCTCTCCGACCTGGCTCGCGCCGAGTCGGTGGACACGGGCAAGCCCCTCTCCCTCGCCACCGCCCTGGACATCCCCCGGGCCGTCGCCAACTTCGAGTTCTTCGCCGACGCGGCCACCCAGTTCGCCAGCGAGGCCCACCCCACCGACGGCCGCGCCCTCAACTACACCCTCCGCCATCCGGTCGGGGTGGTGGGCTGCATCTCGCCCTGGAACCTCCCCCTCTACCTCCTCACCTGGAAGGTGGCGCCGGCGCTGGCCGCCGGCAACTGCGTGGTGGCCAAGCCCTCCGAGGTGACCCCGATCACCGCCGACTGGCTCGGCCGCCTGGCCGCGGAGTGCGGCTTCCCGCCCGGGGTGCTGAACATCGTCCACGGGCTCGGGGCACGGGCCGGGGCGGCCCTGGTCGACCATCCCGGCATCCACGCCCTCTCCTTCACCGGGAGCACCCGCGTCGGCTCGCAGATCGCCCGCACCGCCGGCCCGGCGTTCAAGAAGCTTTCCCTGGAGATGGGCGGCAAGAACCCGACCGTGGTCTTCGCCGACTCCGACTTCGAGCAGGCGGTGGCCACCGCCCTGCGCTCCGCCTTCACCAACCAGGGGCAGATCTGCCTCTGCGGCTCGCGCATCCTCGTCGAGCGCTCGCTCTACCCGCGCTTCCGCGACGCGCTCGTCGAGCGGACGAGGAGCCTCCGCGTCGGCGACCCGCTCGAGGCGAGCACCGACCAGGGGGCGCTGGTCAGCCGGCAGCACCTGGACAAGGTCCTCTCCTGCCTGGAGGCGGCCCGGGCCGAGGGCGGGGTGGTGCTCTGTGGAGGCCGGCGCGCCGAGGTGGGTGGGCGGTGCCACAACGGCTGGTTCGTCGAGCCCACCCTCCTCGAGGGCCTCGGGCCCGACACGCGCACCAACCGCGAGGAGATCTTCGGCCCGGTGGCCACCCTGCAGCCCTTCGACTCGGACGACGAGGCCCTCGCCCTGGCCAACGCCACCGCCTACGGGCTGGCGGGCAGCGTCTTCACCCGGGACCTGACGCGCGCCCATCGCTTCTCGGCACGCCTCCAGTCGGGCATCGTGTGGGTCAACTGCTGGATGGTGCGCGACCTCCGCACTCCCTTCGGCGGGATGAAAGACTCCGGGGTGGGCCGCGAGGGCGGGATGGAGGCGCTGCGCTTCTGCACCGAGCCCCAGAACGTCTGCGTCCAGCTGTGAAGGAGGACGTCTCTCCCATGTCTACCGTCACCTCCCAGCGAGCCGCCGAACCGGTCGGCCTCTTTCCCCACGCCCGCCGGGTGGGGAACCTCCTCTTCCTTTCCGGCATCGGGCCGCGGGTGAGAGGAAGCGCGGAGATCCCCGGCGTCACCCTGGACGCGGCCGGCAACGTGGTGGCCAAGGACATCGTCGCCCAGGTGCACAGCGTCTTCGCCAACGTGCGCGCCATCCTCGAGGACGCGGGCACCACCTGGGACCGGCTGGTGGACGTCACCGTGTTCCTCACCGACATGAAGACCGACTTCCCGACCTACAACCGCCTCTGGGCGGAGTACTTCCGGGACGCCCAGCCGTGCCGGACCACGGTGGAGGTCACCCGCCTCCCCACCCCCATCGCCATCGAGCTGAAGTGCATCGCCACGATGCCGGAGGACAGGCCATGAGCCGACTGCAAGCCCTGAACTTCAAGCGCTGGATCGACGAGCACCGCCATCTGCTCAAGCCGCCGGTGGGCAACCAGCAGATCTGGGCCGACCGCGAGTTCATGGTCACCGTCGTCGGGGGGCCCAACGCGCGCACCGACTTCCACATCAACGAGGGCGAGGAGTTCTTCCACCAGCTCGAGGGAGACATCGTCCTGCGCTGCATCGAGGACGGGAAGCGAGTGGACGTTCCCATCCGGGAGGGGGACGTGTTCCTCCTCCCGCCCCGCGTCCCGCACTCGCCCCAGCGGCCGGCGGGCACGGTGGGCCTGGTCCTCGAGCGCCGGCGCCTCCCCCACGAGAAGGACGGCTTCGTCTGGTTCTGCGAGAAGTGCGGCAACAAGCTCTACGAGGAGTCCTTCCACCTCACGGATCTCGTGACCCAGCTCACACCGGTGTTCGACCGCTTCTACGGGAGCGCCGAGGCCTCGACCTGCAAGAAGTGCGGGACGCGCGCCGTCCGGGGCTGATGGTCACCGTCGACATCCACACGCACCTGCTTCCACCCGAGCTCCCGCGCTGGCGGGAGAAGTTCGGCTACGGCGGCTTCCTCCGCCTCGAGCCCTGCGGCGCGGGCCGGGCGCGGATGGTCCGCGACGACGGAACGACCTTCCGCGAGGTGGAGAGCAACGTCTGGGACCCGGCGCGGCGCCTGGCCGAGTGCGACGCGGCCGGCGTGGACGTGCAGGTGCTCTCCACCGTGCCGGTCATGTTCTCCTACTGGGCCAAGCCGGCCGACGGGCTGGACCTGGCCCGGTTCCTCAACGACCACCTGGCCGGGGTGGTGCGCGCCCGGCCGGCTCGCTTCCTCGGCCTGGGCACCCTCCCCCTGCAGGACCCGGCCCTGGCGGTGGGAGAGCTGGAGCGATGCATCCGCCAGCTCGGCCTGGCCGGCGTGCAGATCGGCACCCACGTCAACGAGTGGAACCTCAGCGACCCGGCGCTGTTCGACGTCTTCGCCGCCGCCGCCGAGCTCGGAGCGGCGGTCTTCGTCCACCCCTGGGACATGATGGGAGAGGCGAAGATGCGCAAGTACTGGCTCCCCTGGCTGGTGGGAATGCCGGCCGAGGCGTCGCTCGCCATCTGCAGCATTCTCTTCGGCGGCGTCCTCGAGCGCCTGCCCTCCCTGCGCATCGCCTTCGCCCACGGCGGCGGCGCCTTTCCGGGGACCTTCGGGCGCATCGCCCACGGCTTCGAGGCGCGGCCGGACCTGGTGGCGGTGGACAACCCCGTCCATCCGCGCCGGTACCTGGGGCGGTTCTGGGTGGACAGCCTGGTTCACGACGCCGACGCGCTCCGCGGCATCGTCCGGCTCTTCGGCGAGGCGCGGGTGATGCTCGGGAGCGACTACCCGTTCCCGCTCGGCGAGTCGCCGCCGGGAAAGCTCATCCGCTCCCTCCCCGACCTCGATCCGGCGGTGCGCGCGCGGCTCCTCGGAGACAACGCCTGGGAGTGGCTCGGGCGGAGGCCGAGGTCGTGACCTTCGAGGACTCGGAGGCCTTCGCCCGCGGGCTGGATGCCGCCGACCTCCTGGCTCGCTTCCGCGATGCGTTCCACCTGCCGCCCGGGCCGGTCGGCCGCCCCTGCCTCTACCTGGCCGGAAACTCGCTCGGGCTCCAGCCTCGCAGGGCGCGCCTGTACGTGGAGGAGGCGCTCGACGCCTGGGCCCGGTTGGGAGTCGAGGGCCACCACCACGGCGCCGCCCCCTGGCTCCCCTACCACGAGCTGCTCACCGCCTCGACGGCGCGGCTGGTCGGCGCGCTCCCCGAAGAGGTGGTGGTGATGAACACCCTCACCGTCAACCTCCATCTGATGATGGTCAGCTTCTACCGCCCGACTCACGAGCGGTTCCGGATCCTGATGGAGTCGGACCCCTTCCCGTCGGACCGCTACGCCGTCGCCTCCCAGGTCCGGTTCCACGGATATGCCCCGGGCGAGACCGTCGTCGAGCTCCGCCCCCGCCCCGGCGAGGACACCCTCCGCCCCGAGGACCTCCTCGCCGCCATCGCCCGCGAGGGCCGGCAGCTGGCGCTGGTGCTCCTCGGAAACGTGAACTACCTCACCGGACAGGCCTTCGACATCCGCGCGGTGACCGAGGCCGCCCATGCCGTCGGCGCGCGGGTTGGCTTCGACCTGGCGCACGGGGCGGGCAACCTCCGGCTCCGGCTGCACGACGACGGGCCGGACTTCGCAGTGTGGTGCTCGTACAAGTTCCTCAACGGGGGTCCGGGCTCGCTGGGAGGCGTCTTCGTTCATGCACGCCATGCCGCGGACCGATCCCTGCACCGGTTCGCCGGCTGGTGGGGCCACGACAAGGCCACCCGCTTCGAGATGCCGGCCGCCTTCCGGCCGCTCCCGGGCGCCGAGGGGTGGCAGCTGAGCAATCCCCCCATCCTCCAGCTGGCGGCGCTCCGGGCCTCGATGGAGCTGTTCGCCGAGGCGGGGATGGCGGCCCTGGTGGAGAAGCGGGACCTGCTCACCGGCTATCTCGAGTTCCTCCTCTCCCGTCTTCCCGCCGACCGGCTCCGGGTGATCACCCCCAGGGACCCGAAGCAGCGCGGTGCGCAGCTCTCCCTCCGGGTCCAGGACGCGCGCGGCCTGGTGCAGAGGCTGTCGCAGGCCGGGGTGATGGTCGACTTCCGTGCCCCGGACATCGTCCGCGCGGCGCCGGTCCCGCTCTACAACTCGTTCATGGACGTGTGGCGCTTCGCCTCCGTCCTGCGCGCGCATGTCTCCGCCTGACCGGTTCACCCTCGCTGGGGCGGGGCTGGTGGGCTCGCTCCTGGCGCTCTTCCTCGCCCGGCGCGGGGCGGAGGTGCGGGTCCTCGAGCGGCGGCCCGACCTCCGCAAGGAGCGCATCCGCGCCGGGCGCAGCATCAATCTGGCCATCAGCGTGCGCGGGCTGCACGCGCTCGGCCGGGTGGGGCTGGAGCAGAAGGCCCTGGCCCACGCCATCCCCCTGCGCGGGCGGATGATCCACCCGTCGGAGGGCGCGCTCGCCTTCCAGCCGTACGGGAAGGACGACACCCAGTGCATCAACTCCATCTCCCGGGCCTGGCTGAACGGGATGCTCCTCTCCGAGGCGGAGGCCACCGGCCGGGTGCGCATCGACTTCCACCACCGGGTGACGGCCCTCGACGTCGGCGCCGGGGCGGTGACCGTGGTCGACGAGCGGAGCGGCCGGCAGGAGCGAATCTCCGGCACGGCGGTCCTCGGGACGGATGGAGCCGGCTCGGTGGTGCGGGAGGCCATCGTCTCCGACGCCGGGGGGACGAGCACCGAGGAGCGGCTGGACCACGGCTACAAGGAGCTCACCCTCCCCGCCGGGCCGAACGGCGGCTTCCGGCTGGAGAAACACGCCCTCCACATCTGGCCGCGGCGCGACTTCATGCTCATCGCCCTTCCCAACCTGGACGGGAGCTTCACCTGCACGCTGTTCCTCCGCTTCGACGGGAGCCCGTCGTTCGCCACCCTCGACTCGCCCAGGGCGGTGCGCGCCTTCTTCGGCGCCCAGTTTCCGGACGTGGTGTCGCTCCTCCCCGACCTGGAGGAG
>Ga0335084_10004297_pt1 | contig 14023 bp, 10 predicted proteins | sample Lox_Sample_44_FD_206721 | JGI IMG/M metagenome (GOLD analysis project Ga0335084, IMG submission 206721) | Soil microbial communities from Loxahatchee National Wildlife Refuge, Florida, United States - Lox_Sample_4.4 | ecosystem: Environmental > Terrestrial > Soil > Wetlands | place: USA...
AGGTCGAGCGCGACCCGCGGCGACTCCGGGCCGAGGCGCTTCTCGTCGATGGCGAGCGCGCGCTGGTACGAAGGCTCCGCCTCCGCGTACCGGCTCTGGAGCCGCTGGGTGTCGCCGAGCACGCGCAGGCTGCGCGCGAGAGCGGGGTGCTCGGGGCCGAGCGCCTTCTCCTGAATCGTGAGCGCGCGGCGGGCCAGCGGCTCGGCCTGCGCGGCGTTCTGCATCAGCACCGCGAGCTCGGCCAGGTCCGTGAGCGCGCCGGCCACGTCCGGGTGCTCGGGGCCGAGGGTCCTCTCGCGGATCGTGAGCGCGCGCCGGCCGAGTGAGTCGGCCTCGGCGTAGCGGCCGCGGACGCGCTCGAGACCGGCGAGCGGGTGGAGGGCCGCCGCGGTCTCGGGATGCGCCGGCCCCAGCGCCGTCTCGGCCAGCGCGACGGCGCGGCGAGCCAGCGGCTCGGCCTGCGCGAAGCGGGCCTGCTCGACGTACACCTCGCTCAGCGTCACCAGCGGGGAGATCAGCCCGGGGTGCTCGGGACCGAGGGCCTTCTCGCGGATGGCGAGCGCCCGCTGCGCGAGCTGCTCGGCCTCGACGTAGCGGCTCTGGATCCGATAGAGGGTGGCCAGGGCCGCCAGGCTCGCGGCCACCTCGACGTGCTCGGGGCCGAGGCTCTTCTCACGGATGGCGAGGGCCCGACGACTGCGCAGCTCCGCGTCGGCGTAGCGGCCCTGCCGGCGCTCGAGCGAAGCGAGCGCGGCCAGGATGCCCGCGACCTCGAGGTGCTCCGGCCCGAGGGCGCGCTCGTCGATGTTGAGCGCGCGGCGCAGCAGCGGGTCGGCCTGGGCGAAGCGGCCCTGGGCGGCGTCCAGGCTGCCGAGGGCCGTGAGGGTGACCGCGACCTCGGGATGATCGGGTCCGAGCGCGGTCTCGGCGATGACGAGCGCCCGCCGGAGCAGCGGATCGGCCGACGGATAGTTGCCGCCGGCCTGGTAGGCGGCCGCGAGCAGGCCCAGGCTCAGGGCCACCCGCGGGTCCTGCGGGCCGACCCGCTCGGCGCGCTCCAGGGCGGCGGCGAAGAAGCGCTCGGCTTCCGCGTAGTGCCCCTGCTGGTAGGCGCGGTCGCCGGCGGCCATCGGCGTCTCCCAACTCTGCGGGTCCACCGCGGGCTGGGCCGAGGTTCCGGCCGCGCCCACCAGGATCACGAGCGCGGCGACCGGGAGCGAGATCCGGCTAATTGCGCTTCCCGGTCTTCGTGAGCGGGAGGATGCCTTCCAGCTCACCCTTGAGCATCGGATGCTGGTTGCCGCCGACCGAGCGCGATTTCTTGCTGACCTCCTGGGCCAGGTACTCGTAGATCTCCTGCAGTGACACGATGCCGTCCCGGTTGAGATCGGCGTAGCCCTGGAGCCCGCGCACGAGATAGTAGGTGAAGACACCGTGCCCGAGGTCGGCGAGCTCGATGGAGAGCTCGGACGGCCGCGACGCGGTCACGATCGCGCGGCCCTTCGACCGGGTCAGCCGCTCGAGGAAGATATCGTCCACGTTGACGGTGCGCGTCTTGGTCGAGGCGAAGGTGCGCCCGCCCGCGGCGCCGCTGTAGCAGGCGTCGAGGAACACGGTCACCCGCTCGGCCTCGATCCGGGCGAGGACGTTCTGCATCTCGTCCATCGGCAGCGCACTCGAGTACAGATCGTCGGGGTCGGCGTCGATCGGCACGAGATACTTCGAGAGGCCGTCGCGCTCGATCCCGCGCTGGTCCACCTCGGAAGCGCCGTGGCCCGCGAAGTAGATCACCACCAGGTCGTCCTTGTGCGCCGAGCGGGCCAGGAACGTCCCGAGCGCCCACTTGATGTTGCGGAGGGTGGGCTTGCGCTCGGTCTTGTCGGTGAGCAGGAGGATGTTTTCCTTCTTGAAGCCGCCAGACGCGATGAGGGTCTGGTACACCGCCTCGGCGTCCGCCACCGGATAGCGCAGCTTCGGCACCGAGGGGTTCTCGTAGCCGCCCACACCGACGATCACCGCCCACTGGGTGGAGGGGGGCGGGGGCGGGGGCGCCGGCGCGGGCGCCGCCGCCGGGGGCACCGGCTTTGGCCGCTCCAGGATCACGGTCCGGATCTCCTGGCGGGCGGTGCCGTCCGCCTCGAGCGCGCTGACCACGATGGCGTTCGGCCCCTCGCGAAGCGTCAGGGGGGCGCTGACCGCCACCGACTTCTGCGGGCTGCGCTCCTCCTGCTGATGAATCTCCGCCCCATTGAGCGAGACCGTGATGCGACTGATGCCCTTGCTCGACCGCGCGACCGCGGCCACCACGCTCGCCTCGTCGGCCACCCGCGAGCGGTCCTCGGGGTAACGCACGTCCACCGCGAGCGGCACCAGCTTCTCGTGGTGGATCGTGCGCATCTCCTGGTGCATGGTGCCGTCGGTCTCCGCCGCGGTCACCACGAGGGTATTCTGGCCCTCCACGAGCTTGACCGGCAGGTTCACCGCCATCGACGGCTGCTGGCTGCGGTTCTCCTGCCGCCACAGCTCCACGCCGTTGGCGGTGACCAGCACCTGGCGCACGCCGGTGCCGCCGTGCACGACCGCCGCGAACGTCACGCTGTCCTGGTTCACGTGCGCCTGATTCGTCGGGGTCGAGATCAGGATGCGGAAGATGGGCGAAGGCTTCAGCGCATCGGGCGGCAGCGCCGCCACCGCCGCGGAAGGCGCCACCGGGGGCGTGGGTGCGGCGGACATCACCGGCGGCGCTGGTGCGGCACTCGGAGGCGGCATGGCACGCGGCGGCTCCACCAGCGCGGGGGTCAGCGCTGGTGCGGGCGCGGCACCAGCAGGCGGCGGTGAAGCGACCTGCGGCCTGGCTGGTGGTGGCGCCACTGCGGGCGCGGGGGTCGGCCCCGGTGCGGGCGCAGCGGGGGTAAGAGGGGCTGAAGCGACGGGCGGCTCGACTGGGGGCGCCACTGTGGGCGCTGAGGTCGGGGCCGGCGTCGGCGTGACGGCAGCAGGAGGCGCCGATGCGACGGGTGGCCTGGCTAGTGGCGGCGTCACCGCGGGCGCCGAGATCGGCGCTGGAGCCGGGGCTGGCGGCGTGACCGGCGCGGTGGGCGCCGGTGTCGGCCGCGGCGCAGTGGCCACGACGGGGGCCGCCTTGTCGAAGAACAGCACACGGCCTTCCTGCCGCGAGGCCCCGGAGCCGTCGGTGACCGTGACGATGAGGGTGTTCTTACCCGGAGCCAGCTTGACGGGCAGGCTCAGGGGCACATCCTTGCCGGGGGCGCTCGACTCCTGCTGGCTCGTAATCTCGGCGCCGTTGAGCGTGACCGCGATGCGCAGCGGGCCGGCGCCTCCCGTCACCTTGCCGGTCAGCGTGACGCGCTCGGCCGCGACGCGGCTCTGGTCCTTGGGCTCCAGCACGCTCACGGCCAATGATGCGGCGGTCGGCCTGTCGAGGGCGACGGCCTGGAACGCGAAGCCGCTGACGTCGCTACCTTCCGCCCGGACGAGCTGCTGGATGGTCGGCGCGTACCAGAGCGCGAGCTCGACGCTGCGCACCTGCGGGGATGCGGCGAGGAAGCGCGGCTCCAGGACCTGGACGATCCGGAAGGCCTTGAACGTGCCGGCGGGCACGCGCACGTCCTCGTAGGCGTCGACCCGCCACGAGAGGCGAACGAGGCTCTGCCCGTACTGGGGGTCGAGGCTCTTGAGCGTCAGCCAGCTCACGCCCCACTCGCCCACCTCCAGGGGCCACGTGGGCGACGCCGGCGGCTCGAGCTCGAGCACCACTTGCCCGCCCCGCACGATCTTCGCGACGCCGAGGTCCCGGGTGAGATGCACCTCGCGCCCGCCGTCAGCCGCGAACACGTAGCGACCGTTCTCGATCCGGATGAGGTCGTAGGCGCCGTCGCTCCGGATCCACTTGTCGCCGACGGTGTAGGTGGGGCGCTCCGCCTTGGGCGTCTGGGCCCAGACCGGGGCGCCGCACAGGACCGCGAAGGAAGCTGAGCGCGCCATGAGCCGGGCGGGATCGTGGAGTCTCGCGGCCGTGCTGGCGTGGTTGCTCCTGCCGAGCGGGGCACTCGCTCAGGGGGTCCCGGTCGGCACCGCGCAGAACGCGGTCGGCACGCTCGTGGTGGTGAGGACCGACGGCATCGAGCATCGGCTGCAGGGTCGCGGTTCGGTGCCGCTGTTCGAGGGCGACGTGCTCCGGACCGAGCCCAGCAGTCAGGCGCTGGTCCAGCTCCGCCCGGGAACGCCGGTGGCGCTGAACGAGAAGACCTCGCTCAAGATCCTCTCGCGCTGGGACAAGACGGCCGGGACGATCCGCATCCTGCGGCTGAGCCAGGGCGAGGTCTGGGCCAAGGCGGGCGACGGCGCGCGGCAACTCGAGATCGAGACGCCGGCGGCGGTGGCGGCGGCCCGCGACGCCGAGATCGACCTGAAGGTGGCCGAGGACGGACAGAGTGCCCTCACGGTGGTGCAGGGTACCGCGGAGTTCGGGACGCCCTTCGGCGTCTGCTCGGTACGGGGCGGCACGGCCAGCGTGGGGGCGCGCGGCGCCGCCTGCACCGCGCCGCAGCCGGCCAATGCCGCGGCCGTCGTCGGATGGAAGCAGGCGGTGAGTCAGTGAGAGAGGCGGGGACTCAGCCGAAGATCATGTAGAGGGCGACGCCGAGGAGCCCCAGCCAGACCAAGATCCCGATGGTGGCCGCCCGCTGACCCTCGAGGGGCTTCTTCTCGGAGCTACGGCGCGAGACCCGCAGACCGGTCAGCACGATCAGCGCCAGTCCGGCCAGCAGGAAGATCGTATCGAAGACCGATCCGGTGTCTTCCATCTAGCGCTCGCCGCCATGGCGACTCGCTTCTACTTCGGCCGGGTGCCGATGGGGGGCCGAGCAATCTCCCGTATGGCCTCGATCCGCGCGCTGCGCTCCAGCTCGTCGGCATCGAACACGATCTCGCGCTGGTCGGCCGAGCGAACGATGTAGGCAGGACCGATCGAGCCGTCGGGGAAGGAATGGGAGCGCTCGAGCCGGGCCACCACGCCGAGGGGACCGCCGTCGGCCATGCGGCTCAGGGTGTCGCCGGCGCGGAAGAAGAAGGCCCAGTCGCTCTGGCCTTTCGAGCGAGAGAGCTGCGCGGGCGGAGCCGGCGGGGGCGCTTCGGGGCTTGCGATCGCGCGGGGCGGCTCGGCCATCGGTGGGACCTCCCGAGTCCGTCCCAGCATCGCCGTCGCGACGATTGCGAGGAGCAGGCCGAGCAGGATACCGGCCAGGATCTTGAACTGAAACGAGCCCATACCCCGGGCACGAGCAAGAAAAAGGCCAGGTTTCCGGGCAGGAGGGACGCGCACTTAGAGGATGTCGTCCAGGCCGGCTGACAAAGTCTTGGCACCCGGCATGACAAGCTCTGGAGCCGCCGGCGCTCGCGGCCGGCCAACTAGCTGATTTTCCGCCGACCCCCGCGTGGCCCACGTCTTGCTCCCTCACCCGGGCATGCTGCTGACGACGCTGATCACGACCCTGCTGGTGGGAGCGAGCTCGCTGGTGATGTGGCTCGCGCTCGGCGCCGAATAGCTCTCGGGTAGTCGAGGAGGTCGGCCATGGACACGCCTGTCGAGAAGAGGTTTTCGCTGGAGACGGTGATGAAGCGCGGCGCCATCGTGTGCGCCGTTGCCCTCGGTGGAGTCGCAGTGGGGCTGGCCGTGTGGGCCGTGCGCCGCTGGCAAGACGAGCGCGAGTACCAGGCCTGGCGCGCGTCGGTGAGCGCCGATCCGTATCGGCGGGACCGCAACGGCTACCCGGTGGGCGCCCAGCTCGGCCTTTCTCGCGCACGGTAAGGCCCGCCCTCCCGGGCGCCTGAGGCGACCGCCTCCGCCCGGGAGGCGGCTCCGCTCGATGCTTCGCGTCACCGCCGCCTGACCCCATCCGATCAATCCGCCCCCACTGTTATACTGAATTTCGCGATGTGCGGAATCGTTGGCTATATCGGGCGCAATTTCGCCGAGATCGTCGTCGTCGACGGACTGAAGCGGCTCGAGTATCGCGGCTACGACTCTGCGGGTCTGGCGGCCCCCCAGGACGGTGCCCTCAAGCTGCGCCGCAAAGTGGGCAAGATCGCCAACCTCGAGCGCGAGATCTTGCGGGAGCCGGCCGAGGCTCACGTCGGCATCGGACACACCCGCTGGGCCACCCACGGGGCTCCGACCGTCGCCAACACGCATCCCCACACCGACAGCGCGCAGACCCTCGCGGTCGTGCACAACGGCATCATCGAGAACTATCTCGAGATCCGCCAGAAGCTCGAGGCCGACGGCTGCGTCTTCTCCTCGGCGACCGACACCGAGGTGGTCCCGCAGCTCGTGGCCTTTCACATGACTCAGGGCCTGGGCCTGGAGGCCGCGTTCCGGGCCACCCTGCGCCGTCTCGAGGGCAGCTACGCCCTGGCTCTCGTCTGCGCGCGTGAGCCGGACGTGATCTTGGCCGCGCGGCGCTCGAGTCCCCTGGTGGTCGGCTTCGGTCCCGACGAGTTTCTCGTCGCCTCCGACGTGCTCGCGATCCAGGCGTATGCGACCGAGGTGATCTATCTGGAGGACGGTGACGTCTGCGTGCTGAAGCCGACCGGGGTCCGGATCACCGACGTGGACGGCACGGTCATGAGCCGCACCCGGCACCGGGTGGATCGCGAGAGCCTCACCGTCCAGAAGGAAGGCCATCGGCACTTCATGGCCAAGGAGATCCACGAGCAGCCGCGGGTGCTCGCGCAGACGATCTCCGGACGACTCGCCGAGGGAGGTCGCGACGTCGTTCTCTCCGACCTCGGGCTGACTGCGGCCGCGATGCGGGAGCTCGAGCACGTGCAGATCGTGGCCTGCGGGACCTCCTGGCACGCGGGCCTGGTCGGCCGCTACCTGATCGAAGGCCTGGCCGGGATCCCGGTGCGAGTGGACTACGCGTCCGAGTTCCGGGGCAGCGCGGCCCTCCTGCCGCGGCGCTCGCTCCTGATCACGATCTCGCAGTCGGGGGAGACTGCCGACACGCTCAACGCGCTGCGGACCGTGAAGGGGCGCAGCGTGCCCACACTCACGATCTGCAACGCGCCGCGCTCGTCGATGGTCCGGGAGTCGGACGGGGTCATCCAGACCCTGGTGGGGCCCGAGATCGGCGTGGCCTCGACCAAAGCCTTCAGCGGCCAGCTCCTGAGCCTGGCCATGCTCGCCGTCCGCCTCGGCGTCACCCGCTCCGCGCTGAGTCCGACCGACGCCGGGCAGTTGCTCGAGCACATGCTGCGGCTACCCGCGCTGCTGGAGCACGCCCTGCGGCTCGAGACCGACGTGATCGAGGAGGCGCGGCGCTTGCAGGAAGCCCGTAGCGTGCTGTACCTCGGCCGCGGCATCAACTACCCGGTGGCCCTCGAGGGCGCGCTCAAGCTCAAAGAGATCTCCTACATCCACGCCGAGGGCTATCCGGCGGGCGAGCTGAAGCACGGGCCGATCGCGCTGATCGATCCGCGCTTCCCGGTGGTGGCGGTGGCCGGCGCGGGAGGCGATCAGACCAGGCTCCTGAGCAACCTCGCCGAGGTGCGCGCGCGCGAGGCGCACGTCCTGCTGATCGCGGTCGATCCCGACACGCCCGCGGAGGCCGCCGACCGCGTCCTGACCGTGCCGCAGACCTCGCCGTGGCTCGAGCCCATCATGCTGGTGCTGCCCCTGCAGATGCTCGCGTACCACACCGCGGTGCTCAAGGGTTGCGACGTGGATCAGCCGAGGAACCTGGCCAAGAGCGTGACGGTGGAATGAGCGGGGCCGCGGCTCCCGGCCACTTCACCCTGTCGAGCGAGGCCGATCATCTCGGCCGCCTGCGGGAGTGGCTGCGGGGCCAGCTCGGGGGGCTCGGAGTCCCCCGGCCCACTCAGGCGGAGCTGCTGCTCGCGGTCGGTGAGCTCTGTGCAAACTCCATCGAGCACGCCTACGAAGGCCGGCCCGGCCAGCCCATCCACGTGTCGGTGCGCGCTTACGACGATCGGATCGAGATCGAGATCGAGGACTGGGGCAAGGCCTTCGACGCCGCGCGCTATGTCGAGCCGGACCTGGACACGCTCCCGGATCACGGCATGGGCATCCACCTCGTTCGTCGTATCGCGGACTCCGTCTCCATCGACGTGGAGCGCGAGCGGGGCACCCGCTGGACCCTCATCAAGTACCGGCCGACCCCGGCCCCGGCCGTCGGACCCACCGACGACAGGGCGTCGGCCCGGTCAGGAGAGACCATGGACATCGAAGTGACCAAGTCGAGCGGGATCGCGGTGGTGGCGCCGCAGGGCGATCTCGACATGGCGGCGGCGGATCAGATGAAGCGGACGCTGACCGACCTGGTGGACAAGGGAGGACGGAAGCTGCTCATCGATCTGGACCGGGTCGGCTACATCGACAGTTCCGGCCTCGGCGCCCTCGTGGCCTCCATGAAGCACGCCCGTACCGTCGGCGGCGACATGCGGCTCTGCGGGCTGCAGGAGGACGTGCGCGCGATCTTCGAGATGACCCGCCTCATCAAGGCCATCACGGTGCACGCCACCCGCTCGGAGGCGCTCGGCGCGTGGGCCTGACCCGGCGCCTGCTCGCCGCCGCCCTGGCCTTGGGTCTCGGCGGGGCGACGGCGCCGGCGGCCGGCGCGTCCGCGGCTCCGTCCATTCGCCCGCTCGCGGGCGTGCGCACGTGGGTCGTCTACTACGGGGCCGCTCCCGAGGCGGCCCCCGAGCTCGCCCGCTTCGACGTGGTGGTGCTCGATCCACACGCACACCCGCCGCTGCCCGCGGTCAAGCGGCACGGTGCGCTCGTGCTCACCTACGTGAGCCTCGGTGAGGTGAACACGAGCCATCCCGGGTTCTCGGCCATCGCGGGCGAGCCGTGGGTGCTGGCTCCGAATCCGAGATGGCCCGACGCACGCCGGCTCGACGTACGGGCGGCGGCCTACGAGCGCTGGCTGCTCGATCGGGTGGTGCCGGCCGCGCTGGTCGGCCCGGTGAACGGCCTCTTCCTCGACACCGCCGACTCCGCGCTGGATCTCGAGCACACGGATCCGGCGCGCCATGCCGGGATGGCCCAGGCGCTGGAGCGGGTGCTGATCGAGCTGAAGCGCCGCAACCCGCGCGCGCTCCTGATGCTCAACGGCGGGCTTCCGATCGCCGAGCGCCTCCCGCAGATCGTCGACGCGGTCGCTCTGGAATCGGTGTGGAGCGACTATGATTTCAAGGCGCGCACCTACCGGGAGCGGTCGCCCGAGGAGGCGGAGTCGCGCGCCGGGCTCCTCGGGCGGGTGGCCGCGCTCGGCTTGCCCGTGTTCACCCTCGAGTACGCGGCGGCCGATCCCGGCGGCGGGTGGGCGGCGGAGCTGATCCGACGCGCGCGGGCGCGCGGCTTCGTCCCGTACGTCTCCACGATCGGCCTCGACTCCGTCTCGCTGCTCACGCTCTCGCCATGAGCGGGAAGATCTCGCGACGCACGCTGCTCCGGCGCTCGGCGGCCGCAGCGGGCGCGCTCGCGCTGGGTGCCGGATCCCGCGCCCCCCGCGTCGGGGCGGCTCCGTCGACGCCCCCGACCGGGAAGCTCCCCCGCTACGTGCTCGCTCTCTACAAGTCCAGCGAGCTGTACAACGACGTGGAGGGCCGCCGGCCCAAGACCGCGACGACCAACGAGATCCACGGCTGGGCCCAGATGCCGCTGAACTGGCTCGGGCTCATGGTCGACTATCACGACATCGATCGCGGCCTGCCCGACGAGCGGACGATGTCCCGCTACCGCGGCGTCGTCACCTGGTATCAGAGCGAGGAGATGGCGGAGCCGCTCGCGTACCTGCGCTGGCTCGGCGAGCAGGCCCGCGCGGGGCGGCGGATCGTGATCCTCGGCTACCTGGGGGCACTGCGCGACCGGCGGACCTTGAAGACGAGCGATCTGACCGTCGTCAACGAGGCCCTCGCGCCCACCGGGCTGCAGTTCCTGGGCAACTGGACGGGGAACCAGCAGGTCATCGAGCTCCGGCGCAAGGATCCGAGGATGATGGAGTTCGAGCGCAAGCTGCCGCCGGGCCTGCCCTACTACCAGCAGGTGGTCGCTCGCGGCGCGGGCAGCCGGGCGCATCTCGTGCTGGCCCGACGCGACGTGCCGGACTCCGAGAGCGCCATGGTCGTCACCGGGCCGTGGGGCGGCTTCGCGGCCGCCGAGTACGCGCGGTTCCAGTTCCCGGGCGAGTCGGGCGCGCAATGGTGGCTCGATCCGTTCGCGTTCTTTCGCGAGGCGCTGGGCGTGGCGGACTGGCCGAAGCCGGACACCACCACGCAGTACGGGCGCCGCATCTTCTACTCGCACATCGACGGCGACGGCCTGCGCAATCGCTCGGAGGTGCGCCCGGGAGCCTCGAGTGGTCAGGTCATCCTCGAGGAGATCCTCTCCCGCTACGCGCTGCCGATCAGCGTGTCGGTGGTGGTGGCGGAGGTGGAGCCGACGCTGCTCGGCTCCCCCGAGTTCCACGAGCTGGCCAGGGCCATCTACGCCCTCCCGAACGTGGAGGCGGGCAGCCACTCCTACACGCACCCGCTCGACTGGGAGAAGCAGACGCGCAGCTTCCCGCTTCCCCAGGTCCCGTACTCGGTGGAGACCGAGACCGCGGGAGCCATCCGCTACATGGAGGAGCGCCTCCTGCCCCCGGGGAAGCGGGTACGGCTCTTCCAGTGGTCCGGGTCCACGCGGGTGAGCGAGGAGGCCATCGCCGTCCTCGCTCGCCTGGGCGTGCCGAACATCAACGGCGGCGACACCATGCGCGACCGCCAGTGGCCGAGCTACACGCGGGTGGCCCCCTTGATGCGGCAGGTCGGACGGCAGTGGCAGACCTACACCTCTGCGTCCAACGAGAACCTCTACACCAACCTCTGGACGGGGCCGTTCTACGGCTTCCGTTACGTCATCCAGACCTTCGAGAACACCGAGGCGCCGCGCCGCGTGGCGCCGGTCAACGTCTACTACCACTACTACTCGGGCGAACGCGTCGCGTCGCTGCACTCCCTGCAGCACGTCCACGAGTGGGTCTCGCGCCAGCCGCTCGCGCTGCTGTTCACGAGCGAGTACCTCGCGATCGTCGAGGGCTTTCGCACCGCGCGCATCGCCCGGACCGCCGAGGGCTGGCGCATCTCGAGCCACGGGGCCCTGCGCACCGTGCGCTTCGACGACACGCGCGCGTCGGTGGATCTGGCCCGCTCGCAGGGCGTGCTCGGCTTCGTCCACCACCAGGGCGCGCTCTACGTGCACCTCGCCGGACCGGAGCCCGCGCACGTGGTGCTGACTGACCGGTCGCCGATGACGCCGTACCTCGCCCAGGCCAGCCACCGCGTGACCGCCTGGTCGCAGGCGGACGGCCGCGTCGCGGTCACCGTCGCGGGCGTGGGTCCCAAGGTGGTCGAGATCGCGGGGCTCGCCGCTGATCGGGAGATGGCGATCGAGATTCGGGAGCGTGGCGGCACGCGCCGTCTCCGGTCGCGCACCGGCGCGGACGGCCGCCTCACGGTCCGCGCGGGGGATGCCGGCCTGGTGGAGGTCCGGGTCGGGTGAGGATCGAGCGCTGGAAGCTGGCGGTGGGGATCGCGGTCACCCTCGCGTTGCTCGCGCTCTCGCTGCCGTGGGGCGGAGACCTCGGCTGGGCGTATCTCTCGAATCGCCAGTACGCGCGGGCGCAGCGGACGTTCACGGAGGCGCTCCGTGGGGAGCCCGGTGACGCGGATCTCTGGCTGGGCCTCGCGGCCGCCTACGAGGGCCTCGGTGATCCCGCTCGGCAGATCCTCGCGCTCGAGGACGCGGTGCGGCACGCCCCCCGCCGTCGTGACCTGCTCGCGAGGCTGGCCGACGTGTACGAGTGGAACAAGGATCCGGCGGCGGCCGCGAAGGTGCTGGAGGAGCTGACCGCGGAGCCCCACCCGGGCGACGCGCCCCTGCTCGAGCGGCTGCTCACCGCGTACCTCTGGAGCGGCGACTACGAGCGCCAGCTGGCCGTGCTGCGTAAGCTCGTCGCGCTCACGCCGACCGATCCGTCGGCGGTCCTGGAGCTGGCCACCGCTGCGCGCAGCCTGAACCGTCAGGACGAGGCGGTCTCCGTGCTCGAGGCCTACGTGCGGCGGCGGCCCGACGACCCGGAGGGCCGCCGCTGGCTGGCCCAAACCTACGACTCCCTCGGGCAGGGGGATCGCGCGGTCGAGCAGTGGAAGGTGCTGACCCGGCTCGATCCCAAGGATGTCGAGGCGCGCGACCGGTTGCTGCCGGCTCCCGGCGGCGCCGCGCGCGCGGAGGAGATCGCCCTGCTGGAGCGCCAGCGGGGAGCCGATCCCGGCGACGAGGCGGCGCGCCGGCGGCTCGTCGAGCTCTACCGGGCCATCGGCGACGGGCCGCGGGCTCTCGACGTGCAGCGCGAGCTGGCGGGGCTGCGGCCACGCGATCACGACGTCCTGGTGGGACTGGGGCGTCTCCTCGTCGAGCGGGATCGAGGGCCGGAGGCCATCCCGATCTACGAGCGAGCGGTGGAGCTGGCCCCCCAGCGGCTGGACACCGCGCTCGTGCTGGCGCAGCTCTACGAGTGGGCGAACGAGCCGCGCCGAGCTCTCCCGCTGCTCGAGCGGGTCGCGCGCGAGCGTCCCGCGGACCGGGCGCTGCAGGAGCGGGTGGCCGCGCTGGCTCGAGGCACCGGCGATCCGGCCTCGGTGGTGACCGCGCTCGACCGCCTGGCCGCGCTGTCGCCGCAGGAGGGCAAGTACGCCCAGCAGGTCGTCGACGCGCTGGTCGGCGCCAACCGCCTGCCGGAGGCGATCGCGCGCCAGCGCCGACTCGTGGAGCAGGACCCGGCCGCGGTCGGCGCCGCCCTGAAGCTCGCCCAGCTCTACGAGTGGAGCAACCAGGAGCGCGAGGCCATCGCGGTGTACGAGTCGCTCGATCGGCGCGGCGCGCTGCCGGAGACCTCGGTCGCGCGTCTCGCCGAGCTCTATCGCTTCCAGGATCGCCCCGCGGACTTCCTGCGCGTGGCCGAGCGCCTGCTCGCGCGGCGACCCGACGACGCGGCGTTGCGCGACGCGGCGGCCCAGGCCGCTGAGGGGCTCGGACGACCGCAGGACGCGCTGCGCCTGCTCCAGCCCGTCGTCGACCGGCGGCCCCTCGACGAGGCCTTCGTCCTCCGTTACCTGGCCCTCGCGGCCCAGGCCGGGCGCGTGGACGAAGGACTTCGCGTGCACCGGCGCTTCGCGGCCTCGGCCGGCCCCGCGTATCGGCTGAAGGCCGGCAAGCTCCTCGCCGATCTCGGGCGCTATCCCGACGCGATCGCCGAGTACGAAGCGCTGCTCGCGGGCCCGGCGGGGCGAGACGGCCGTGCGGAGGACGCGGTCGAAGCGCGGCTGGCCCTGGCCCAGCTCTATGACTGGACGGGCGCCGGCGAGCCGGCGCTGCGGCAATGGGAGGACATGATGCGCGCCCGTCCCCGGGACCCGCGCGTGCTCCGTGAGGTCGGCCGGCGCAGCCTCGCGATGTCGCGCAACGAGGTCGCGCTGCGCGCGTATCGCTCGCTGCTCGACGTGCAGCCCGACGACGCGGAGGCGCTCAAGCGCGCCGGCCAGCTCATGGCCTGGAGCCACGACGCCCGCGGGGCGCGGACGGCGCTCGAGCGCTTCAACCGTGTGAAGGGCGGCGACTACGAGGTCCACTACCTGCTGGCCGAGCTCTACGCCGCCGACCGCGACGAGGAGCGCGCCCGGGCCGAGTACGAGCGGGCGTTGCGGCTGCTCCCCGGCCGGCCCCGCTGAGCCCGTGCCGGCTCGTCCTTGAACCCGCTCCACCGCGCCGCCATACTCGGCCGGTGATCCGCCTCCGGTCTCTCCGGCTCGGGGCTCTGCTGTCGTGCCTGATCCTGGCCGGCGCGCCGGTGGGGCTGTCGGCGCAGACGTCCGGAGCCCCCGCGCCCGAGGCGCCGACCGCCGATCCGCTCGAGACCGAGATGCTGCGGGCGCG
>Ga0335084_10004298_pt1 | contig 14022 bp, 7 predicted proteins | sample Lox_Sample_44_FD_206721 | JGI IMG/M metagenome (GOLD analysis project Ga0335084, IMG submission 206721) | Soil microbial communities from Loxahatchee National Wildlife Refuge, Florida, United States - Lox_Sample_4.4 | ecosystem: Environmental > Terrestrial > Soil > Wetlands | place: USA: Florida...
GTCCTCAAGCAGGTGGGCGTTCCCGCCGACCGGGTCGAATTCTTTCGTTTTCCCACCAACCGCGGCTGGACACGCGACTTCGGGCCATGCTTCATCAGGAGAGAGAGCCCCGTCGAGGTGGCGATCGTGCGATTTCGCTTCAACGCTTGGGCGAAGTATCCCGATTGGAGGCGGGACGACGCCATCCCTGAGCGCGTGGCGCGACGGCTCAAGCTGCGGCTGTTCCGCGCGCGCGCCGGGAATCGTGATCTCGTACTCGAAGGCGGGAGCATCGATGTCAACGGCCAAGGCACGCTCCTGACCACGGAGGAGTGCCTGCTCGATCCCGTCGTCCAGTCGCGGAACCCCGGACTCGACCGTGCCGCCATCGAGACGGTGCTCCGCGATTGCCTCGGTGTGACAACGGTCTTGTGGCTCGGTAAGGGCATCGCGGGAGATGATACGCATGGGCACGTGGACGATCTGTGCCGTTTCGTGAATCCGCGCACCGTCGTGCTGTGCCGCGAGACCGATTCCAGCGACGCGAACTATGGTCCGCTCGAAGAGAACCGTGAACGCCTTCAGGGGATGCGGCTCGAGAACGGGTCGAAGCCCGACGTGGTGTTCCTGCCGATGCCCGCGCCGGTGACGTTCGCCGGCCAGCGACTCCCCGCGAGCTACGCGAATTTCTATATCTCAAATGCCGCCGTGCTCGTTCCCACCTTCAACGATCCGAAGGACCGCGTCGCGCTCGGCATCCTCGCAGAGCTGTTCCGCGACCGTCCGGTGATCGGCATTCACGCGGTGGATCTGGTCTGGGGGCTCGGCACGATTCACTGTCTCACGCAGCAGGAGCCGGCAGCCTAGCCTCGCGCCCTCCGCTCCACGCACCATAGGTCCAAACAATTCCGCCCACGAGCACCGCGACCGGGATGATGAGGACCGCCTGCCCAAGCGAGGTGTGGTCGGAGAGGGCGCCGAGGATCGTCGGCGACGGCACGTCGCCAAAGATGTGGATGGCGAGGATGCTCGCGGCGACGGCGGTCGCGCGGATCGAAGGCGCCACCGCATTGATGATCGCCGAGTTGATCGGCCCGGTCGACGCAAACAGGAGAACTTCGGCCGCGACGATCGAGCCCCAGTAGACGGGCGGCGTGGGCGAGGTGAGCCCCACGAGCACGAGCGGCGCGGCCGCAACGGTGGCGACACCGGACACCCACAGGTATGCCTGCCTCGTGTATCGCAGCAGGGAGTCCCCGATCCATCCTCCGATCGCCGTGCCGACGAACCCCGTGACGACGAGGATGCCGCCGAACCCCGCGGTCGCCGTCCCTGCGGGCAGGCCGCGCACCCGCGTGAGGAACATGGGCATGAACGCCGCCATGCCGCCGAGCGCGAACGTGTAGGCCGCGTACCCGAGCACCGTAAGAACGTAGGGGCGATTGTGGGCGAGCGTTCCGTACGCCCCGCGGCTCGGCGGGACCAGAGCCTCGGTCTCGCGCGCGCCGCGCGGGGGATCCTCGAGACCGAGCGCGAGGAGCGCGAGCAGCACCCCGGGAAACCCGGCGACGAGGAACGCGCTCCGCCACCCGAAATGGGCATCGAGCTGGCCACTCAGCACGTAGGAGAGCGCCGAGCCGATCGGGATCGCCGCGTAGAACACGGAGAAGATTCGGCCGCGCAGCGGAGGGGCATAGTAGTCGGCGAGCAGCGTCGGGGCGATGGTACCGTAGGCCGCCTCCCCGATCCCGACCGCCGCTCGCGCCGCGAGCAGGCTCGCGAAGCTCCACGCGAGACCGCCCAGTGCCGTCGCCAGGCTCCACGCGAAGATGCCGAGCGCGATGAGGCGGGGCCGCGCGCCGCGGTCACCCAGCGCGCCGAAGACGGGCGCCGCGAGCATGTAGACGACGATGAACCCGCTCGTGAGCAGGCCGAACTGCGTATCGCTGAGCGAGAGCGCCGCGCGCAGGCTGGGGCCGAGCGCGGCGGGTACGTAGCGGTCCAGGTAGTTGACGAGGTTGATCGCCGTGAGGACGATCAGCCCGCGGCGCGCAAGACGCGCTTCCAACTAGAGGTTCCGCTTCAGCCAGTCGGTGAGCAGGCCGAACAGGTTCTCGCTCGTGTTGCCGCCCGAAATCGAGTGTGTCTTGTTCGGATAGATCCGCATGTCGAACTGCTTGTTGGCACGCTCGAGGCGCTGCACCAGCCGGATGGTGTTCTGGAAGTGGACGTTGTCGTCCCCGGTGCCATGCACGAGCAGCAGCCGTCCCCGCAGGCTGTCGGCATATGTGAGCGGCGCGCTCTCGTTGTACCCATCGGGGTTCTCTGCCGGCATGCCCATGTAGCGCTCGGTGTAGATCGTGTCGTAGAAGCGCCAGTCGGTCACAGGAGCGACCGCGATCGCGGCACGGAACGTGTCGCCGCCGAGGAACAGGGTGCGGGACGCCACATAGCCGCCATAGCTCCAGCCCCAGAGCCCCACGCGCGACGGGTCGACGTAGCCGAGATTCGCGAAGTAGCGCGCGGCGGCGATCTGGTCGCGTGACTCGTAGCGCCCGAGGTGGAGGTAGGTGACCCGCTTGAACGCCGCCCCCCGTGCCCCCGTGCCGCGGCCGTCCACGCTCGCCACCACGTAGCCCTGCTGCGCCAGCATCTGGTACCACAGATACGCAGGGCCGCCCCAAGTATCCACCACCGACTGGGAGCCGGGCCCACCGTACACCCACATGAAGAGGGGATAGCGTTTCGTCGCGTCGAAGTCGCGACCCTTGATCATGACGGCGTTCAGCTCCGTGCCGTCGGCGATCCGCACCTTCAGGAACTCGGGAGGCGTGAGACGCAGCGCGGCGACGCGCTCGGCGAGCACGTGGTTGTCGGCGATGGTGCGGACGGCCTTGCCGTCGGCCTGCCGCAGTACCTGCACGGGCGGCACGCCCGCACGGGAATACGTGTCGACGTAATAGCGATGATTGGGATCAAACTCGGGGTTGTGGGTCCCCGGCTCGCTCGACACGCGGGCGAGCCCCTTCCCGTCGAGCCCGACACGCAGCACGGGCCGCCCGAGCGGGCCGTCGATCGCCCCGGTGAACCACACCGTGCGTGCCTTGTCGTCTGCCCCGTACACCTCCGTCACGTCCCACCCGCCAGGGGTCAGCCGCCGCACGAGCTTGCCGGCGCGCGAGTAGAGGTAGATCTGCCTGAACCCCTCGCGCTCGCTCTCGAGCAGAAACTGCTTCCCCTCGTCGATCCATATCGGCTGGTGCGTGTCCACCCAGGCGGAATCGGTATCGCTCACGAGCACGCGCGAGGCGCCGGTCTTCGCGTCGGCGAGAAGCAGATCCTCTCGGTTCTGCCGGCGGTTCAGGCGCGTGAGCCAGATCTCCGTGGGGGATTCCGCGAAATCCATCGCCGACACGTAGATGTTCGCATCGGCGCCGAGGTCCATCCAGGTCGTACGGCCGCCGGCGATCTCGACGACCCCGATCTTCACGGTGGCATTCGCCTCGCCGGCCTTGGGATACCGGACCGGGAAGAGCGTCGGGTAGAGCGAGTCCGCGTTGATGAGGTAGTAGGTCTTGACCGCCGTCTGATCGAGCCGCCAAAAGGCGATGCGCTGACCATCGGGACTGAACCGGAACGCGTCGCGCAGGTCGAGCTCTTCCTCGTACACCCAGTCGGACGTCCCGTTGATGATGTTCTCACCTCCGTCCGTTGTGAGCGCGGTTTCGGCGCCGGTGGCGAGGTCGGTCACGAAGATGTTGTTGTCGCGCACGAACCCGACCAGGCGGGCGTCGGGCGAGAACTTGGCGAACATCTGGTAGCCCGGCTGCTGGCTGACGGGGATGAGCCGTTTCGCGGCCAGATCCCAGACGTAGTAGGTGCCCTTGGTGTTCTGGCGCCACACGCGGACCGAGTTCGTGTAGATGAGGATCTTGCTCCCATCGCGCGAGAACTCGTACTCGTCCACATCGAGCGGCTCGAACGTCCCCGGCGCGACCAGATCACGGCCGCGCACGACCAGCGTGCTGTCGCCCGACACCGGATCCACGCGGTACAGGTTCGTCTCGCTCCCCGCGGAGGCGAGGAGCGTGTATGCGCTCCCGTCATGCAGCCACTCGATGTCCTCGAGGCGGTTCGCGAAGTCGCGCGTTCCGAAGATCCGGTGAACGGAGAGGTCGGGCCCCTGCGCCGAGAGGCGCCGAGGTTCGGGATGGATCAGCAGGACGAACAAGGCCAGCAGGGCAACGCGCATCGTGACCGCCAGTTTGTCGGTTGAGAGCCCATAAGTTACGCGCCGCAGGACGCCGCGCGCAGGCTCTTGACGCGCGCTCGAACGCGGTGGTATTTTTATCCCACGCACTGCATAATCATACGAACCGGTTGATACACTGGGGTTAGGCAAATCGCGCATGTCCACTCGGCGTCCGAAGGACTCGATCATTACGAAGCCGGCTAGTCCCCACTGCGGGAGCGACCGGGCGGCGTAAGCGCGCAACTACCAGTGAATCCCCGGCCTGCTCCCAACGGAGCGGGCCTTTTTTTGTGTCAGTGCCGATCGGCCCTGGCTGGGATCGCGGCAGGCTGCAGGGTCACAATCTGGGAGGAATTGGAGCGGTGAGAACAGTTCACCACGCACTGCCAGAACCGCAGGGACTCTACGCCCCCGGCGACGAGCGCGACGCGTGCGGCGTCGGGTTCGTCGTCCACACCAAGGGGAAGAAGTCTCACGATATCGTGGTGAAGGCGCTGCAGGTTCTCATCAACCTGGAGCATCGGGGAGCATGCGGCTGTGAGGCGAACACCGGCGACGGCGCGGGCATTCTCGTGCAGATCCCGGACGGCTTCCTGCGCGCGGTGCTCCCGTTCGAGCTGCCGCCGCTCGGCCAGTACGGCGCCGGCCTCGTGTTCCTGCCGCACGACGCGCGGAGCCGCCACACCCTCAAGGCGCTCTTCGAGAAGATCGCCGCCGAGGAAGGTCAGCAGGTGCTCGGCTGGCGCGCCGTTCCGACCGACAACCGCCTGATCGGCGACAGCGCCAAGGCGGCGCAACCGGTGTTCGAGCAGGTCTTCATCGCGGCGGGCCCGTCGCTGCGCGCGCCCGCATCGCGCGCCATCTTCGAGCGGAAGCTCTACGTCATCCGCAAACGGGTCGAGCATGCCGTCGACGCGCTGGAGATGGAGGCGCTCTCGCGGCGCCTGTTCTACATCGTCAGCCTGTCGGCGACCAGGCTGATCTACAAGGGCATGCTCCAGGCCAAGCAGCTCGCCCCCATGTTCCCAGACCTGGCCGACCCGCGCGTCGAGTCCGCGCTCGCGCTGGTGCACCAGCGGTTCAGCACCAACACGTTCCCGTCGTGGCCTCTGGCGCATCCCTATCGACTGATCGCGCATAACGGCGAGATCAACACGCTCCGCGGCAACATCAACTGGATGCGGGCGCGCGAGAGTCTGCTCCAGAGCGACGCCCTGGGCGACGACCTGAAGAAGATTCTGCCGATCATCCGTGAGGGGAACAGCGACACGGCCACGTTCGACAACGTGCTCGAGCTGCTCATCATGTCGGGGCGGTCGCTCCCGCACGCGCTGCTGATGATGATTCCCGAGCCGTGGAGCGGGAACCCCTCCATGAGCCCCGAGCGGCGCGCCTTTTACGAGTATCACTCGGCGCTCATGGAGCCGTGGGACGGGCCGGCGTCGATTGCGTTCAGCGACGGCACGGTGATCGGCGCGGTGCTCGACCGGAACGGGCTCCGTCCCTCGCGCTATTACGTGACGAAGAACGATCTCGTGATCATGGCCTCGGAGGCCGGCGTGCTCGACGTGCCGGCCGAGGAGATCCTGGTCAAAGGGCGGCTCAGCCCGGGCAAGATCTTCCTCGTCGACACGGCTCAGGGACGCATCGTCGACGACGAGGAGATCAAGGGGACGCTCGCGGCCGAGCATCCGTACGGCGAGTGGCTGAAGACGCAGCTCATCGACATCGACGATCTTCCGCCCGCGCGGGCGGAGCGGCCGGAGCACGCGACCGTATTCAGCCGGCAGCAGGCCTTCGGGTACACGCAGGAAGATCTGCGTCTGATCATCGGGCCGATGGCGTTGACCGGCGAGGAGCCGATCGGCTCCATGGGGACCGACTCGGCCCTGGCCGTGCTGTCCGACAGGCCTCGGGTGCTGTACGACTACTTCAAGCAGATTTTCGCGCAGGTGACCAACCCGCCGCTCGACGCGATCCGGGAAGAGCTGGTGACGTCGATGGGGTCGACGATCGGACCGGAGCGGAATCTGCTCAAGGCCGAGCCGGAGTCGTGCCGGCAGATCCACATCAAGTACCCGATCATCCACAACGAGCACGTTGCGAAGCTGCGGCATCTGCCGCCGGACGTGCCGTTCCGTTCGACGACGCTCTCGATGCTGTTCGACCCGTCGGGCGACGGCCCCGGGCTCGAGCAGGCGATGGCGGAGCTCTGCCGCCGGGCGAGTGAGGCCGTCGCGGCCGGGTTCGACATTCTCATCCTGTCCGACCGCGGCGTCGGCCCGCGCCTGGCGCCCATCCCGAGCCTCCTGGCGACGGCCGGCGTGCACCACCACCTCGTGCGCGAGGGGACGCGAACGAAGTGCGGGCTCGTCATCGAGTCGGGCGATGCCCGCGAGGTGCACCACGTCTCGCTGCTGGTCGGCTACGGGGCGGGCGTGGTCAACCCGTACGTCGCGTTCGAGACGATCGACGACATGATCCGGCAGGGCATGCTGCCGGGCATCGAGCGCGAGAAGGCGATTCAGCACTACATCAAGGCGCTCAACAAGGGCGTCCTCAAGGTGATGTCGAAGATGGGGATCTCGACGCTGCAGAGTTATTGCGCCGCGCAGATCTTTGAAGCCATCGGGCTCGACCAGAGTGTGATCGACCAGTACTTCACGCACACGACGTCGCGCGTGGGCGGGGTGAAGATCGACGTCATCGCCGAGGAGGTACGGCGCCGGCACGAGCGCGCGTTCGGCCGTCATCCGGCGGGGCCGGCGGACCTCGAGGCGGGCGGCGAGTACCAGTGGCGCCGCGACGGGGAGTATCACCTCTTCAACCCCGAGACCGTGTTCAAGCTGCAGCACGCGACCCGCAGCGGGCAGTACGACATCTTCAAGCAGTACACACGCGCCGTCGACGTGCAGACCGAGCATCGGGCCACGTTGCGGGGCCTGTTCCAGCTGAAGCCGGCGGGGCCGGCGATCCCGATCGACGAAGTCGAGCCGGTCGAGACGATCGTCAAGCGGTTCGCGACCGGCGCGATGTCGTACGGGTCGATCAGCGCTGAGGCGCACGAGACGCTCGCCATCGCGATGAACCGCCTGGGCGGCAAGTCGAACACCGGCGAGGGCGGCGAGGACGCCGAGCGGTATGTGCCGCTCCCGAACGGCGATTCCAGGCGCAGCGCGATCAAGCAGGTGGCGTCGGGGCGTTTCGGCGTCACGAGCGAGTACCTCGTCAACGCCGACGAGCTGCAGATCAAGATGGCGCAGGGCGCCAAGCCCGGCGAAGGCGGGCAGCTGCCCGGGCACAAGGTGTATCCGTGGATCGCGAAGACGCGGCACTCCACGCCCGGCGTGGGCCTCATCTCGCCGCCGCCGCATCACGACATCTACTCGATCGAGGATCTCGCGCAGCTGATCTTCGACCTGAAGAACTCGAACCCGACCGCGCGGATTGCCGTGAAGCTCGTGTCGGAAGGGGGCGTCGGTACCGTGGCGGCAGGTGTGGCCAAGGCGCACGCTGACGTGGTGCTCATCGCCGGCCACGACGGCGGCACGGGTGCGTCGCCGCTCACGAGTCTGAAGCATGCCGGGCTCCCCTGGGAGCTCGGCCTGGCCGAGACGCAGCAGGTGCTCGTGCTCAACAAGCTGCGGGATCGGATCACCGTGCAGGTCGACGGCCAGATGAAGACCGGTCGCGACGTCGTGATCGGCGCGCTCCTGGGCGCCGAGGAGTTCGGGTTCGCCACGGCGCCGCTCGTCGTCATGGGCTGCATCATGATGCGGGTGTGCCACCTGAACACCTGCCCGGTGGGCATCGCGACGCAGGATCCCGAGCTGCGCCGGAAGTTCAGCGGGAGACCTGAGTTCGTCGAGAACTTCTTCCGCTTCATCGCGCAGGAAGTGCGCGAGCTCATGGCGCAGCTCGGCTTCCATACGGTCAACGAGATGATCGGCAGGGCCGACTGTCTCAACATCGAACGGGCCGTGGACCACTGGAAAGCCAGGGGGCTCGCGCTCGAGCCGCTCCTGTACCAGCCGGACCAGCCGGCGTCGGTGGCGCGCCGCAAAGTGGTCGAGCAGGACCATGGTCTCGCGGGCCAGCTCGACCTCGAGCTGATTCGCGCGGCGGCCCCTGCGCTCGAGCACCGGTCACCCGTCGAGTTGAATGCCCGCATTCGCAACTCCGACCGCACCGTCGGCACGAGGCTCGGCTCCGAGGTCACGAAACGCTACGGCGGCGCCGGCCTGCCCGACGACACGATCCGGATCACGTTTAACGGCTCGGCCGGCCAGAGCTTCGGCGCATTCGCCCCGCGCGGGATGTCGCTCACGCTCGTCGGCGACGCCAACGACGGGTTCGGCAAAGGGTTATCGGGCGGGAAGGTCGTCGTGTATCCGCCCGCGCGTTCGACGTTCAAGGCCGAGGAAAACATCATCGTCGGCAACGTCGCGTTCTACGGCGCGACGGGCGGCGAGGGCTACGTCCGTGGTGTGGCTGGCGAGCGGTTCTGCGTGCGCAACAGCGGCGCGACCGTGGTCGTCGAGGGAGTCGGCGATCACTGTTGCGAGTACATGACCGGGGGTCGCGTGGTCGTGCTGGGACGGACCGGGCGCAACTTTGCCGCGGGAATGAGCGGCGGCATCGCTTACGTGCTCGACGCCGATGGCGGCTTCGAGGGACGCTGCAATCGCGAGATGGTCGATCTGGAGCCGCTGATTGAGAGCGACGACGTCGCCTTCCTCCGGGCCGCGATCAGGACGCACGTCAACGTCACCGGCAGCCCGCATGCCCTGCGCGTGCTCGCCGAATGGGAGTCGATGCACCGGCGGTTCGTGAAGGTGATGCCGCGCGACTACAAGCGCGCGCTCGCCGAGCTGGCGACGCGGGAGCTGAACGCGCAGGTATTGGATGCCGCGGCGTCTCGCGCCACGCCGGCGGGCAGTCGGTTGGAGCCGGTGGGCGCCGAGCCAACGCGTGGGTAAGGCTACCGGTTTCATCGAAATCCGGCGCAAGAAGCACCCTACCCGACCGGTGGAGGAGCGCGTTCAGGACTGGCAGGAGGTGTATCTGCCGGTTGCGCAGGCCGATCTCGAGGCCCAGGGCGCCCGCTGCATGGACTGCGGCGTACCCTTCTGTCATCAGGGTTGCCCGCTCGGCAACCTGATCCCCGACTGGAACGATCTCGTCTACCGCGATCGCTGGCGCGCGGCGATCGACCGCCTGCACGCCACGAACAACTTCCCGGAGTTCACCGGGAGGCTGTGCCCGGCTCCGTGTGAGGGGTCGTGCGTCCTCGCGATCAACGACGACCCGGTGACGATCAAGTCGATCGAGGTCTCCATCATCGACCGGGCGTTCGCCGAGGGATGGGTTACGGCCAGCGCGCCCACGAACCGCACGTGGAAGAACGTGGCGATTGTGGGATCGGGTCCGGCGGGCCTCGCGGCGGCCGACCAGCTGAACCGCGCCGGGCATACGGTGACGGTGTTCGAGAAGTCCGACCGCATCGGCGGACTGCTCCGCTACGGCATCCCCGAGTTCAAGATGGAGAAGCGGATCCTCGATCGGCGGCTCGCGCTGCTCGAGGCCGAGGGTGTGGTGTTTCGTCCGGGCGTGAATGTCGGCGTCGACGTCACGGCTGAGTGGCTGCGCGGGAATCACGATGCTGTGCTCCTGGCGGGAGGGGCTGGCCAGCCCCGGGACTTGCGGGTGCCCGGGCGCGAGCTCAAGGGCATCCATTTCGCGATGGAGTACCTCACGCTGCAGAACCGCCGCTGCGAGGGCGACGCGATCCCTGACGCCGATTTCATTACCGCAGCAGGCAAACACGTCATCATCATCGGCGGCGGCGACACGGGCGCCGATTGCCTCGGCACCGCGCATCGCCAGGGTGCGCGCGCCGTGCACCAGCTCGAGGTGCTACCCAAGCCGCCCGTGACGCGCGCGCCGAACAACCCGTGGCCCGAGTGGCCCAACATCTTCCGCGTGTCGACGGCGCACGAAGAGGGCGGCGAGCGGCTTTATGCCATCTCAACCGAGCGCTTCAGCGGCGACGCGAGCGGGCGCGTGACGACGCTCCACGGCGTGCAGGTGGAGATGGTTCGCGAGGGCGGACAGACCCGCTTCGTGCCGCAGCCCGGGAGCGACTTCGAGCTGAAGGCAGACCTCGTCCTGCTCGCAATGGGCTTCGTCGGCCCGGAGCAAGGGCCGCTCCTGAGCGAGCTCGGCGTGCGCAAGAGCGACCGGGGCAACGTCGCCCGCGACGCCCGCTGGATGACGAACGTGCCCGGCGTGTTCGCCGCCGGGGACATGCAACGCGGCCAGTCACTCATCGTGTGGGCGATTGCCGAAGGCCGCAGCGCGGCCCGCGCCATCGACGAGTACTTGATGGGCGCGTCGCAACTGCCGGCGCCACTCGGCACACCTCCCCGCTAACCGGAGCAATCAATCACGCCCCGGCCGGAGATCAGGGGCCCCTCAGACGCGGAGCCTGCTCGGCTCCATGTCTGAGGGGCCTCAGCACAACAGTCTAGCTAACCCGCGAAACAGTACGCGCAGCCGTGCTCCTGGGCGCCGCCGACCGCGACCACACCCGACGGCACTACCACGACTCCGGGCAGCAGATTCGCCACCCAGTCCTTTCGCACGGCGTCCGCCTGCAGGTTCATCGTCTTGGCGAAGATGCCGCTGTACACAGTCAGTGCGACGCCGCAGATGCCGAACAGCACGCCGGCTGAGATCAACTCGTCGACCGCCATTCCCGGAATCGGGAGCGTCCCCGGCTTCGGCTGGGCGAAAGGGTTGCCAGTCGCCGGGGCGTTGGTCGCACCGTCGTTGATCTTGAAGAACTCGCCGAACTTGTACTTCGCCCACATGGGGCTTTGCATGCCAAGCGGAATGCCGCCGTGCCGCAGCACGACCACGACCGAGTTCTCGGCGTCTTTCGTGCCGTATGTGTCGTTCGTGGTGTTGAGGTAGACGCGAGCCCAGGCCAGACCAAACCCACCGTTCGGCTCCGGGATGTCAAACAAAATCTTGTGCTTGCCGGTGATCTTGTTCAGCCATGCGGCGAACTGCGGATCGGCGGCCGCAGCGCCCCTGCGCAGGATCTCGCCCGACGCGACGGCGGGAACGGAAAATCTCCCGAGGCCGACCGCGGCGCTCGCGGCGGCGAGCTTCCCGAGGAATCCGCGGCGATGGGTAGTGAAGGCTTCGTTCTCGAGCATGTCGACTCCCTCCCGGAGCGTGGGTGGTGACAGCGGTGACATTCAGGGTGCCTTGGCGCGCCGATCGGCGCCTAGGGTGCGATACGCGACGTCGGGCGGCGCGTCGCCGTTCGGCCAATCATAGATCTTGTCGGCAAAGTCGGGCCGAGGCTGTGCGTTCACGTAAGAGGCGACGTCGAATGCCTGCTGATCGGTGAGCGACCCGGGGCGATCGAACGGCATGTTCTCCGCAATGAAGGCCGCGGCCGTGCGCACGCGCGCCATTCCCGCGCCGATGTTGTAGGACTGCGGTCCCCACAGCGGAGGGGCTGCGGACGTGCCTCCGCCCTCCGGGCCATGGCATCCGGCGCAGACCACGCGGAATGTCTCGCGACCAGCGGCGGTATCGGCCTTGAAGCTTGCCCAGCGCGCGAGCGGCGACGTGCCGGAGGGAGGCGGGCCGACCGGAACGCCGCGCGAGAGAAACGCGAAATACGCTACGATATCGCGCATGTCGGGCCCGTCGGGAGCGATGCGGGTGCCGTTCATGCTGCGACGGAAGCACTCGTTCACTCTATCTTGGATGGACTCGATTGCATTGGAGCGGCTGCGATACTGGGGGTAACGCCCGTACACACCCACCCACGTCCCGCTCATGCGCCGGCCGCCATCGAGATGGCAGTTCACGCACGACAGGCGGTTGCCCACGTTCGCCGGGAGCGAGTCGCGCGTCGCGACGAGGAGGGCCCGCCCGCGACGGATCGAGGTGCCGAGGAGGCCGGCGGGAATGGCGGAATCGGGCGGGCCGCGGAGCGCGAGGCGGTCGCCGTTCTGTGCTTGATCGGACGCCTTGAGCCCGCACGCAACGGCTACCGTGCCGAGGATCGCGCACGCAATCCACGGCAGCGAGCGTCGTATCGCGAGGCGGGACGGCGCGGGCCGGCCTGGCACGTTTGGAAACGTAACCCGAATCCAGGCGGGGCGGCGGGATGCGTGGGGCGCGCCGGGAGGCTACAATCCCCCGGCCCAAAAGGGAGGAACGATGGCCGAGACAGTCCGGAAGGTCGCCTACTACTACACAACGGCGTCGAACAAGCCCGGTGAAGGAAGCCGTACGCTCGACGCGTTACGCCGCGCGGGGGTCTCTCTGCTCGCCGTGCACGGCTTCCCGAGTGCGCGGAAGGCGCAGATCGACTTCGTGCCGGTGGATGCCGCCGCGCTGCTCGCGGCCGCCAAGAGCGCCAAGATCAAGTTGAGCAAGCCCAAGACCGCGTTTCTGATCGAGGGCGACGATCGCATCGGGGCGATGGCGGACGTGATGGGGCGTCTTGCAACGGCGAAGATCAGCGTGACCGCGGCGACGGGGATCTGCTCGGGGATGGGGCGCTACGGCGCCATCCTGTGGGTGAAGCCCCGCGACGTGGCGAAGGCCGCTGCCGCGCTTGGCGCCGGTTAGCTAGGCAACCCAGACGGATTTGACGTTCAGGAACTCCCGGAGGCCGTACTCCGAGAGCTCGCGGCCGTAGCCCGACCGCTTGATCCCCCCGAAGGGGAGACGTGGATCGGATTTGACGAGCGCGTTGACGAACACCGTCCCGGCTTCGAGCTCGGCGGCGAGTCGTTCGGCGCGGTCGCGGTCCTCGGTCCAGAGCGAGGCGCCGAGCCCGTACACCGATGCGTTGGCGAGGCGCAGCGCGTCCGCTTCGTCTCGCGCCCGGCTCACCGCCGCCACCGGTCCGAACGTCTCCTCGTCGAACGCCGGCATCCCGGGAGCGACAGCCGTGACGATCGTCGGCGGATAGAAGGCGCCGCGCCCCTCTCGCACGCGGCCACCGCACACCAGGCGCGCGCCGCGTTTGAGGGATTCCTCCACCTGGCGGTGCAGCGCGTCGCGGAGATCGAGCCGAGCGAGCGGCCCGACGTCGGTGCCAGGCGCCAGGGGGTCGCCGACGGTGCGCGCCTGCATCGCCGTCGTGAACCCCTCGAGGAACTGGTCGGCAACCCGCTCGACGACGATGAAGCGTTTGGCGGCGATGCAGCTCTGCCCGCTGTTGATCAGGCGCGCTTCAGCCGCCGTCTCCGCCGCGCGGGGGACGTCCGCGTCCTCGAGCACGATGAACGGATCGCTCCCGCCGAGCTCGAGGACCACTTTCTTCAGCGCGCTGCCGGCGTGCTCGGCGACACTCGCCCCGGCGCGCGGGCTGCCCGTGAGCGTCACGCCCCGAATCCGGGGGTCCGCGATCACCGCTCCGATAGCGTCCGGCTCGAGGAAGACGGACGTGAAAACGCCTTCGGGAAATCCCGCGTCGCGGAACAGCTGCTCGAGCTCGAGCGCGCAGCGGGGCACGCCCGGTGCGTGCTTCAGGATCGCGACGTTGCCGGCAACGAGCGCGGGGGCCGCGAACCGGAAGACCTGCCAGAAGGGGAAATTCCACGGCATGATCGCGAGGACGGGGCCAAGCGGATCGAGTCGCACGAAGCTGCGTGACGCCTCGGTGGGGTAGTCCTGCGGGGCGAGCCACGCCCCGCTCCGGTCCGCAAAGTACTCGCAGGCCAGCGCGCATTTCTCGGCCTCCGCCTCTCCCTGCG
>Ga0335084_10004299_pt1 | contig 14017 bp, 11 predicted proteins | sample Lox_Sample_44_FD_206721 | JGI IMG/M metagenome (GOLD analysis project Ga0335084, IMG submission 206721) | Soil microbial communities from Loxahatchee National Wildlife Refuge, Florida, United States - Lox_Sample_4.4 | ecosystem: Environmental > Terrestrial > Soil > Wetlands | place: USA...
ACACGTGGCTTCCAGTTCGTCGCGTCAAGTACCGAGAGATATTTCGACGGCGTGGGATTTAGCAATTGTCCACCCTTGCAGTTATACCCTGCATCCAGTTCAGGGCACCCGAAAGGAGTTCCGACGACCTGCTGATATTGCACATCGGCAATTTGCAATTGTGAGCGCCGAATAATGGGATCTATTCCGGCATCAATGAAGGGCGCCAGCGCCACCGGCCCGGCGATCGTGATGCGGTACTCGAGGTTCGTCCATGAACTCAGATCGCCACCCGGAAACACAATCTGATCCACCGGAATCGGGATCGTCCAATTTCCCAACCGCGGGTTCGCAGGATTCTTCGGTACAGGAGTGCCATCAGGATTGGTCAAGGTTATGACGTTCGAACTCGGCAGAAAAGCCACCGGCGAGATCGACCGGATGTCGAATCCGCGGATGTCATTTTCTCCGCCCATATAGAAGCGTTGGAACGGCGGAGCCACCAGGCCACCAAATCCACTGATATACGAGCCGTTCAGCGTGAATCCGAGTGCGTTTCGCCCGTGCTGCATGGGGATGAATTGCTTGTACTGCGCGATCGGGCGGATGGATCGGACCGTCCCTCCGAGTCCTGCGAGTTCCGCTCCTAACGTGACCTGACGCCCATGGTGGGGCGAAATGCCACTATCGAGAGTGTTAAACGAGAAGTTCGGGAAAATCTTGCTCGTGATAATTCCGTTGACCGCATTTGGTCCTGAAATGCCTCGGAACGCGATAAAGTCGAACAGATTTTTTGAGGCCGTACTCAAAGGCAGGAGAGTTGTCCGGTCGAGCGAGTATGTCATGCCGAGTCGCTTGAAAGAACGCCGCAGCGGATAGCTCAATGATGTCGTAAAGCCAACACTCGATTGAGAATAATTCTGCAGGTTCTGCAGCACAGCGTTGGGTAGATTCAGCTCTTGCCCACTGAATATGGAAAGCTGCCTTGCCTGGTTGTAGCTGATCTTATTTCCGAAAACCGTAAAACCGAACTGCAACGGCCGGTCAAACATGTACGGCTGCGTATAACCAAACAAAACGCTTCGCGCCAGGTTTCCCAGGCTGATCTGAACTTGCAGCGTCTCGCCTCGGCCCATGAAGTTGTTGGTGGAGTAGTTCATTCCAATGAACGCCCCCTCCAGCCCGCTCACGCCTCCGTTCAATCCGATGCTGTTCTTGCCCTTCTCGTGCACGTGGAGAGTAAGGTCCACCGTCGCGTTCTTTTCGTCCAGCTTTTTCTCGGTTACGTTCGGATCGTCGGGCTTGAGCTGATCGAAGTACGAGAGTTGATTCAACCGCAGCAAGCTCAATTCCCACATGTGGGAGTTGTAGATGCCACCTTCTTCAAGCGCCAACTCACGCCGAATCACCTTGTCGCGCGTTGTCGTATTGCCCTGGAACTCGATCCGACGCACATAGAACTGCTTGCCTTCGTCGATGTCGATTTCGAGATTCGCCAGCTTCTTCTCATCATCGAATGTCGTTCCCGGAACACCCGTGTAGTTGATATATCCATACTGGCCGTAGGCCTTCCGCAGATTCTCCAGGCCCTTGGCGATCTTGTCCCGGCTGAACACATCTCCATCCTTAAGTGGAAACATCTGTCGCAGGGCCGCGGTATTCGAAATTGCCTTGTTGTTCTTGAATGTGATCTTGCCCAGTCGGTATTTGTCACCTTCGTCGATCGGCATCGTGAGATCGACGGCTTTTCCCGGCCCTGCCTGGATCAATGGAATGTGAAATCCCTTGTGACCGGTATCGTGGATCTCCGTCTTTGGATCATTCACGACGACTTTGAAATATCCGCGGTTCTGATACTCGGCGCGCACCCGCTCGGTGTCTTCTTCCAGTTTGGTTGCGTCGTAGGTTTTGGCGAACAGATTCTCGAGGAAGATCGAGTGCGGAATGCCGATGGGCTTCAAGTTTTTCATCGAAGCGCGCAGCAAGCGACTGCTAATGTTCTTGTTCCCCTCGAAATGGATTTTGCCGACCTTGACCTTCGGACCTTCTTTCACCACGAAGGTAATGCCAACCGCCGCGGGAGGAATCTGCCGCACTTCGGTTCGAATCGTTGCAAATTGCCGCCCGTGCTCGGAGAGCAGCGCCTTGATCGAAACCTCTGCCTTCTTAATGCGCGTTGGATCGTACTGGCTTTCGACCACCAGACCGACTTTCTCCTGCTTGAACCGGTCCAGCACGTCGCTGTTCGAAACCGAACTCAACCCCACATAGTTGATCTCGCGGATGGTTGGCTTCTCTTTCACCTGGACCGTGATCCGCCATCCTTTTGGCGTCTGCTCGCGAAGGAATTTAATGTCCTCGAAGTAGCCGGTATTCCACAGCGAGTTGAAATCTCGTTCTAGTGCCGGTGCGTCATAGATGTCCCCAGCCTTGGTGAAAATGCGTGACCGGATCGTATCGGCAGGAATACGGCGGTTTCCCGTCACATTGATTTCCGAGATCACTTCGGTCTGCGCCGATGCGAGGCTTGTCGCCCCCGCAAGGAGCGTGGCAAACACCAACAATAGTCCGCACAGCCGACAGCTGATCTTCATCCAAAACCGTTGAAATGAATGAGATGGCACCGATGCAGCCCTCGGAAACGAGGGAGCCTTGGGTACGACAAGGTTCTCCGAATGAAAGCGAAAAGGAATCGCTACTACCTCAGCCTCTGGGATGTAAGAAAACTGTCATTATACGGTAGAGCACGAGAATGCGTCCAAGTTGCGGCTTTTCAATGCACGTCTTCGGCCGCTCATACCACATTCTTAGCAAAGCAGTTGAGATTAGGGCATGGATCAGAAACCACTCTCACTGGCCACTGATTTTCTCTACTTCAACCAAGACGGAATAAAACGTGGCCGAGTTGCCCATGTCGGTAAGTTTTTCTGAGGTTAGGCTGTTGATGCTCTGAAATCCAGGGGTCATCTTCGCCCAATTTAGGCTTGCGGAAACAACTCCCGGTTGCACTTTTCCGTCCACTCGAGCCCGAAGCTCGATCTCTCCTCTCTGGTTGAATACTCGAACCCGGTCGCCATCTGCAATTTTTCGCGCTCCTGCGTCGAATCTCGAGATCTCCAGTAGTCCGATTTCTTCCATAGCTTGCACCGAGGGGAGGTTTGAGAATGTCGTGTTCAGGAAGTTGTCAGCCTTTCGCGCCAGCAGTTCCAGCGGAAACGTAATAGGGTTCGAACTATGACGCGATTCCGAAGGTGGTATGAACGCAGCCACCGGATCGAGTCCCTGAGACTTCAGCGCTTCCGAGTACAACTCCGCCTTTCCGGAAGCCGTGCGGAAACCGCCGCGAGCGAAGGGAAGGAAGTACTCGCTTTGTTTGGAATTTCGCTCCCTAATCAGACCCGTCGGGACTGAATGTTCGCTGATCGCTGACTCCTGACTCCTGATCCCTGATCCCTGTCCGCTGAAATTCATTCTCACGAAGCCTTCTTCCAGCCGCTCCCGAGTCATACCCTCCATCCACGAATCGTTCGACTCCAGCGCCGAGTCGATCATCTCGTCGACAGTTTCACGGAAACATCCCTCTTCAAAGCCCATGCGCTGCGCCAGCGCCCGGAACACTTCCACATTCGACCTACATTCCCCGATCGGCTCGATCGCCTGATTCGACACCTGCAAGTAGTAATGGCCATAGCCTTTCTGCAGGTCTTTGTGTTCGAAGAACGTCGTCGCCGGCATCACAATATCGGCATAGTCGGTGGTATCGGTCAAAAATTGCTCGTGTACTACCGTGAATAAGTCTTTCCGCAGCAAACCGCGGATCACTTCCTGATGATTCGGGCATACAGCGGCCGGATTTGAGTTGTAGACGAACAACGCTTTCACCGGCGGATCGTGCACATCGTTCAGTGCGCGGCCCAGTTCGACCATGTTGATGGTACGTGCTTCGCGTCCGAGAGAAGTCCGCATGAGGTCCGGACGCTTCAAGGCGTCAGACTTGAAATCGGCGGCTCCGCTCAAAGACATTTGCAGCCCTCCGCCGACCTCTTTCCATGACCCTGTGATGCAGGGCAGCATGACGACTGCTCGCGTTGCCATTCCGCCACCCTCCGACCGCTGCACACCATAGTTCAGTCGAATCGCCGACGGACGCACTGTCGCGTATTCTCGCGCCAGCCGTCGAATGTCATCCGCCGCGATGCCCGTCCACTGCGCTACTCGTTCCGGCGGATAGTCTTTCACCTTCTCGCGCAGTTGCTCGAATCCAAGCGTGTACCCGGAAACGTAATCGGCGTCGTGGAGATTCTCGCTGATGATGACGTGCATCATTCCGAGTGCAAGTGCCGCATCGGTCCCAGGGTTGATCGGCAGGTACCAATCTGCGCATTCAGCGGTGCGCGTGCGATAGGGATCGATGACCACCAGCTTTGCGCCGTTCCGTCGTGCTTCTACGATGAACGGCCACAGATGCACGTTGTTGGCATGGATATTCGAAGCCCAAGCGATAATGTATTTCGAATGCCGGAACTGCTCGGGCTCTGTTCCAAGTTTCACCCCGAGCACAGACATCAGCCCTGCCTCGCCCGCGGCCGAGCAAATCGTGCGGTCCAGTTGGGAAGCGCCCAGCCGGTGAAAGAACCGGCGGTCCATTGACCCACCATTCAGAGCGCCGAGGGTTCCGCCGTAGGAATACGGCAAGATCGACTCGCTTCCAAAGTCGTCCGCAATTGTGCGGAAACGCGTCGTGATTTCGCCGAGGGCCTCGTCCCACGAGATGCGTTGCCAGGTCTGCGAATTGCTATCTAATCGAGCCTGAGCAGTTGTGGTCGGCCCTTTAGCGCCTACTCTCCGCATTGGGTACAGCACCCGGTCCGGCGAGTACACCCGGTCGAGATACTTCGACACCTTCGCACACAAAAATCCGCGCGTCACCGGATGCTTCGGATCCCCCTGAATCTTCGTGGCCCGCCCATTCTGCACAGTAATCAGGACCCCACACGCGTCCGGACAGTCATGCGGACAGGCAGCTTTCACAATCTGGCTCATGTTTGTCCGATTATACGTGCGCTCCTTCGATCGTTTGTCACGCCCGCGAGGAGGGTGGTCCTTCGAAACGAGAACTTCTCAGCCAGCAACCCAAGACCTGAACCACGAAGGACACGAAGATTCACGAAGGATTTCCTTCGCGTACTCTCCGGTCCATTGTGTTTGATGATTTCAGGCGGATCTATTTCAATTCCAGAACTTCTTTCTCCTTCGCCTTGCTCATGTCTTCCATTTTTTTGATCTCGCCGTCAGTCAGCTTCTGGATCTCGTCCAGCGAACGCTTCTCTTCATCTTCGGTGATCTTCTTATCCTTCATCGCCTTCTTGATGGCATCGTTCCCGTCACGGCGGATGTTCCTGATCGCAGTGCGGTGCTCTTCCAGCACGCGATGTAGGTGCTTCACCATGTCCTGACGTCGCTCTTGCGTCAGCGGCGGCACTGGCACGCGGATCATCTTTCCATCATTCATGGGATTCAGTCCTAGGTCTCCGGACCGAATGGACTTCTCAATCGCGCCCAGTTGCGACGGATCGAATGGCTGCACCGTAATCAGCTGAGCTTCTGGAGCGTGCACCTGCGCAACCTGGTTCAACGGCATCTGTGCGCCGTAGCAATCCACGGTCACACCATCCAGCATATGCACAGACGCCCGGCCCGTTCGCGTCGCAGCCATTGCCTTGCGAAAGTCTTCGACGGCCTTGTCCATCCGCGTCTTTAACTGCGCGTATGTATCTTTGAGTCCAGCAATTGAAGCCATGATCGCCATAAAGTCAGCTCCATTCCAAAACGTCGAATTATAAACCTGCAAAATCACAAACCACAAAGGACACGAAAGATCACGAAGTATGTTCTTCTTCGTGGACCTTCGTGTCCTTCGTGGTTATTGCTTCTAGGCGCTTACCAACGACCCGATCTTTTCGCCAAGCACAACACGCCGAATGTTTCCGGAATCATTCAGACTGAAAACGACGATCGGCAGGTTGTTGTCCTTGCACAGTGAGATCGCCGTGGAATCCATTACCTTCAGCCCGAGTTTCAGAACGTCCATATAGGTAATCCGGTTGAACTTTGTGGCCCCGCTGACTTTCAACGGGTCGGCGTCATAAATCCCGTCAACTTTGGTGGCCTTCAGGATGGCATCCGCCTTGATTTCCATAGCTCGCAGCGACGCTGCCGTATCGGTGGAGAAATACGGATTCCCAGTCCCCCCGGCGAAGATCACTACGCGGTTCTTCTCGAGATGCCGGATCGCCCGCCGCCGAATGAAGGGCTCGGCCACCTGATTCATCTCAATTGCGGATTGCACCCGCGTATAGACGTCTTGCTTCTCGAGTGCATCTTGCAGTGCCAGCGCGTTGATAACAGTCGCCAGCATGCCCATGTGATCGGCCGAAACACGGTCCATCTCTTTGGCCTGCTGTGCCACACCACGGAAGAAGTTCCCGCCGCCGACGACGATGGCGATCTGGATACCGAGGCTGTGCACCTCAGCGATCTCAGCCGCAATTCCATGAATACGTTCATTGGAAACACCAAAACCCTGATTCGCTGCTAGAGCTTCGCCGGAGAGCTTCAGAAGGATTCGCTTGAAGACAGGGGTTGGATTCGTCATGCGGTCAGTCCCACAATGGTAGCGCTAGCGTCTCGCTCTGCGCACTCGACAGCATAAACTAAAAGGCGCCCCGAAGGGCGCCTTTGAGCTATTCAGCCTTTGGCTCTACAGGTTTTGTGATTGCGATGGTCTCGCCTGCGTCACCCACCTTGAACCGGGCAAAGCGGCGCACGGCGATATTCTCGCCGAGCTTGCCGACCTTCGAGGCAATCAGCTGGCCGATCGAGATCGTCTGGTCTTTGATGAAAGGCTGCTCGAGCAAGCAGACTTCCTCATAAAACTTTTCCATCTTGCCATTCACCATCTTCTCGGCAATGTGCTGCGGCTTGCCGCTGGCAATCGCCTGCGCCAGGAAGATTTCTTTCTCGCGCTTAAAGTCAGCCTCGGTCACATCTTCCTTGCGGACATACTTCGGGTCACTTGCAGCGACGTGCATAGCGATGTCGTGCGTAAGCTCCTTGAAGTCATCGGTGCGCGCCACGAAGTCGCTCTCGCAGTTAATTTCGACCAGCACACCAATCTTGCCGCCGGCGTGAATGTAGCTAGCCACTGCCCCTTCGCTGGTAACGCGCGCCGCTTTCTTGGCCGCGACCGAAACACCCCTCTTGCGCAGAACGACGACTGCCTGCTCCATGTCGCCCTTGGCTTCGGTCAACGCCTGCTTGCAATCCATCATGGGAGCTCCGGTCTTCTCGCGGAGCTCTTTCACTTGTGTTGCTGAAATATTCGCCATAGTAGTGCTCATAAAGGTTCCAGTTTCGCGTTTCTAGTTTCGAGTGTGTTGGGAAGCTATCGTTATTTCAGGCCACTCGAAACTTGAAACCTGAAACTCGAAACCTTAGACAATTAAACCCGCGCCGGGATGTTCCTAGCAAGACCCGCGCGGGTCAGAAATCCAAAGCCCGGTTTTTTTACTGGCAACTGACCACTGGCAACTTCTGTTAGACCGTCTGGCTTTCGACCTTCGGCAGGTCTGCGTCTTCGTTCGCCACCGGCTTCTTGTGGGTCCCCGGGCCCAGCACTTCTTCCATACTGATGTCTTCCGAGGCATCCACACCAGCCTCTCCTGCCTGGTACTCGTCGGCAACCGCAGCCTCCGCGTTTTGCGCTTCGTCAGTCGCAGCTTGCATGTCGGCAACCTGCTTGTCGGTCATTAACTGCGCACCTTCCGCAATCGATTCCGAAATCTTCGACGTGAACAGACGGATGGCCCGTAGCGCGTCGTCATTGCCCGGGATCACATAATCCACTTCGGTCGGATCGCAGTTCGTGTCTACCACCGCGACAACCGGGATCCCCAGCTTACGCGCCTCGCGTACCGCAATCTGCTCTTTGTTCGAGTCGATGACAAAGATCGCGTCGGGCAACCGGCTCATGTTCTTGATACCCGCCAGGTTCGCCTGCAGATGCTTCCGCTCGCGCTCGAGCTTAATAACTTCCTTCTTCGGCAGCAGCTCGTAGCGGCCATCCGTGGCCATGTCGTCGAGTTCCTTCAACCGCTTCACCGACTTCTGCACGGTGACCCAGTTGGTGAGCAGTCCGCCCAGCCAGCGCTGGTTGATGTAAAATCCGCCGCACTTCTGCGCCTCTTCGGCGATGGCATCCTGTGCCTGGCGCTTGGTGCCCACGAAGAGAACAATCTTCCCATCGGCCGCCAGATCCTGCACAAACTTCGACGCCTCTTTGAACATCTTCAGCGTCTTCTGCAAATCGATGATGTAAATCCCATTGCGCTCTCCGAAGATGTATTCCTTCATCTTGGGATTCCAGCGCTTCGTCTGATGCCCGAAGTGAACTCCCGCTTCGAGCAACTCCTTCATGGTGATGGTAGCCACGTTTCTCCTTTGTTAGTCTGCATCGGAAAAGCAGTTGTCGGTACCCAGTTGCCAGTTGCCAGCAACACTCTTAAGCAACTAACAACGGGCAACCGGCAAACATTCCCGATTGCCATTCCCGTCCCCGTACCGCAAGGCACGGGAAGAATTGAACACCAAAATCAGCCACTAGCTTCTAGCTATTAGCCAAATCTTCTGATTCCGAGCAGCGCGAGCAACCGATTTTCACTCGGGACTCGGGACCCGCAACTCGGGACTGCAAGCGCTAGCGCTTGCTGAACTGGAACCGCTTTCTCGCGCCCTTTTGTCCGTACTTCTTGCGCTCTTTGCCGCGCGAGTCACGGCTGATCATGCCTTCGGACTTCAGCTTCTTGCGAAGCTCAGCATTAAACTGCATCAGCGCCCGAGCGATGCCCAGCTTCACGGCATCGGCCTGACCGCGAACGCCACCGCCCAACACGCTGGCGACAACATTGAACTGAGCCGCTGCTTCCGCCGACATGAGCGGAGACTTCGCCGCCGACCGCTGCGCCGGAGTCACGAAGTACTCCTCAAACGCCCGACCGTTAACTTTGAAATCGCCGCTTCCGGGGCGTAAAAATACACGAGCAATCGCCGACTTTCGCCGTCCCGTTCCGTAGTATTGAACCAACTCTGCCATGTTTAGCTTCGAGCCATGAGCCACGAGCTCCGAGCAAACCAGAGAACCTCGTCCCCGACTCTTAACCTTTCAAATAAGAATTACTCGCAGCTCGTAGCTCGTAGCTCGTAGCTTCCTTACGACACCGCCACTTTTCGCGGCTTGTACTCTCGAACTTCCAGCTTGTAATCCTGAGGCTTCTGCGCCTGGTGCGGATGCTTGTCGCCCTTATACACATTCAGCTTCGAGAGCATATGTGCCGCCAGCTTGTTTTTCGGCAACATCCGGCGGACGGCCGCCTCAATGATGGCTTCTGGCTTCGTCACAATCCGGGTTTTGTAAGACTCGGTCCGCAGTCCACCCGGGTAACCCGTGTAACGCTGATATAGCTTGACCTCCGCTTTCACACCGGTCGTACGGATCTTCTCGGCATTGATCACGATCACGTGATCCCCCGCGTCGATAAACGGCGTGTACTGCGGATTCTCTTTACCCATAAGGATGCGCGCTACTTGCGAAGCCAGACGACCGAGCGTCTGCCCATCCGCATCCACGACGTACCACTTGCGCACAATTTCCCCCTGCTTGGGGAAATACGTTGACATCGGAACTCTCCCAGATTGAAAAAGGCTGCGAAAGAAAACCGCTCGTTGATTCCCCGGCGAGAGACGCCAGGACCATCAGGCGGGGCAACCACACCACTACCAAAGTCTTTAATTTACCGAACCCTGCGAGCAATTGTCAACGCAAGGTTACGTCAGAACTGAGCCCTTTCGTCCGCTACTCCAGGAAGTGAAACGTATATGCTTTGCCGGTAGAGCCGGACGCGGTGGAACCGGTAATGCCGGGCGCCAGAAAGCCGTACTCACCTGTCAGCAGTTTCTCCGTATCACTGAAAGTAATCTTGTATGTGTGCTTGGCAATTCGAGTCTGCTCAAACTTTACGGCATCACGGGAAGATCCGCCCGAGGAATGAAACACCCCGCCCGTCATCGTACGGAACTCGCGCGAATCGCTATGAGTGCGCATCTTCACCAGTTGAAAGTCGGTGCCTTCGACTCCATCGGGCGTCTTGATAATGAACTCTAACGGAGATCTCAAATCGGTGGTGCTCTTCGGGCCGTTCAGCCTTCCGTTCACGTCTCCTTTGACAATTCCTTGCGTCGCAATGGACTTCATTAGACCACCTGACTTCCAGTTCACCGCCTCGCTCGGAATCGGTGTCCAGACATCCTTCACCCTGTAATAGACTCCGACATCCATATCCGCATAGGGGTCTGCGGCCTTGGTCTCGGCCGGCGCTGCGGGCTGCGCACTGTTCTTTGCCGCCATTGCGGCCAGAATTTTTTCCGAAACACCATCGGCTTTTAGGGCTACCAGGGTATCGGGCGTCAGTTCGTATTGCCCCGGTTGATTTTGGATCATCGAGACAATGAGGTCCTCGCCAAGGCCGGCCTTTGACATCTTCACGACGGCAGCATTGTCCAGAGCTTGCTGCGCCAGCATCAGCGGGCACAGTATAAGAATCACGACGGCCAGAAAGTGGCTGCGCATTTGGATTTCTCCTTATCCGCCGCGCATTCTACACGCTCTGGCTCGATTCTGCTGTAACCGTGCTAACATGCCGGCCACGCTGCGACGCCACCGAATTGTCAGCCTTTCACTGTTCCTTGCGAGTTTGACGCTCGCCGGTTATGGCGGTGAAGGCGAGGTTGGCCAGCCCGCACCACGCTTCCGCGCCAGGACCACCACCGGCGAACAGTTCAACAACGAAAACACCAAGGGAAAGGTTGTTCTCTTCGAGTTTTGGACCACCTGGTGCAAGTACTGCGAAGAGGAAGCAGAGTTAGTGGACAACATCGCCAAAGAATTCAAGAACAAGAATCTGATTGTTCTCGCCGTCGACGTTCTTGAGCCAGACAAGACTGTCAAAAGCTACTTAGTCGAACATCCACGTTCCGTGCCTATCGTCCTTACGCGGGACACTAACCTCGCCGCTATGTACAACGCGCAGGTCTATCCAATTTATGTCGTTGTGGGTCGCGACGGAAATATTGCAGGCGAACAACGCGGTGCTGCCGGAGAGCGGGGTATGCGCAATATGCTCAAACAAGCCGGTTTGGAATCTGAAGACTGATCGTTCCCGATTGCGAAGACATCCTTACTTTCACACCTTCGATCTCCGCACCAATCTTCTCTGACGTTGGGCAAGTCTCGTGACCCCGAACTCACAATCATGGCGCGTTACCAGGTGAGAGCGGAACGGACACCATCACAGCCCAATCTGCCATCAGAAATATCACTTTAGGAGAAGACTTACATGTTCGGGATCAATCACAATTCGAAACTGCTGTCCGGACTGACGGCAAAATCCATGCGGGCAGCCTTCATGTTAACCCTGGGCTTGGTCGCGATGGTCACACCCCGCGCTAACGCGCAATTCACCTATAACGCGCTGCGATTAAGGTCGACTTACCTACAAGGTCAACCCAATACGATTACTACGACCTGTGCAGTAGCAAACTGCACGGCTAATCCAACGCCCATCTTCGTGCCGGCTTCGCTCAACGTCCAGTGCCCTAAGCCAGCTGGTCAATACTGCGAGTTCTACATTCACTTGGAGTCGCAGGATATTACTCTGACCCAACGCGATACGGGCATGTTCCGATTTTGGGTGGACAATGCTGCGGCGAATCCCGGCCCTGTGGATGCCGCAGGTTACTTCACTTGGGACAACAACGACGGCGGTTCGGTCAATGCTGCGCCGTTCTCACATTCCTATGCCGTGGTCGCCCACGTCTATAACCAGGACGCCAACCAGAATCATACAGTCGAGGTCGATGTCAGTTGCGTGGACGCGAACGGGAGCGCGCTATGCACCGTGAGTTCCGGATTCTCCACCCTGGAGGTCAATGTTTACTAGGCAAGGGATAATCGATTTCCTTCAAGGGCGCGAACTCCCGGAGTTGGCGCTCTCCCTTTTGGAAACCTGATTATTCATACGCGAGCGCGTCGATCGGATCTTTCTGTGCGGCTTTAAATGCCGGGTACAATGCCCCGGCTATAGCACCTACCAGCGCGATGATCGTCGCCCTCATCACCCAAACGTAACTCCAGTACAGACGCTGGACCGGACGCTCAAACATGATTACGCGCCTCGTGATCAGGCTGATCACAATCCCCCCTATGATCCCGATAATCGCCAACAATATGGTCTCCCGCAGCACGACATTGACGATGTAAATCTTCGATGCGCCCAACGACTTCAGAATGCCGATCTCGCGTGTGCGTTCCATCACGGCGGTATACATCGACTGAAAGATCACAAGGAATCCCACAACAATGGCAATCCCAATCACAATCTCGATGGCGACGTTAAATCCCGGCAGATTATCTGGCGTCATCATCGATAAGTATTCCGACATGGAACGCACTCCATACTGCTGCATCCCGGGCGTTGCTTTGATCTCATCTTCCACCAAGTTGATGTTGGCGGGATTATCCACTTTCAAATAGAACGCGGAAACTCGGCCCTCGTCCCCGCGGAGAGCTTGCATCGTCGTGAGTGGCAGAAATTTACGCCCGCCTTTTCCATGCGGGACAATGCCGCAGATCCTGAACGGTTGGTTGAGCACTTCAACGGTATCGCCGATTTTCTGGTGGTTCATTCCGGCGAAGTAATCGTCAACTATGACGTCATTCGGCCCCTGAAACGGACCGCCAGCAAGATACTCGAACTTGGGCGGAAGCTGATCGTAGGTGGCGAGGTCAATGCCGTAAACAATCTCGAGAGGCTTCTGACTGAAGGCCCAATACACCGGCACCGCAACGGTCACGTGGTCTTTCTTTCGCAATACATCGCCGAGCTTGATCGAAATCGGGGCACCGCCCGTCCCGATCAACAGTGAGTTGGGCGGCATGACTAGAAGGTCGGCGCCAACCCCATGTTGGCTTTCTTTCGACCCGGTGAGATAGCCGTAGAAAACCGCTACGACCATCAGAATCATGGTGACCTCGAGCGCGATCGCGCTCGTGGTCACGAGCGATCGAGTTGGCCGATGCGCGAGATTGGAAACCACCAGTTTGTTAATCATGGGGAATGGTCGAATGTTGTGCGCTGAACTGCGAAACGGCTTGGTTGTTGTTCTTCCTGAATGCCGACTATCGCTTGTTACTTCCGGCCGGGCGGCATCGCAAGGCTTGACTGCGGATGATCCAGATGCACGACTTGCGCTCCCGCCGGTTGCTGGAGAACGAACTGTTCATCCTTCAGTGGTTTGTTGATCTCCACCTTCAGCATGTTCAGCTTGATGTCATACTCTTCCTCTGGCCGGTAAATCTCGATCTTCGAAGGAAAGCTGAGGCCGTCGAAGTCCTTGTACTCGGCATAGTGAGCATCGGTCGCCACTTTGCCATCATCGCTGTAAATGAACTGCCGGTGCGGCTTCAGGTCGGTCCGCCCAAAAATAATCTTGCGCGACAGAATCCAGCCATCTCCCGCCTTCTTGATGATCGTTAACTCGTAATCATCCTGCAGAACGCGGTGCCCCTTGGCATCGTGCAGCGTTTCGTACCCGTTCTCCATCACCGCAATTTCTGAGTTCGGGTCGATATGCCGGATCAGCAGCGCCTCATAGATGTCCTGCGGTCGGATATTCTCCATCGGCTGATCGGAGCTTGCCGTAATCTTCTTGTTTTCTCCGACCACGAACTTGTTCTTGGGAGGAATCCACAGTTTGAATTCCCTACCGTCGCTGACCATGTCGAAAGCCGTGGTGCGGACGTACGGCATCAATCCGATCATGTGGAGCGCGTCCGGCTTCTTCGCCAGGACGTAGCCTCGGATTTCCGTGTAGTCGGTAACGTGGCCCTTCTTCACCCCTCCTGCTGAACTGGCTATATCCACAG
>Ga0335084_10004300_pt1 | contig 14017 bp, 12 predicted proteins | sample Lox_Sample_44_FD_206721 | JGI IMG/M metagenome (GOLD analysis project Ga0335084, IMG submission 206721) | Soil microbial communities from Loxahatchee National Wildlife Refuge, Florida, United States - Lox_Sample_4.4 | ecosystem: Environmental > Terrestrial > Soil > Wetlands | place: USA...
AATCGCATGTCAAAAGATAACAAAAATACATTGTTGACTGTATGGTTAACCCATTAATCACAAAAAAATCTTTTATGTTTTTCTTACTCAAAGAAAAACGATAAGAAGATAAATTCTTGGCGTCAGCCCTTATCCGATGTACACAAAGAGGTTCCTGAAGGCAGGCGATACTTCCGGAACGTCTGAGAACCTTTCTCATGAAATGCTCGTCGGCCAGCAAATAGTCTGCATCATAACGGAAGCTGTCCTTTCGGAACACGAGAGACGTATGGTTGACAATGTCAGCTACGAAAGGATTTCCTATCAGGATAAGAACACCCTTGTCTTCATAAAAGAAATATGTATTAGTTCCACAGGCGACAAAATCACGGTTATCATTTAAGAACCTTACCTGGGTCTCAATTTTTTCACGGAACCATACGTCGTCATGGTCCTGGATAGCAATGTAATCTCCTGCGGCACGTTCGATAAGATAGTTCAACCCGTCATACGGACCAAATGCATGATCGCTGCTGTACACATTCAAGCGCGGGTCCTTGAAGGAACTGATGACATCCATCGTCCTATCGCTCGATTTATTATCGAGGATCAATAACTCTACATTCTGATACGATTGCTCTAAACAACTTCTTATTGTTTTGGCGACAAAGTTTTCCGCATTGTAGGAAACGACAAGGATGCTAACGAGTTTTTCCATGTCCCTGCCGCACTGCGCTATTTCCTTTTAAAGAAAGCGTCTATTTTCATGCCTAACCATTTTAGCATTTCATTCACAGAATATTTGAGTCTTTGCGTGAACAATGATTCAGTTGTCTTCCACTTGCCATATCCGGGCGTTGTATAAATCCATACGAAGTTCTTTTCATGTTTTTTTAGCACCCTCTCCAATGTGTGATAATATTCCCTGCTCAGTCCGAAATTAAGAGCAAACGAAACCTTATGAAAGCGTTTTGGGGGCAATGCGCCCTTTGACTTATGAACCACAAAAAATGGAATCACATACACGCCCTTCTTCAGAGTGAGCATCGTAAGGCAATAATCCACGCCGTACAGGTGCCAATTGTCACATGAGTTCTCATCAAATTGATATCTTTGAAAAATTTCCCGTGGAATGATTAGTAATAGCTCATCAAGTGTCTGTACTCGCTCAGGTGAGTGTATAGGATTGCCTATGTGCTCCCTCTCATCCCCGTGGCTGATAACATTTCTCATCCTTTGCGAAACGCTATCGCCTTCTTCAACACTCCCCACCACACCCGCAATGCCCAGATTCGGAATAGTATCCAGCATTTCTTCAGCATCCTCTAACCATGCGTTTGAAGGTAAACTTACATCTTGATGAACGAACATGATATATTTCCCCTTTGCTTGGTTTCCACCAAAATTAAGGGCCTGGGCTGCAGATTGAAAACTCTGCTGTGCAGTATCAACGGTTATCATCTCATACTCAACCGTTTGGGCCTTAAGACTCTTGAGGAGCCACTCATTCAATACTGCAGAATTCCTGCATGCACAAACTACAGAAATCATCCTCTATGTGACGGTGTGCCTTTTGATGTGTGAAAACTGACAGCAGCACGGCAGGGAGCTGAGAAGGGTTCTTACCATATACGCTTTTTTTTGCGCTTTACCAATTACTAACCCATGAATTCAAATGGTGCCGGTGGTGGGAATCGAACCCACACGAGGTTGCCCTCACCGGATTTTGAGTCCGGCGCGTCTGCCAGTTCCACCACACCGGCGCATTAAAAAGATAGCATAACAAATTGCCAAATGACAAATGAGCACTTAACTCGCGCAGTGGTGTGATCCCCAGATTTTGACATTTACACCCTTATACTTTATCCTTCATGTATGGCAAAAGAATATGTGGACTTTCTCGTCATTGGAAGCGGCGTCGCGGGTCTCAGGGCAGCCATTGAATTGGCACCCCACGGTACTGTCCTTATTGCAACAAAGGACCTTCCGTCGGAGAGCAGCACAGAATATGCGCAAGGGGGCATTGCCGTTGCGCTGAGCGACGAGGACGAGGTGGGTATTCACAGGGAAGACACGCTCAAGGCCGGGGATGGCCTCTGCCGTGAAGACGCGGTAAAGGTCCTTGTTGAGGAGGGCCCAGAGAGAATCATGGAACTGATCTCCTGGGGTGCAGAGTTCGACAGGGAGGGAACAAGGCTCGCCTTTACGAGGGAGGCGGCTCATTCCAAAAACCGTATTCTCCATGCCCACGGTGACTCTACAGGAAAAGAACTGGAAAGGGTTCTCCTTACCAAGGTTCGCACCTGCCAATCCGTGAAGAAATATCCCTTTGCATTTACCATTGACCTGATTGTGGATGACGAAAGATGTTGCGGTGCATATATGGTAAAAAAGGGGGAACAGATCAGCCTTTTCGCCAAGGCAACTATTCTTGCCACAGGTGGTGCAGGCCAGATATATGAAAGGACAACAAATCCCGCAGTGGCCACAGGAGACGGAATAGCCATAGCCTTCCGGGCCGGGGCTGTTCTCGAAGATATGGAATTTGTTCAGTTTCATCCTACAAGCCTCTATATGCCGGGAGCGCCCAATTTCCTCCTGAGCGAGGCCATGAGGGGCGAAGGAGCCATTTTAAGAAACATTCACAGCGAACCATTCTTGAAACACTATCATCCCTTGGCAGAGCTTGCACCCCGGGATATCGTATCCAGAGCGATCATCTCTGAGATGGTAAAGACCGGAAGCGCCCATGTGTATCTCGATCTCACCCACCTCGAAAAGGATTTTGTAAGAAAAAGATTCCCCCGGATCAACCTCACCTGCAGGATGTACCATATTGATATCACGCAAGACCTCATCCCGGTTTCTCCGGCAGCACACTACCTCATGGGAGGCATCAAGACCGATCTCGCTGGGGCAACAACCATACGAGGTCTTTACGCAGCAGGTGAAGTAGCGTGTACAGGAGTTCACGGCGCAAACAGGCTCGCGAGCAACAGCCTCCTCGAAGGCCTCGTATTCGGTGCGCGGGCGGGAAAGGCAGCGGCCCACTACAGGGCAGAAGCGCGGGAGGGCGGAGGCATCAAAGAAGAGCCCTCCTCTCATGCCCCTCCCGCGTTTCCGGATTCCCGTGCATTCTCTCCCAAGGAGATAAGGAGTTCACTTAAGAAAATGATGTGGGAGAAGGTAGGAATCATACGATGTGCGGAATCGCTCTCTATGGCGCAAGATGCCATTTCCCAGTGGCTCCCTTCGGTGGGAGGAGCTTCTTTCAGCAGGGAAGAACAGGAACTCAAAAACATGATCACCGTCGCCAGTCTCATAACCGAAGCGGCGCTGGCACGAAGGGGAAGCGTCGGAGCGCACTACCGTTCAGACTATCCTACAAGGGGTGAGGACTGGCAACAGCATCGCACGTGGCAGAAGCCTAAGTAACAGAGATGTGCGGGGAATACGGTTTTCCCCCTGTCTCATATATCATGATTTCTTAGATGCATCTCCCGGAGCCTGGATGTGATATGCCTTTATCTTCCGGTGCAGGTTGCTCCTTTCGATGTCCAGTATCTCGGCAGTTCTTGATACATTCCAGTTATTCTCTTCAAGCTTCCTCGATATGAAGTCCCTTTCGAAGGTTTCCCGAGCCTGCTTCAGTGTCCTGCAATTGAGATACTCCACGCCCTCGTGTCTTCCCGCAAGATGAAAGTCTTTTGCATAGATATCTGCAGAAGGGGTCATGATCACAAGCCTTTCGATGAGGTTCTTTAGTTCCCTTATGTTTCCGGGCCAGTCATATTCCTGAAGACCCTTTATCGCGTCAGCCATAATCCTCTTTGGTGGTTGTCCGTACTCTGCGGCAAGAGACTTTACGAAATAATCCACAAGAGCCGGGATATCCTCCTTATGTTCCCTTAGGGGTGGTACTACAAGGGGGACAACATTAAGCCTGAAGAAGAGGTCATCCCTGAATTTCCCTCTCTTCACCTCCTCTGCGAGGTCTTTGTTTGTCGCGGCAATAATCCTCACATCAACCTTGATGGTGGTATTTCCACCCACCCTCTGAAAATCCTGCGTCTCGATCACCCTCAGCACCTTTGACTGGGTCTGAAGAGACATATCACCGATTTCATCCAGAAAAAGAGTCCCTGTATCCGCAAGTTCAAATTTCCCCTTCTTTTTTTCGAAGGCCCCTGTGAACGAACCCTTTTCGTGACCGAACAGCTCGCTCTCAATAAGCTCATAAGGCATCGCCGCGCAATTAAGCTCCACAAAAGGCCTTTCTCCGCGACCACTCTTGGCGTGGAGAAGCCTTGCAACAAGCTCCTTCCCTGACCCGCTCTCCCCGGTGATGAGCACTCTACTGTTACTCTGTGCAGCCATCTCTATCTGGGCGCGGAGGGTTCTCATTGGAGGAGAGTCCCCAATGAGCTTCCATTTTCTCGTGAGATTCTCCTTCAATTCCCTGTTTTCCTTCTCAAGGGAGCTCTTTTCCAAGGCGCGTCTGGCACTCAGGACAACCCTTTCCAGGGAAAGGGGTTTCTCGAGGAAGTCGTACGCTCCCGTCCTCGTTGCCTGCACCGCAACCTCAATATTGCCGTGTCCGGAAATCATTATTACAGGGACTTCTCTCTTGAGGGCCGCAATCTCCTGCAGCGTCTGTATGCCGTCCATTCCGGGCAACCATACGTCCAGGATTATCAGATCAGGAAACTGCTCGTGCAGAATTACAAGGGCATCTTCCCCTGAACCGGCGCTCACGACGCGATACCCCTCATCCTCCAAAATCACCGAAAGGCTCTCCCTGATGCCTTCCTCGTCATCAACGATAAGAACTAAAGGATTCAATCTACTCCTCCTTTATTGGCATCTCAATGGTAAAGACCGTTCCCCGGGGCACATTATCCCTTACCCGGATGTATCCCATATGCTCTCTCACGATCCTGTGCGCAATAGCAAGGCCGAGCCCTGTCCCCTCCTTTTTTGTGGAGAAGTAGGGAAGAAAGAGCCTTTCTTTATCTTCCTCCCGTATTCCCGGTCCGTTATCGGCTACGTCCATAAACAGCCTGTTTGAAGATATATTAAGATGAACCGTCACTTCTATAGCGCCCTTACTGTGCATCGCCTGTATGGCGTTCTCAAAAAGGTTTATCAGAACTCTCTTGAACTGTTCTCCGTCCATATCAACGAGCGGCATATCCTCAGGAAGCGACACTCTTATGGATAAGCCCTTATAGTCCCTGTAAAGATTCACCACCTCGTCCAGTATGGCAACGAGGATGGTGGGCGATTTGTAAATTTCAGGCATTTTCTCGAAGCGGGAAAACTCGTCCACCAGGTTCCTCAGGCTGTCAACTTCCTTGATGATGGTTCTCATGGACCTCTCAAACACCTGTGGGAAGTCTTCATCTTTTCGTTCCCATTTTTTCAGCATTCGCTCAGTGGAGAGCTTTATGGGGGTGAGGGGGTTCTTTATCTCATGGGCAATCCTTCTCGCCACTTCCTGCCATGCAAGCGCCTTCTGCGCCTTTATGACATTGGTGAGGTCGTCAAAGACCACGAGAAGACCGACATATTCAGAGGCGTCATTCCTTAGTCCCATGAGAGAGACCTTCAGCATGGTGCGTTTCCCTTTAATGGTAGCCCATACCTCCTTTTCTATCATACCCAGCGTCCTTAACTTTATCCCGCGAATCATCTCCTGAAGTGAATCGGAACTGATTAAGGAGAGGAGGTCTCTGTAGTTCTTTCCCATAACGTCCCCGGACGCGACATTCAGTATACCGCATGCAGCCGTATTCATGGCAATAATGGAGCCTTCCGCATCAAGCGAGATGACCCCACTTTGTATGTTCTCGAGGATGTTTTCCATGAACAGCCGTCTTCTGTCAGATTCTACGTAGGCCTTCTGGAGGGATGCCTTGCCGTCCTTAAGTTCTTTCACCATATGATTAAACGAATTGATGAGAAGCCCTATCTCATCGTCTCTCTTGAGGGCAATAACCACCTCCAGATTCCCCGACGCAACCTCCCCTGTTGCCTCGGCAAGCATCTGGATCGGCTCCGAGATTCCCCTCGCTATTCTGAGCGAGACCCAGAGTGCGGTAAAGATAACGATAAGTGTAAAAAAACCTAAAAAGAGTTGATAGTTAAGTTTCAGGGGCTGTTTCCACGCCTCCAGTTGTATATAATCCTCATAGGCACTCTTAATCTTCTCCATATTCCGGGTAATATCCCCGGGAATGTGGGATTCCACAATCAGAACTCCTGAACGCTTTCCACCTGTGCTCTCAGGGACTATGGCCCTCACGATATCTCCGTCCTTTCCCGAAATGACCTCGGTCCCTTCCTCTCCCCCAAAGGCGTCCGTGACTGCGTCTGACGGGTTATCGGGAATCTCGGAAAGGTGAGTGACTGTGTATTCCATCGGCACGGTACCCTTTGACACAATGGAGCGTGCTGCCTCAAGGTTTTTTTTGCGCTCCATATCGTAAAAGGCTCTTGCGATGCCTAATGTACTGTCAATGGGTTGTCTGAACTGCGGGGTGAACCACCTGTCGATATAGTTTGTCACAAGACCGCTGGCACCCAGAAAAAGAAGCACAGATGGTATGGAGGTGAGGATCACAAACACTACCACAATCTTTGTCTTGAACCGGGAGCCCAGAATCTTTCGCTTCCTTTCCAGGTAGAGTTTGGTGAGCGCCTTTGCCACAAAGAACATAAGGGTAAGGAGCGCGATAATATTCACATTGAGCAGTATCAGAAGTATGATCCTCGTAGTGATTGAGGACGAAGACTGACGCATGAGATGCAATTCGACAGTGGAAACCAGAACTACAAAGAAAAGAAGTCCACCCAGTATCAAGCCAAGTTTTTTCATTTCTCACTCCCTGCGACCAATGAAGGAGAATCCTTCGAAAGCTTAAAGTCCTTCTCCGGAACAAAAAAGAGCAGATGCCCTATTATTGGCGGGAGTTGCCTTAGCCGTGATTCCACGGTGACCTTCACATAGTACTCAGAGAGCGGGAGTTCTTTTGCATTAATGAGTTTCAGATCCTTTATGGTTAATGTCCAATCCAGCATGGAGTCAAAGCGCTTGAATCTCTTTTCGATAAGGGTAGTGCCGTCAAAGGTCGTCGCAGTGTATTCATTTTTGACAGGGTCAGACCGTAAGGTTTTCACGATTTTTTTCCCGGCAATGAACTCATCAGGCCATATGCGCCAGCTTCTAAAGAGATCGATATAAAAGGTAATTTCCTTTGATATCCCATTCTTCAGATCACCGATAGTTTTTTCATCAAGTGCCAATCCCGTATTTACCACTATCTGATCGTTTATCACCCGGGCATCGAATCCTGTGATCTCTGCACCAGTAAGGTTCAGCGGCATGAGAAAGAGGGATAAAAAGGCCAGAGAAAGAATAATCCTCGCCATTAAAGACTTGACATCTCCGGAAAAATTTATTTTCATTATACCATAAAGGAAAAGTGAGAAATGATTTAGTAGCAGACAGTTAGGGAACAAAAGGAGGAGGAGTTATGGAACTCAAGGCAATGAGGATAGAGATACCCGAGGGATGCAATATCATCCTCGGCCAGACCCACTTCATAAAAACTGCTGAGGACCTTTACGAGATTGTTGCCACCACCGTGCCCCAAGCCAAATTCGGGGTAGCGTTCAGCGAGGCTTCCGGTCCGTGCCTGATAAGAACAGAGGGGAACGACGGCATGCTCACTAACCGCTGTGCTGCCATTTTGGAGGACATAGGGGCTGGCCATGTGTTCTGTATTCTTTTGAAGGACGCATATCCCATTAATGTGCTTACCCCGATAAAGAATTGTCAGGAGGTATGCAGGGTCTTCTGTGCCACTGCCAACCCGCTCGAAGTCCTGGTCGCATCCACGGAACAGGGAAAGGGAATTATAGGGGTGGTGGACGGATTTTCCCCAAAGGGTGTAGAGACCTCTGACGACAAGCTCAAACGGAGGGAATTCCTGAGGACGATCAGGTATAAGGCATAGGCTTCCGCACCTGATGCCAGGCGCCTACCAGGGTGGAATTATTGAAAAAATCAGCCATATCTGTTAATATTACATTCCATGTCTGATGAGGTGAAGAGCGCCAGCCTGCTTCTCAGGGTGTTTGCGAAAATTCTTGATTTCATCCTCATTGCTGCCATGGCCGAAATCATACCCAAGGCTGGCTTTTATGCTGGGGTGTCGTATCTTCTTATCAGTGATGGTCTTTTCGAGGGAAGGAGCATTGGAAAGTTCCTCATCGGTTTGCGAGTAATCTCAATGGCTCATGACGGACCATGCTCTGTGAGAGAGTCTATCGTAAGGAATGCCCCTCTGGGTGCAGGGCTCTTACTCTTTAAATTGCCCTGGATCGGCTGGATTTTTATTGCAGGGGTGTCTGCAGTGGAGTTTTTGATACTCCTGGGGAGCAAAGAGGGAAAACGCTTGGGAGATGAATTGGCAAAGACCACGGTAGTTGAAGTCGTTCCACACAAAGGCAATCAGGAGGTATAATGCTTTTCCATAAAGTGGTGGGAATGTTCTCAAATGACCTGGCAGTGGATCTGGGCACCGCAAATACCCTTGTCTTTGTCAAGGGGAAGGGCATTGTCTGTAATGAGCCTTCCGTGGTTGTGGTGAGAAAGGAAGACAAGAGAACCATTGCGGTCGGTGCTGATGCGAAAAGGATGCTGGGTAAAACACCTTCTAACATTATTGCCATACGCCCGATGAAAGACGGCGTTATCGCGGACTTTGACGCCACGGGGGAGATGCTGAAATACTTTATCAAGAAGGTCCACAACAGAAAGAGCTTTCTCTCTCCCCGGGTAATCATCGGGGTGCCCTCTGGTATCACCCAGGTGGAGCAGCGGGCAGTGAAGGATGCTGCGCAGGCATCAGGGGCACGGGAGGTTTATCTTATTGAAGAGCCCATGGCCGCCGCCCTTGGGGTTGGCCTTCCTGTGGGAGAGCCTTCAGGCAACATGATCGTCGATGTAGGGGGAGGGACCACGGACATCGCGGTCATATCCCTTGATGGCATTGTGTACAGCAAAGCGGTAAGGGTTGGCGGTGATAAGATGGATGATGCGTTAATCGCATATATAAAGCGGAAGTATAATCTGCTCATAGGTGACAGAACCGCTGAGATGATAAAGATCGAGATCGGCTCGGCATGCGTAGTGGACCCTGGCGTCACAAGGACTATGGAGATAAAGGGAAGGGACCTCATTTCGGGTATCCCGAAGATCATCCTGGTAACGGAAACCGAGATACGGGAGGCACTGCATGAACCGGTCAGCGTTATCCTGGATACGATCAAAGTGACCCTGGAAAATACTCCCCCAGAGCTTGCCGCGGACATTGTGGACAGGGGTATTGTATTGGCAGGAGGGGGTGCGTTGCTGAGGGGACTTGACATCCTCATAAGGGAGGAGACCGGACTTCCTGTCATTGTTCCTGACGACCCTTTGACCGCAGTGGCGAGGGGTGTAGGAAAAATGCTTGACGAACTGGAACTCCTGAAGAAAATTGCAATAACCTGATGTCCATTAGGCGGCTTTTCCCCCTTTTTTTACTCGTGGTGCTTTCCTTGACCCTCATGACCTACCAGAGTAATAAAGGCACCATTGCGCCGTTCAGATTTCTGAGCAATCCCCTTAACTACCTGAATGACCTGATCCATTCAGTATCCGCTTCACTGAAAGAGCCTTTCAGAAAAATCACGCTAAGGGACGAAGAGATGAAGAAGCTTAAAGGACAGATGGAGGGTCTTCTCCTTGAGCAACAGAGATACCGTGACCTCTTCCTCGAAAACCAGAGGCTGAGAGAGATGCTCTCCCTCAAAGAGAGGGAAAAAAGGTATGTCGCCACTGCGAGGATTATTTCAAGGGGGCCGGATCCCTGGTCAAACACCCTCGTCATCGGAAAGGGGACAAGTGAAGGTATTGCAAAAGATATGGCGGCGGTCACCCCTCTCGGCCTTGTGGGGAAGGTCACGGTAGTGACTGATCATTACGCATATATACTCCTTGTGACTGATATCAACTTCTCCGCTGCGGTGAGAATCCAGGATACCAGGAATGAGGCCATACTCTCAGGTACAGGAACGAGGCGGTGTATTCTGAAATACATTCCAGAAGAGACCTCGATCCGCGAGGGAGAGATCGTCGTCACCACCGGGTTTGATGACGTCTTTCCCCAGGAGCTCATCGTGGGCTACGTGTCACGAGTGTCCAAGAAGGGTTCCAGCATATTTCAGCAGATAGAGGTTACCCCTTCTCAGGACCTCACAAAACTGGATGAGGTGATACTCGTCAGGCGATGAAATCGTTCTTTATCTTCCTTTGTGTTATGCTTGCCTTTCTCCTCCAGACAAAGGTCTCCGTCCTCGGCATTTCCCCTGATCTGACTGCAGCAGTGGCATATTATTTTGGAATAACCGGGGGCTCGACAAAAGGAGTTCTCTTCGGCTCCCTCATTGGAGCCATTGAGGATAGTATGGGGGGAAGCATCCTGGGTCCAAACCTTCTGGGAAAGGGTCTGGTAGGCTTTTTTTCATCTTTCATGTCCGGTAGTCTTTTCAGGTGGACGCCTCTTCTGGGAATTGTATCTCTTGCGATCCTTACCCTCATGGATGGTTGTATCATTCTGTTATCAAGGGCAATATTCGATGCAATGCCCACATCTTTGTCCGGTGGGATTCTTGCGCTTTTGGTGCAAGGGCTTTTCAACGGCATCATAGGCATATTCATAAGGCCAAGGAATGTCGATTAACGGGAACTCATCAGAAAAAATCCTCATCTCAGCGTATATAATTATTGCCTTGTTTTTCATCTTGATCATAAGGATTTGGCAGCTCCAGATCCTTCAAGGCAATGAATACAGGAAATTGTCTGAAGAGAACAGACTGCGTATTGTGAGGGTTGCGGCACCCCGGGGAATAATCTATGACAGAAACGGTACCCCTCTTGTGAAGAACACGCCATACTATTTTGTATCCATCAGTCCCCAAAACCTTGACGGTCTTGACATCTCGGCCCTTGCGGAGCTTTTGAAGCTGGACAGGGATGTCCTCTCGGAAAAGATCAAGAATCGCTCCCGGCAGAATGTGTATGAACCCATTCGACTCAAGGAAGGCCTCTCTGAAAAGGAAATTGCCCTCATAGAGGCCAGGCGTTCGGATTTCCCCAGCCTGGCAGTGGATGTGGAGGTGAGCAGGGATTATCTCTTTGGAGCCATCGGGGCCCATCTTATCGGGTACCTTGGTAAACCCAACGAGTTTCAATATACCAGTCCTGATTTCAGGGATGTCCCTTCCAATGCGTTCATCGGCCAGTGGGGCGTGGAAAGGCTCTATGACAGGCAGCTGCGGGGAACCTCAGGGGAAAGGATAATAGAGATGGATGCCCTGGGGAGAGAGTTGAGACTCATCAAGGAAAAAGCCCCGATAAGGGGAGACGACGTAAAGCTGGCAATGGATATTAAGCTTCAGAGAGAGGCTGAAGAGTCTTTTGGCGAAAAGACAGGTGCCCTTGTTGCCATGAAACCCGATACAGGGGAAATTCTTGCCTTGGTAAGCAAACCTTCATTCGACCCCAATTTGTTTGCCAGGGGAATAAAACAGAGACAATGGGAAGAATTGAATCAGAACAAGAAGCTCCCCCTCCTTAACCGATCCCTTCAGAGTCAGTATCCGCCTGGCTCTACATTCAAGATCATCACCGCCATTGCGGCCATGGAAGAGGGTGTTGTTGACGTCAATACAAATGTCACATGTACCGGGGAGATCGCATACGGCAGGTGGCATTTTGGGTGCTGGCAAAAGCATGGACACGGAACCTTATCGTTGCACCGTGCACTGGTGGAGTCGTGTGATGTCTATTTTTATGAGTTAGGAAAAAGATTGGGAATAGACAAGATTGCCTCTTACGCCCGCATGTTCGGGCTCGGCAAGGAAACTGGTCTCCGGATGGCGAAAGAGCGGAGCGGGGTGGTTCCCGACACAAAATGGAAGCTGGAGAAGAGGAAACAGCCATGGTATTTGGGCGAAACATTCAATGCGTCCATCGGGCAGGGGTATGTGGCCACAACCCCTTTCCAGATGGCGCAGATGATGAGTATCGTTGCAAACGGAGGATATGTCTATCGCCCCTCACTCCTCATAGCAGAAAATAAGCCTGTGCCTCTCACAAAATTAACCACCAAGCAGGAGACCTTTGACGTGGTAAGAAAAGCCCTTTCAGGAGTGGTGAATGAGAACGGGGGAACCGGATGGGCATCAAAGTCATCTCTGGTGAATGTCTGCGGCAAGACAGGGACAGCACAGGTGGTGGGGGTGAAGAGGGACTCAAAATATCTCCCCGAAATGTTCAGGGATCACGCATGGTTTGTTGCCTTTGCACCCTATGAAGCACCCGAAATCGCCCTTTCCGTAATGGTGGAACACGGGGGTCATGGAGGGGCAGCAGCAGCTCCTATCGCAAAAAGAGCAATAGAGACATATATGAGAGGACAGAGACTTGAAAATCGACAGACGACTCATTAAGAACTTTGACTGGATGATGTTCTCCCTCGTTGTTCTCCTCGCTGTCATAGGAGTGATGACTATTTACAGTGCCACGCGTCCCCCTCTGCCCAATGGTACGATGCCGTCCTACTACATGCGGCAGCTTTACTGGGTGCTCACGAGCACCCTGGCTCTATTGCTCATCATCAGTTTTGATTACATCTGGTTGAAAAGGGCTTCTTATGTACTCTATGGCCTTGGGATGTTCCTGTTATTCCTTGTCCTTCTCCTCGGGAAGACCGGGATGGGAGCGCAACGATGGCTTAATCTCGGGATAGTTTCATTCCAGCCGTCTGAAGTATTCAAATTATTCTACATCATTACCATCTCCCGATACCTCAGCGAGATGCAGGGCAAAGTGGGACTTGCCTCGCTCCTCAGGACATTTTTCTTGCTCGCATTTGTCCCAATGATCATGCTGATAAAACAACCTGACCTTGGCACCGCCATTATTCTGTTGCTCGTCTTCCTCTCCATGGTCATAATGAAGGGGCTTCAGAGGAAAGCGGTTGCATTGGTAGTTTTGATCAGCTTGGTCTCCGTTCCTTTTCTCGGTAATATCCTTTGGGAAGGCCTCAAGGACTACCAGAAGAACAGGCTCGTCGCTTTTCTTGAGCCTGAGACCGATCCTTCGGGCATCGGCTATCACATTAACCAATCAAAGGTGGCCATAGGGTCAGGTCAGGTTATAGGAAAGGGCTACTTGAAAGGCACCCAGGGACCCTTTAGGTTTCTCCCAGAAAAACATACCGATTTTATCTTTGCGGTCTTTGGAGAGGAATGGGGCTTTGCGGGAAGCGTTATTCTCCTTTTCTTATATCTTTCATTGATTCTCCGTGGACTTGACACCGCAAGCAAAGCCAAGGATGAATTTGGAAGGCTTTTGGCTCTGGGAATATCGTTTATGTTCACCATATACTTTTTTATCAATGTGGGAATGACCCTCGGCATCATGCCTGTGGTAGGAGTACCCCTTCCTTTCATGAGTTATGGCGGCACGTCACTTCTCGTAAATTACGTCGCAGCAGGAATACTTATTAACATACGAACAAGACGTTTCGCGCTGTTTTATTAGTCGTTCGCGGGAGGAATGCATCATCTGGGGAAGTCATGCTCGCCAATGAGTTCAAAAGTTATTTAAAAATAGTTACTTACAAGTTACCAACACCTGTGAATAACTACAGTTCCGCCTTTAAGGGGGTGAAAAGGAATTTTTGGGTGTTCCGCATCGGCACCCTCAAAGCAAATCCTCAATCTCAAAACTGAGTTGACAAGAGGAACGTAACATATGGTATTTTATAGGCACTTCTGCTATTTGCACTTAGAGAGTTCATAGCGTGTCTAGGCTTTACAGAGGGGCTGTAGCTCAGTTGGGAGAGCGCTTGAATGGCATTCAAGAGGTCGTCGGTTCGATCCCGATCAGCTCCACCATTTAATAGACGTATTACGTCTTCAG
>Ga0335084_10004301_pt1 | contig 14017 bp, 16 predicted proteins | sample Lox_Sample_44_FD_206721 | JGI IMG/M metagenome (GOLD analysis project Ga0335084, IMG submission 206721) | Soil microbial communities from Loxahatchee National Wildlife Refuge, Florida, United States - Lox_Sample_4.4 | ecosystem: Environmental > Terrestrial > Soil > Wetlands | place: USA...
CCTCCTCTACTCAGCCGACCCGCCCGCGTCGGTGGGGCTGGGGTTCTTTGCGGCGCAGGGGCTCTTCGCGCTCCTGTTCCTTCTCCGGGACACGGGAGGCGCCAGCCCCGGAAAGCGCCTGTTCGGCCTTCGGCTCGTCCGGGAAGGAGGGCGGCCGGTCGGGGTCCTGGCCTCCATCGTCCGAAACGTCCCGATGCTGGTACCTGGCTGGAATCTCATTGAGCTGCTTTCGGTTATCCGTCGAGACGATGGCCGGAGGGGAGGTGACCGGCTGGCCGGTACGACCCTCGTGGAATCGTGAGGCCGAAACTTTTCCGGGGAGATTCTCGTTCTGGAGAGCGGGAGTCAGAGCCATGAAAGCCGATCGGCTTGCAAAACGACGCCGTCTTTCCGTCGCCGCCGTCCTCGCCGCCCTCCTCGTGTCGGCCGCTCCGGCGGCGAGGGCCGCCGACGACCTGGAGGAGCGGTTCGAGAAGACCCTGGAGCTCGGCGGTGTCCAGAAGGTCCGGCTGCAGAACGTCAACGGCGCGATCCACGTCGAGACGTGGGAGAACCCGACGCTCTCGGTCGTGGCCCTCAAGAAGGCCAAGGGGGCGGGCGCGGCCGAGGCGCTCAAGGAGACGGAGATCCGGATTCGCCAGACCGCCACCACGCTGGAGATCGAGACGATCCTGCCGAAGAGCTCGGGCTGGAACTTCTTCTCGTGGTGGGGCCGGAGCGCGGCCGAGGTCAGTTACGAGCTGAAGCTCCCGGCCGCCATGACGGTCCATGTCGAAACGGTGAACGGACGGATCCAGGTGGAACGCCACGCCGGTCCGCTCGTCCTGAACACGGTCAATGGTTCGATCCGCGTTTCGGGCCAGGAGGGTCCGGTCCGGGCGAACACGGTGAACGGGTCGGTGGAGATCTCCTTCACCGGGGTGGCACGGAAATCCGACCTCGAGACGGTGAACGGATCGGTCACCGTGACGGCGGCGCGCGATTCCTCCATCCGTTACAACCTCCAGACGGTCAACGGCCGCATCCGTTCGGAATTCGCGGAGCTGAACGTCGAGGGGAAATGGGGGCCGAAGGAGGCCCGCGGCGAGGTGAACGGAGGCCGCGAGGCGCTCTCCATCGAGACGGTCAACGGGGAAGTCCGCCTCCAGGTGGCGGAGGCGGCGGCGCGCCGCTGACGTCGCCGCAGGGGCCGCGGACGGCGTCGTAGACTCCTGCGAGCGAAAGGAGTCTGCGATGTCGAACGACGGCGTTCCTCCGCCCCCGGCTCCACCCGCACCCCCCGTGCCCCCCCCGCCCCTGCCCCCCTCGGGGCAGCGGAACACCGGGATGCTCGTTCTCGCCTATCTCGGGCTCCTCGCCCTCATCCCGCTCCTCGTCGAGAAGAACGACCGGGAGGTCCAGTGGCACGCCAAGCACGGGCTCGTGCTGTTCGGGGCGTGGGTGATCCTCTGGGTGGCCCTCAGCGTCATGTCGGCGATCATGGCCTTCTTCGCGCTCCTCTTTCCGGTCGCCTGGGGCGCGTGGGTCATCGTGACGATTCTCTGCATCGTGAAGGCCGTGAACGGGCAGAGATTCCTCATCCCGGGAATCTCGGAGTACGCCGACAAGTTCTGAGGGTCTCTTCTCCCCGGGGGGAAATCTAAAAGGGGGGGCTAACGCCCCCCCTTTTGCAGAATGAGTTTGGTGCCCTGGGCCAGACTCGAACTGGCACGGATTGCTCCACACGCCCCTCAAACGTGCGCGTCTACCAATTCCGCCACCAGGGCAAGCGCGAGGGAGGGGGATGATAACTCTCCCCCACCCGGAATCAAGAGACGCTACTTCGTCGTGGGGAGAGGCGCGGCGGGCGGCGCCGGGGCCGTCGCGGGGAGGCCCGGGAGCGGGGCGGCGGGAGCCGCCTTGGCCCCCTTCTGCGACTGGATGACCGCGGACTTCGGCCGGGCCTGCATGAGCGAGATGGTCACGGCGAGGACAGAGAAGGCGACGAAGGACCAGGTCGTGACCTTCTCGAGAAGCGTCGTGGCACCGCGCGCGCCGAACGTCGTCTGCGACGAAGAGGCGCCGAAGGCGCTCGCCACGTCGGCCCCCTTGCCCTGCTGAAGGAGGACGACGAGGATCAGGAAGATGCAGACCAGGACGTAGATCGGAATCAGAACGTAAAGCATCGGTTCGGGTCCTCCGGTCGGTCCCGCCTGAAGAAGCCGGCCCGGCGGGATCGCGGAGAATAGACGAAATGGCCCTTCTTGGCGAGTGACGGCCTCAGCCGGCGGCCCGGACGATCGCCGCCAGCCCCTTCGGGTCGAGGGAGGCTCCCCCGACGAGACCCCCGTCGATTTCCTCTTCGGCGAAGAGGGACGAGGAGTTCACGGCGGTCACCGACCCGCCGTAGAGGATCCGGAGACCCCGGGCCGTCACGTCTCCCCAGCGGGAGGCGAGGCCCGAGCGGAGGGCCCGGTGGGCGTCGGCGGCCATCTGCGGCGTCGCGGCGCGGCCGGTCCCGATCGCCCAGACCGGCTCGTAGGCGAGGACGAGCCCCGGAGGGGGGGCGAGGGCGCCGTCGAAGGCGGTCAGCTGGCGGGCGAGGACCTCCCCGGTCTGTCCGGCCTCCCGCTCCTCCAGCGTCTCGCCGACGCAGTAGACGGGCGAGATCCCGGCCTCGACGAGCCGCTCCATCTTCTTCGAAAAATCCTTCTCCGTCTCGCGCCGGTACCGGCGCCGCTCGCTGTGGCCGACGAGACAGAACACGACGCCGAGGTCTTGGAGCATCGACGCCGAGACCTCTCCGGTGTAGGCGCCGTCCTTCTCGCCGTGGACGTCCTGCGCGCCGAGGAGGACGGGCGATCCGGAGAGGTCCCGCGCTACGCGCTCGAGGGCGGGGAACGCCGGGGCGAGGCCGACGCCGACCCCGGCCGGAAGCGAGGCGAGCTCTCCGCGGAACCCCGCGAGGAAACGATCCGTCGCCGAGGGCGCGAGGTTCATCTTCCAGTTGCCGATGACCAGCCGGGCGCGCTTCATCGCAAGGCCTCGATTCCGGGGAGCTTCGCGCCGCTGACGAGGTCGAGCGAAGCGCCGCCCCCCGTCGACACGTGCGAGATCTTCTCAGCGACGCCGGCCGCGTGGACGGCCTCCACGCTCTCGCCCCCGCCGACGACGGTGAAGCCGGCCGACTCCGCGAGCAGCTTCGCCACGCCCAGGGTGCCGGCGTCGAACGGCTTCGTCTCGAAGACACCCATCGGACCGTTCCAGAAGATGGTCCTCGCCTCCTTCGTCATCCGCCGGAACATCTCGAGCGTCTTCGGGCCGATGTCGAGCGCCGCAAAGCCGGCCGGTATGGCGTTCATCGGGACGGTCCGGGCCTCGCCGGCCTTCTCGAGCGACGGGGCGACGGCGAAGTCGGAGGGAAGGACGAGCGACACGCCGCGCTCCCGGCAGCGGTCGATCACCTTCCGGGCGATCGGGACGCCGTCGGGTTCGAGGAGCGAGGTGCCCGTCTCGAGGCCGAGCGCCTTCACGAAGTGGTTCGCCATCCCGCCGCCGACCAGGATGACGTCGGCCCTCTCGACGAGCGCCTCGAGCGCGGCGATCTTCCCGAGGATCTTGGCTCCGCCGAGGATCGCGGCGAAGGGACGGTCGATGGAGTCGACGACGCGGGAGAGCGCCGTCAGCTCCTTCTCCATGAGGAGGCCGACGCCGCGGGCGCCCTTCGGGAAGTGAGAGGCCATTCCGGCCGTGGAGGCGTGCGCGCGGTGCGCGGTTCCGAAGGCGTCGTTCACGTAGGCCCCGGCGAGCGACGCGAGCTGCCTGGCGAACTCCGGGTCGTTCTTCTCCTCGCCGGCGTGGAAGCGGGTGTTCTCGAGGAGGAGCACCCCGCCCGGCGCGAGCGCCCGGGCGGCCGACTCGGCCACAGGGCCGACGCAATCGGCCGCGAAGCCGACCGGGGCGCCGAGATGCTTCTCGAGAATCCGGGCGACCGGGCCGAGCGAGTACTTCGGGTCGGGGGCTCCCTTCGCCTTGCCGAGGTGGGACGCGAGGAGGACCTTCGCCCCCTTCTCGCGGGCGAGGCGGATCGTCGGGAGCGCCTCCACGACGCGCGTGTCGTCCTTGACGACGCCGTCCTGGATCGGGACGTTGAAGTCGACGCGGAGGAAGAGGGTTTTCCCCGAAAGGGAGAGGTCGCGGATCGAGGCGGGGAGGGCGGGCATGAACGCTCCTTCTGGAGAGGAGAGGTCCCGCGGCGGCGGGCGGGGCCGGTGGCCCCGGAAAGGATTCTATAGTCCGGCTGTGCCGGAGAGCCCTGTCTCGACGGGCGTCGTGCCGTGGTCGTACGCCGGAGGACGTCTCCTCCTTCTCGACCAGCGGCGTCTGCCGCACGAAGAGGTCCTTCTCGAGTGCGAGAGCGCCGCGCAGACGGCCGAGGCGATCCGGTCACTGGCCGTCCGGGGCGCCCCGCTGATCGGCGTCGCCGCGGCGTACGGCCTCGCCGCCGAGGCCCGCCGGGTGGCGGACCGGGTCCCGGGAGACCTCGACGCGGCCCTCGCCCTCGCGGCGGAGCGTCTCGTCGCGGTCCGCCCGACGGCGGTGAACCTCTCTGCCGCCGTCGGGCGGATGGGCCGGATCGTTGCCGCGACCGCGGGCCTTTCCGCCGCAGCCCGCGTGACGGCGCTCGAGCGCGAGGCCGGAGCGATCGCCGCCGAGGACGTCGACGCCTGCCGGCGGATCGGGCGCCTCGGGGCCGACTGGCTCCGGCGGCGATGGGGGGCGCGGTCCGCCGGCCCGGCGACGATCCTGACCCACTGCAACGCCGGGGCTCTCGCGACCGCCGGCATCGGGACGGCGCTCGGCATCGTCCGGACGCTCGCCGCCGAAGGGCCCGTGGCCGTCCTCGCCGACGAGACGCGGCCCTTCCTCCAGGGGGCGCGCCTGACGGCCTGGGAGCTGAAGCGGGACGGGATTTCCGTGACGCTCCTGCCCGACGCCGCGGCCGCGGCGGCGATCGCCTCGGCAAGGGCGGCGGCGGTCGTCGTCGGTGCCGACCGGATCGCCGCGAACGGAGACGTGGCCAACAAGGTCGGGACCTACGGCCTCGCCCTCGCCTGCCGTGCGCACGGCGTCCCGTTCGTCGTCGCCGCGCCGACGACGACTCTCGACCTGGCCTGTCCGGACGGAAAGTCGATCCCGATCGAGATGAGGGACGGCGAGGAGGTCCTCCTTCTCCCGACGGGAGCGGGCGAGGCGGTCCGGCTCGCGCCCGAAGGGGTCCCGGCGCTCTATCCGGCCTTCGACGTCACCCCGGCTGCGCTCGTGGACGCGATCGTCACGGAGCGCGGGGTGAGCGAGCCGCCGCACGCGGCGGGGCTGAAAGCCTTCGCGACGTGACCCTCGTCCTCGGCGTCGAGACCTCGTGCGACGAGACGTCGCTGGCCCTCGTCGCGGGCGACGGACGCGTGCTCTCCTCCGTGGTCGCCTCGCAGGTGGAGGCGCACCGCCGGTTCGGCGGCGTCGTTCCGGAGATCGCCGCGCGGGCCCATCTGACGAACCTCCCGCCGCTCCTCGACCGGGCGCTCGAGGCGGGAGGTGCGTCCCTCCGCGACGTGACGCTCGTGGCGGCGACGGCCGGGCCCGGACTCGTCGGGGCGCTTCTCGTCGGCCTCTCGGAGGCCAAGGGGATCGCGTTCGGGCTCGGCGTCCCGTTCGTCCCGGTGCACCACATCGAGGCGCACTGTCTCTCGCCGTTTCTCGAGTCCGAAGGCGGAGAGGCGCGTGACGTGCCGGAAGACTTCGCGGCCCTCGTCGTGTCGGGAGGTCACACGCACCTCTACCGCTTTCGCGGCGGACGGATCCTCCTCCTCTCCCGCACGCGCGACGACGCGGCGGGGGAGGCCTACGACAAGGTGGCAAAGATGGCGGGGCTCGGTTACCCCGGCGGCCCGGTCGTGGACCGCCTCGCCCGGAGCGGCCGACCGGGCGAGGCCTTCGCGATTCCACGGTTTTCCGACGGGTCGTTCGACTTCAGCTTCTCGGGGCTGAAGACGGCCGTCCGGGACCGGCTCCGCGCGCTCGGGCTCCGGCCCCAGACGGGTCTTCCCGACGCGATCCGGACGCTCGAAGAGGGGGCCGCGTCCCCGGTGCTCCGGGACCTCCTCGCGAACTTCCAGGAGGCGGTCGTTTCCCAGATCGAGGACCGGCTCTCTCGCGTCCTTCTCGACGATCCGTTCGCCCTTCTCACGGTCTCGGGGGGCGTGGCCGCCAACTCCCTTCTTCGCGATCGGCTCGCGGCGTGGGGGCGCCGCCGGGGCGTCGAGGTCCTCCTCCCGCACCTCGTCCTGACGGGCGACAACGCGGCCATGATCGCCTTCGCCGGCCTCGTCCGGTTCCGGGCGGGACGAGCCGGCGAGGGGTTCTCGGCCGTCGCCCGCTCGCGCTGGCCGCTGGAGTCGCTAGAATGACGCCCCCGCGCGGCCCCCGTCTTCGGGCCGCGCGCGGCACGTCATGACCGACCCCGCGCACATCCGCAACTTCTCGATCGTCGCCCACATCGACCACGGGAAGACGACGCTCTCCGACCGGATCCTCGAGATCACCGGCGCGCTCTCGGCGCGGGAGATGCACGATCAGGTGCTCGACGACAACCCGATCGAGAAGGAGCGGGGGATCACGATCAAGGCCCGATCGGTCCGCCTGACGTACCGCTCGGAGGACGGGGACGATTACGTCCTGAACCTCATCGACACGCCGGGGCACGTCGACTTCACGTACGAGGTCTCGCGCTCGCTCGCCGCCTGCGAGGGGGCCGTCCTCGTCGTCGACGCGACGCAGGGCGTCGAGGCGCAAACGCTCGCCAACGCCTACCTCGCCATCCACAACGACCTGACGATCGTTCCGTGCATCAACAAGGTCGACCTTCCGTCCGCCGTCCCCGAGATGGCCCGCGAGCAGATCGAGACGGTCCTCGGGATTCCCGCGCGGCACGCCGTCCTGACCTCGGGGAAGGTGGGGACGGGGGTGAGGGACCTCCTCGAGGAGATCGTGCATCTCGTCCCACCGCCGACGGGGGACCCGGAGGCGCCGCTCTCGGCGCTCCTCTTCGACTCCTGGTTCGACCTCTACCGCGGCGTGACGTGCCTCGTCCGGGTCCGCGAAGGGCGCGTGAAAGCGGGGACGAAGATCCGGATGATGGGAACGGGTCTCGCCTTCGAGGTGCAGGAGGTCGGGATCTTCACGCCGAAGGCCCTGGTCGTCCCCGAGCTCGCGGCCGGCGAGGTCGGATACGTCATCGCCGGCATCAAGGACCTCCACGCGACGAAGATCGGCGACACGATGACGGAGGCGGAGCGCCCCGCGGCCCGGGCCCTTCCGGGCTTCCTGGACGTCAAGCCGATGGTCTTCGCGTCGCTCTTCCCGATCGAGTCGGACGACTACGAGAGCCTGCGCGACGCCATGGAGAAGTTCCGGCTGAACGACGCCTCGTTCACCTTCGAGCCCGAGTCGTCCACGGCGCTCGGCTTCGGTTTCCGCTGCGGCTACCTCGGGCTCCTGCACATGGAGATCGTCCAGGAGCGGCTGGAGCGCGAGTTCAATCTGTCGCTCGTGACGACGGCCCCGTCGGTCCCCTACCGCGTGCTGACGACGCGCGGCGAGACGGTGGAGGTGTCGAACCCCGTCAAGCTCCCGGAGCCGCAGTTCGTCGACGAGATCCGAGAGCCCTACATCCTCGCGACGATCATCACGAAGGACGAGTTCCTGGGCGGCCTCCTCGCGCTCGCCGAGGAGCGGCGCGGAAAGCAGGTCTCGCTGGAGTACGCCGGGACGGACCGCGCGGTCCTGAAGTACGAGTTCCCGCTGAACGAGGTCGTCCTCGACTTCTACGACAAGCTGAAGTCGATCTCCCGGGGGTACGCCTCCTTCGACTACCAGCTCATCGACTACCGGCCGGGGGACCTCGTCAAGCTCGACATCCTCCTGAACGGCGAGGCCGTCGACGCCCTCGCCGTCATCGTTCACCGCGACAAGGCCGCGGCGAAGGGGCGGGCGCTCTGCGGGAAGATGAAGGAGATGATCCCGCAGCAGATGTTCGAGGTCGTGATCCAGGCGGCCATCGGCTCGAAGATCATCGCCCGCGAGACCGTCAGGGCGCTCCGGAAGAACGTCCTCGCGAAGTGCTACGGCGGCGACATCACCCGGAAGCGGAAGCTCCTCGAGAAGCAGAAGGAAGGCAAGAAGCGGATGAAGCGGGTCGGCCGCGTCGACCTGCCGCAGGAGGCTTTCCTCGCCGTCCTCAAGGTGGACTGATGGCCGGGAGAGGCGCTCGGCGCCCGTCGCTCGCGGCGGAGGCGGGGGCTTACGCCGAGGCGATCCTCGCCGCGGTCCTCGTGGCCCTCTTTTTCCGGACCTGGGTCGTCGAGGCGTTCCACATACCGACCGGCTCGATGGAGCCGGGCCTTCTCCCGGGCGACCACATCGTCGTGGACAAGTTCCTCTACGGCGGCTCCGCGGGCCCTTGGGGGCGGCTCCTTCCGCAGCGGGAACCCTCCCGCCGGGACGTGGTCGTCTTCCGGTCGCCGGCCGAACCGGCGCGCGACCTCGTGAAGCGGTTCGTCGGTCTGCCGGGGGAGACGGTCGAAATCTCGGCCAAGCGCCTTTTCGTTGACGGAGCGCCGCATGAGGAGGCGTACGTCGTCCACCGCGACCCGGACGTCCTTCCCCGGAGCCCCGACGTTCCGAAGGCGCTCGCCACGCGGGACCACTTCGGGCCGGTCCGTCTGGGGGGGGGCGAGTACCTCGCGCTCGGCGACAACCGCGACGACTCGCAGGATTCGCGCGTCTTCGGGCCGGTTCCGCGAAGCCACCTGAAGGGGCGCGCGGTGCTCGTCTACTGGTCCTTCGATGCCGGCGCCGCCGGGGAGTTCCGGGGCCGGGGAGCCGGACTGCGCCGGTTCCTCGACAACGCGCTACACTTTTTCGAGCGGACCCGCTGGACGCGGACGGGTCGGGCCGTCCGGTAGGGGTCCGCGGAGGGGATGCCATGCGCGAGCAGACGCGACGGCGACAGCGGGGCGAGGGGATGTTCGGGCTTCTCATCGGTCTCGCCATCCTCTTTGTCGCGGTGACGGCCGGCTTCAAGATCATCCCCCTGCACATCCACGGCGCCGAGATTCTGGACGCGATGAACGAAGCGGCCAATTTCGGGGGTCTGAAGCCTCCGGAGAAGCTCCAGCAGGACATCCTGTCCCGCGCGGAGGACACCCGGGTCCCGATGAAGCTCCAGAACATCACCGTCGTGCGGAACGGGCCCTACATCGTGATCCAGGTGAAGTATCAGGAGACGACCGACATCTTCGGCTACCGGTACGTCTACAACTTCGACAAGAAGGTCGAGAAGCTGGTCTTCTGAGAATGAGCCGGGCGGAACCCGGGGGCCGGGTTCCCCCGGACCCCCTCCGCGCCAGGGACGCAGCACGGATGAAGCGCGATCAGCAGGACGAGGGTGCCACCGGACCGGGGGGAGTCCGGCTGGACGTCTACCTCGACGTGGCGTGTCTCTTTCCCACGCGCTCCCAGGCGGCGGCCGCGTGCAAGGGAGGGAAGGTGGACGTGAACGGCCACGCCGCCCCGCCGCACAAGCTCGTCAAGGCGGGCGACTCCCTCGCCCTCACGATGCCTTCGGGCCGGCGGACCTTCGTGATCCGCGCGCTGGCCGAACATCATGTGCCCAAGGCGGTGGCCCGGACGCTCCGGGAGGAGACCACCCCGCCGCCGTCGCCCGAGGTCCTCGAAGCGCAGCGCCTCGAGCGGCTCCTCGCTCCGCGTCGCGAGGAAGGAACGGGGCGTCCCTCGAAGCGCGAGCGCCGGGAGCGGGAGAGGTTTCGGGGGCGGTGACGCGCCGCCGGGCGGGCCCGATCTTCATCCCCCGGCTCCGCGCGTACGAGATCCTCGCGGCGCTCCACGTCATCGCGGTCTTCCTGCTGATCCGCTGGGTGGCGTTCTTCGACGTCTCCGTCGGCGGGACGCTCCGGGACCAGCTCCCGTTCGCCCTCTCGATCGCCGGCCTCACTGCGGCCGGCTTCCTCCTCCGGACGCTCCTCGTGCTCTGCCGCGACGGGCGGACGCGGGCAGGCCATCTCCTGGGCGCCGGGACCCGGCCGACGGCCCTCCTCGACGTGGCACGGTTCGTTCTCTTCACGGTGCTGGCGGCGCACGGCTACACGTGGCTGAAGATCTTCCTCCCGCTGATTAATCCGGCCCTCCACGACGCGGCCCTCGCGCGGATGGACGCCGGCCTCCACTTCGGCCTGGACGTGAACCGTTTCGTCATCGAGCTCCTTCCGTTTCCGGGCCTCTGGCGGCTGATCGACGGCTACTACATGCTCTTCCTCGCGACGGTCCTTCTGGGCCTCGGCTGGTTCGCCTCCGCCCTCTCGCTGAAGGAGCGGGCGCGCTTCGCCGCCGGCTTCGCCCTCCTCTGGATCACGGGCTCGTGGCTCTACCTCGCGGTTCCGAGCCTCGGGCCCTGTTACGCCTTTCCGGCGGACTACGAGACCGTCCGGACGTCCCTTCCGATCCAGACGGCCACGCAGGAAACGCTGCTCCGCCACTACCGGAGCATCCGGAACCTGCGCGAGCGGGGCGAGGAGGGGATGGTCGTCAGCCCCGTGCTCGGCGTGGCCGCCATGCCGAGCCTCCACGTGGCCGGGCAGGCGTTCTTCGCCCTCTTCGCCCGGCGGCGGAGCCGGCCGCTCTTCGTCTTCTTCACCGCGGCCACCGCTCTCACGTTCTACGGCTCGCTCGTCACGGGGTGGCACTACGCCGTGGACGGCTATGCCGGCCTGCTCCTGGGATGGCTCTGCGTCCGGGTCGCCGACCGGGGCGCGCCGGGACCGCGGTAGAGAAGCCGGGATGCGACGTCGCCGGCTGCGCCCGCGGCTCTACGAGGTCCTCATCCTTCTCAACGTCCTGGCCGTCCTCGGGATCCTCCGGACGGTCGGCGGCCTTCCCGGAATCCCATGGGACCTCCTCGGGGGAATCCGCGTCTTCCTCTTCCCGCTCGCTCTTTCCGTCGGCGCGGCGATCGCGTGGCGCGCCCTCGCCGTCGCGGTCCGCGACGGGAGCCGCCGAAGCCGGCGATTTCTCTCGGCCACGCTCAGGCCCGCCTCGTCCTTCGACCTTGCCCGGCTCTTTGTCTTCGCCTCTCTCGTCTACTTCGGCCACGTCTGGCTGAAGATCCTGGTGCCGTTCCTGAACCCCCGGCTCCTCGACCCGGCCCTCGCCCGCCTCGACGCCCTGCTGCACTTCGGGCTGAATCCGGGCCCGCTGGCTCTGGGCCTCTTTCCGTGGCCCCCTGTCTGGCGGGTCCTGGACGTCTACTACGCCGCATTCGTTCCGCTCACGATGGCCGGCCTCGCCTGGTTCCTCTCGACGCCCTCGCGCCCCGACCGCGCGCGGTTCGCGGCCGGCTTCGCCCTCCTCTGGATCGGCGGCGCCTGGCTCTACGTCGCCTGTCCGTCGCTCGGCCCCTGCTACGTCTTTCCGGCGGAGTGGGCGGAGGCGGGCCGGAGCTTCCCGCTTCAGGGGGCGACGCAGAGGCTCCTGATGGGGCACTACCGGGCGCTCCTCTCGGCCGCCGCGCGGCACGAGACGATGCGGATCATCCCCCTCCTCGGCATCGGCGCGATGCCGAGCCTCCACGTGGCGGCCCATGCCTTCCTCGCGCTCTTCGCCTGGAAGCGCTGCCGCCCCCTCGGTCTCTTCTTCGCCGCGGCCACCGTCCTGACGTTCTACGGCTCGCTGATCACCGGGTGGCACTACGCCGTGGACGGGTACGCCGGGCTCCTCCTCGCCTTCGTCTGCTGGCGCCTCGGCGAGCGGATGTGACGGCCGGGAGGACCGTCTTCGGTCGTAACATGCGGCCGAGCCGATGCGCGTTCTCCTCTACACCGGCAAGGGAGGCGTCGGGAAGACGACGGTGGCCGCGGCGACGGGCCTGGCCCTCGCCGCGCGAGGCCGGCGGACGCTCGTCATGTCGGTCGACGCGGCCCACTCCCTGGCGGACGCCTTCGACCTTCCCGTCGGCCTCTCGGACCACCATCGCGGCGAGCCGGTCCCGGTGGCCGAGAACCTCTGGATCCAGGAGGTGGACGTCACCGAGGAGATCGGGCGCCACTGGAAGGACATCGCGGGCTACATCACGACGCTGCTCGCCGTGACGGGCGTGGAGGAGGTCCTCGCCGAGGAGCTCGCGATCTTCCCGGGGATGGAGGAGGTCTCGGCGCTTCTCTACGTCAACCGCTACGCGCGCGAGAAGGCGTACGACGTCCTGATCCTCGACTGCGCGCCCACCGGCGAGTCGCTCCGGTTCGTCTCCCTCCCCCCGACGCTCGACTGGTACATGAAGAAGCTCTTCCGGATCCAGCGGACGCTCCTGAAGGTGGCGCGCCCCGTCGCCCAGGGCGTGATGGAGCTGCCGCTCCCGCCCGAGCGGTACTTCGACAACGTCCAGACGCTGGCCGAGAAGCTGGACGGCGTGGACGCGCTCCTCAAGGATCCGAAGACGACGACGGTCCGGCTCGTCACGAACGCCGAGAAGATCGTCATGCGGGAGACGCAGCGCGCCTTCATGTACTTCGGCCTCTACGGCTTCACGGTCGACGCCGTCCTCGTCAACCGGCTTCTGCCCGACGACGTCGCCGACCCGTTCTTCGCGAAGTGGCGGCGGACGCAGGAGCAGTTCCTCGACGAGGCCCGGCGCTACTTCGACCCGGTTCCCATCTGGACGCTCCCGCTCCGCGACGACCAGGTCGTGGGGCCGGAGGCGCTTCGGCGCCTCGGGCGGGACCTCTACGGCGACCGCGACCCCGCCGCCTCGTATCGCGTCAAGCCGCCGTACCACTACGCGAAGAGCGGCGGCGTCTACATCCTGACGCTGGAGCTGCCCTTCGTCGAAAAGGACGAGGTGGACCTCGCGGTCGCGTCGGGCGACCTGATCGTCCGGATCGGAAACGTCCGCCATCACATCCCGATCCCGCGGACGCTTTCCGGCGCCTCGCCCTCGGCGGCGCGGGTGGAGGACGGAAAGCTGACCGTCCGCTTCGGCATGGCGAAGGCCGCTGCGGGGACGCGGCCGCGGGAGAGCGCACGGAAAGAGAGAGCCCGATGAGCGACGCGAAGACGAGCAGCGACGCGAAGGCCAAACGCCCCTCCCGCCGCCGGCGGCGGACGCCCGCGGCCGCGGACCCCCTCGATCGCGATTTCGGCCCCGGGGTGCCCGCGGAGCCCTCCGCCCCGGATCCCTCTCCGGCATCCGCCTCCGGACCGATCCCGGGTCTCGCCTGCGCCGGAGAGAATTGCCTCCTCAGGCCCGCCGCCGATCTCGTCGGGAAGTTCGCCCTCTCCCTCGCCGGGCGCGCGGCGCTCGGGCGCGCCGCCGGGTCCGGCCTCGAGCTGCTGAGGGCACTCCGCGACTTCCTCGACGAGGAGATCTCCCTCGCCGAGCGGGCCGCGGGAAAGGACGCCGGAGGCGCCTCGCCGCGGTACGAGAAGATCCCGGTCGAGTAGCGACGGTCAGCTGAGCGCCGCAGCGATCTCGGCGACGATCGCGCGGGCGGCCGCGACGCGGTCGGAAGCGGCGAGAATCGGCCGGCCCACGACGAGAAGGTCGGCGCCGGCGCGGATGGCGTCGCCGGGCGTCGCGACCCGTTTCTGGTCTCCGGTCGCGGCACCGGCCGGCCGGACGCCCGGCACGACGAGGAGAAAGCCGCTCCCGCAGGCGGCGCGGATGGCCGAGATCTCCTCGGGCGAGCAGACCACGCCGTCGAGCCCCGATTCGCGCGCGAGGAGGGCGAGGCGGACCGCCGCCTCCCGCGGCGTCCCGGCGAGCCCGACGGCGGCGAGGGCCGCGGCGTCGAGCGACGTCAGAACCGTCACGGCGATCAGCGACGGGCGGGGAAGGCCGGCTTTGGCCGCGGCGCCGCGGCCTTCCTCCCCGAAGGCCCTCATCATCGTGGGGCCTCCGGCTGCATGGCAG
>Ga0335084_10004303_pt1 | contig 14011 bp, 9 predicted proteins | sample Lox_Sample_44_FD_206721 | JGI IMG/M metagenome (GOLD analysis project Ga0335084, IMG submission 206721) | Soil microbial communities from Loxahatchee National Wildlife Refuge, Florida, United States - Lox_Sample_4.4 | ecosystem: Environmental > Terrestrial > Soil > Wetlands | place: USA: Florida...
GAGCTAACAATCGAATTCGAGGTGTGAGGATATATGGGGAATTTCGAACGCAAGAGCGGGAAGAGCATGTTCCCGCGTGTCGTACTACTGGTTGTCAGCCTGGTGTTCCTGCTGTCCATCGCGCCAGCGACCAGGGCGCAGATTTACTATGGTTCCGTAAACGGAACTGTCACAGACTCCACGGGGGCGGTGATTTCCGGCGCCTCGGTGGTCATCACCAATTTGGATACGGGTAAATCGTACGAGGCCACCACGAGTGACTCCGGCGTTTACACGGCTTCCCAATTGCCCGTGGGGACCTACACGGTCAAGGTGACGCAGACGGGATTCAAGGAATTTGTGTCAACGCGGGTGGAAGTACACGTTTCGACGAACACGCAAGTGGACGCGAAACTGGAAGTCGGTGCGACCACGGAGTCCATCACGGTGGAAGCATCGAACGTACAAGTACAAACGATATCAGCCGCGGCCGGAGAAGTAGTGGAAGGCCAGCAGGTGCGGGAACTCCCCTTGAACGGGGAGAACTTCATGCAGCTGGTTACCTTGTCGCCTGGCGTCTCCACGGCGCAGGATTTCAACGGGCGCGACAAGGGCTTGACGGGAGGAAGCGATTTCTCGGTCAACGGGAACCCGTACACCAACAACCTGTTTCTGGTAGACGGCGTGAACAACGTCGACATGGGGTCTGGCCGCACGATTCTTGTATATCCGTCGACGGACGCGATCGCCGAATTCAAGATGATCCGGAACTCCTATGGGCCGGAATACGGGCAGGCTTCCGGGGCGATTATCAGCATTACCACGAAGGCAGGCGGCAATCAATTTCATGGCGGGTTGTTCTACGCGGGCAGAAACGACGCGCTGAACGCGAACGACTGGTTCTCGAACTTTAACGGCACCGGCAAAGCGGAACTTCGCCGGAACGACTGGGGCTATCACGTTAGCGGTCCGGTGCTGAAGAACAAGCTGTTCTTCTACTGGAACCAGGAATGGAACCGTGAAATTCGCGGGCAGTCTGTGACCGCATGCGTACCGACAGCGGCAGAGAAAGCCGGCGATTTCAGCCAAGGCGTGGGCTGCGGGGCCACCGCACCGAATATCCCGGCGGAACTGCAAGGGGACAATCCACTGACGATCGCGAATCCGGACCCAGCGGGACTGCTGCTGGCGCAATTCTATCCGGATCCCAATCATACGCCTTCGGCAGGCAGCAACAACAACTGGGCGAGCGCGGAAAACGCGAAGACAAACTGGAGTGAATGGAACATCCGGGCCGACTACGACATCAGCAAAGCGAATCGGGTGACGTTCCGATACACGAATGATTCATGGGAGAGCCCAGCGCCCAATCCCAACCTATTCTGGGGCGATACGTTCTTCCCGACGCTGCAATCGGACTGGAGCCAACCGTCGAAGAGCGTGATGGCGAAGTTGACCACGCAGATCGGTTCGTCGATGGTCAACGACTTTGAATTTGGGTATGGTCACAATGCGATCGTGACGGGGCTGACGCCATCGTCAGCGGATTACGTCGCGGCGGTGAATGCGGCGATTCCGACCTCGTGGCCCTCTTCGCTGAAACAAACGGGCGCCTACATCAATGGCGGCGGGGCCTGGGGTGGTTTGCAACCCTACGGCAACGGCCAGACGATGTGGACGATTGCGCCGTATGGCAACCACGAAGACCTCTATGCGCTGCAAGACAACGTTTCGAAGGTGCAGGGCAACCACGTGTGGAAGTTCGGGGCCTACTGGAGCACCAACGCCAAGGTAGAAAACAACAACGGCGGGGCAGACCAGCCAGCGTTCCCAGCGGGTGACGGGAGCGTTTCGATCCCCACGACGAACCAGTTGGCCAACATTTTGATCCCCGGCCAGCTGTTCACTTCGAACGAAAACAGCATCAATCCGAACGATCACCGCATCTGGCACGATTTCGAATGGTATGTAGGGGACACCTGGAAGATTCACCGGAACCTTACGCTCACCTACGGCATCCGTTGGTCGTTCTTCCGCGAACCTTACTCGGAGAATGACGCGCAGGCGTCGTTCAGCCTGGCGGCATGGAGCCGGGATGAGGCCATTGCGAACCCGACCGACGCGTGCAACGGCGTGATCATCGTTCCGAATACGAATCCGTGCGGCGATGCGAAAGCACAACTGAGCGCCCTCGGGGTGAACCTGCCATTGTCAGCGGGCACTCCTGGACCGAATCGCGCGCTGGTGAACAACGCGAACCACAATATCGCACCCCGCGTCGGAATCGCGTGGGACATCTTCGGCGACGGCAAAACAGCGTTGCGCGTGGGAGCCGGGCAATACTTCCAGCGCGAACTGATCGGAATCGGGCGGACTCTGTCGCAGACGGCGCCCTTCGTGATCAATGCCACGAGCGTGCGCTCATTGGACAGCGCCGCGCCGCTGGCGAACCCGCAGGTGTCTCCGAACGCTGCGAAGGACCCGAGCGGAATCACACCGAACAGCTGGCAGTGGAACGTGTCCGTGGAGCGCGAGTTGTTCCGCAATACGACGCTCAATGTTGGATACGTAGGCAATTCGGGCGTTCACTTGACGTCGCAGGCGGATCTGAACCGCGTTCCTGAGGAGAACTGGCTACAGGGCGCGTTTTCGAACGGAGCGGGACTGAACGCGCTCCGGCCGGCGTTCAATTTTGGAACGATCGGCATGTTCGCCCGGGGCGGCCACGCCACATACCATTCATTGCAAGCACTGTTCCGTTCGCAACTGGGCAACTACTCGACGTTCCAGTTGGCGTACACGTACTCGCACTCGCTGGGTGACGTGGAGCTGGACAATTCGTCCGGCAGCGTGAACCAGGAAGCGTTCGTCGACCCGTCCCGGACCTATCTGGACAAGGGCAACACAAACATCAACCGGCCGCACATTTTCGTGGCGAACGAGGTGTTCTACCTGCCGAAGCTGACGAACAAGAGCGCGCTGGTTCGCGGAACACTGGGCGGCTGGCAACTGAACAGCATCATCACCATCACTTCCGGAGCATCGCTGAGCGTGTTTTCAAACGGCGCATCAGGCTATTCGAGCTGCAGCACCGCGGATCAGGAAAACGGCACGTGCGTGATCGGGAGCAGTTCGCTGAACTCGCTGACCGGCACGGGATTCGGAAACAACCAGCGGGCCAACCGGGGATCCGTCGATTGCGATTCGGATCAAAGCGGACGGCAGATCCTGAACCCGAACGCCTTCAGCTTGACCGGGTTCGTGCTGGGAACGATTGGCGACGCGGGGCGCGGGATCTGCACCGGCCCGACGACGCGGAACTTTGACGTACAAATCGCAAAGAACTGGTACTTCAAAGAACGCTATCGGATCAAGTTCGCGATCGATTTCTTCAACATGTTCAACCATGCCAATTTCAAGGGCAGCAGCCTGGAAGGCACGGGCTTCAGCGCCAGCAACCTGATCTGCGGTTCGCTGGTTCCGGCCTCCGGTGAAACAGTGGCGCACTACAACCCCTGCTCCACGACGAACAACGTGGTCACCACGCAGGTTGGCAACCCGAACTCGAACTTTGGACAAGTCACGGCCGTGCAACCGGGCCGCGAATTGCAGTACTCGCTGCGGTTGTACTTCTAAAAGAAACTGTCAGCAAACCTTCAGGGCGGGACTTGCTATTTCGAGTTCCGCCCTTTAGTTTTGATTGGACGCCATCTGGAAGCCCGTTCGTGAAGGCAATAACTTCCAAACCAAATGTCGCCGCGGGCCGCTTGCTGTGAGAGTTTCGCCATCCCGCGCGGCCGCGAAGGTATTCGGGATTTTTCTGGCTGGGAGCCTGGTGTGTTCCGGCCAAACCAGACCTCCCGCTGGGGGGCACCGGGCGCCCGGAGCAAATCAGGCAGGTTCGCAGAGCGAGCTTCTCAGCCGCGTGGGCGAACTGGAGCGAGCCAAGACTTCCCGTGATGCGACAGAGATTACCCGGGCGGGTCAACAGGTCGTTGCGCTGGCTCTGCGTGAGCTGGCCAGGCTTCGCCTGCTGGAGTCGGCGACACCGCAAGCGGTGAAGCTGTACGAGAAGTCACTCGAGCTGGAGGATTCCGTCGGAGCCCGGACGGACCTTGCCATCGCTCTGCTGCAATTGAATCGTCCGGACGAAGCCATCCAGCAAGCGAACGACGCCGTAGCGTCGAGCCCGGCAAACGGGCGCGCGTACAGCACGCTGGGAAGCGCGTTGATGTTCAAGAAGGAGTACGCCCGGGCCGCGGTGGCGCTGTCGAAGTCGATCGAGTTAGCCCCAGACATCGAAACACAGTATTACCTGGGCATCGCCTACCTTTCGACGGGAGACGCGAAGGACAAGCAGACCGCGGCGAAGGTCTTTCAGGATATGACAAAGACCTGGGGCGAGAGCGGTTCTTTGCACGTGATGTTTGGGCGGGCTTATCGAGATGCGCAAGACATGCCGAGCGCCATCCGCGAATTCGAGCGCGCCATCCAAATCGACACGCGAACGCCGCATGCGCACTATTTCTTGGGGCTGGCGCGGCTGGCTGTCAACGAATGGAACTCGACCCCGGAGATCATCAGCGAATTCCGGAAAGAGCTGGCGTACTACCCGCAGGACTATCTGGCGAACTACATGCTGGGATTTGACGCATTCAACCACCGGATGTACGACGAGTGCGACAAATACCTGAAGAAGGCCGCCGGTATCAATCCGGAAGCGCCGGATGCGTGGCTGTATCTGGGGTTGAACGCATATGCGAAGGAGCAATGGGCCGAGGCGGAACAGTATCTGCGCAAGGCGATTGAACTGACGGGATCCGACGAAGGGCGTTCAAACTACCAGATCCGCAGGGCGTATATCGATCTGGGGAGGATGCTGAATTCTTCCGGCCGCAAGGAAGAGGCGACGGTGTATCTGGACAAGGCGCGCGAACTGCAGAAGAAGATTCTCGAGACCACGCAACAGGGCATGGCGTCTCACTTCGCGGAAGAAGGGGCGGCGGGAGCGGCCGGAGTGGTGCCGCTAGCGGCTGAAAAGGAGCAGGTCCAGACAGCGGCGGGCAGCGGCGATGTCGATCCCTTCACCCCACTTGACGCTGCCACGCTGGCGCGATCAAGCCTGACGAAGCCGCAGAAGCAGGGAGCGGCGATCCAGGAGAAGCAATTGAGGGGGGCCCTGGTCAACGCCTACATGGACGTGGGGACGTCGTTCGCGGTGCGAGGACAGTATGAGCAAGCACTGGCGAACTATCGCGAGGCGGAACGATGGGCGCCGGAGACTCCCGGGCTGGCGCGAAACCTTGGCGTAGCTGCGTTTCGGCTGCAGGACTATGGCGAAGCGTCGAAGGGGCTGGCTGCGGCGCTGGAGGGAGACCCGAAGGACGCAACGGTCCGCGCGATGCTGGGAATGAGCTATTTCGGACAGGAACGATACAAGGAAGCGGCTGCAACATTTGGTCCGCTTGGCCCGCCCGGGATGAAGGACCCGGCTGTTGGCTATGCCTGGGCGGCTTCGCTGGCCAAGGAGGGCGATGCAAACCAAGCTTCCCAGGTTCTGGACGAATTTTCTCGCCCAAGTCTGCCCGCTGACGTGCTGATGCTGGTGGGGCAGCTGTGGATAGAGATTGAGGACTACGCGAAAGCGGTCAGTACGTTCGAGCGAGTCTTAAGGACCAGCCCGGGAACCTCAAAGGCTCACTATTTTGCGGGACAAGCATATCTTCGTTGGAATCACTGGCCGGAGGCAGCTCGGGAGTTTCAGGCGGAACTGGCGCTGCATCCGAGCGACGTGGAGGCGAAGTTCAATCTCGGATTCGTTTATTTGCAGCAATCGCGGCAAGCCGATGCGGAGAAGCTGTTCCTGGAGGTCATCGATGCCCAGCCGGAACACGCGAGTGCGCAGTACGAATATGGGAAAATACTGCTGGATCACGGAGATCTGGCCGGAGCGATCCGTCACCTGGAGATTGCGGCGCGTTTGAAACCGAACACGGACTATGTGCACTACCAGCTGCAAGTCGCCTATCGCAAAGACGGCAGGATCACGGATGCGGACCGGGAGCTGGAAATCTACAAGCAGATCAAGGCAAAGAAACGGGAGCGGGCGACCGAGGCCGTCTCCGGACAACAAACGCCATAAGACGGCAAAGGATGGAATGTTGAGGATCGTGACCAGCTGGCGGTTTCTTTTGTCATTTTTACTGCTCGGCGGTGGTGCGGGCGCGTGTTTTGCGCAGGGAGGCCACAACGTCCCTCCCCCCCCGCCTCCGGGCGCGAAGGCCACGATCTGCTCGGGCCGGCCGATTCCCCAGCTCGAAGACATCACGGCGAAGTCCGGCATCAACTTTCAGCACACCTCTGATCCGGCGAAGAAGTACATCATCGAGTCGATGGCGGGTGGAGTGGTCATCGTGGACTACGACCGAGACGGCTGGCCCGACATCTACTTCACGAACGCGCCGAGCGTGGCGATGGCCCTCAAAGGCGAGAAGAGCCGGAGCGCGCTGTATCACAACAATCACGACGGCACGTTTACAGACGTGACCGACAAGGCCGGCGTGGGTTCGCCGTGTTTTGCCATGGGCGGAGCGGTAGGGGATTACGATAACGATGGCTGGCCCGATATCTATGTGACGTGTCTGGGCGGGAATGTGCTGTACCACAACAACGGAGACGGCACGTTCACGGATGTGGCGAAGAAAGCGGGGGTGACGGACGGAAGGTGGTCAACCGGGGCGGCGTTCGGGGATTACGATGGCGACGGTTTCCTGGATCTGATGGTGGTCAACTACGTGGACTTCCGGCTGAACGACCTGCCCGCGTTCGGTAGCGCACCGAACTGCAAGTACCGCGGCATCGATGTGCAGTGCGGGCCGCGCGGATTGAAAGGCGCCGGGGACGCATTGTTCCATAACAACGGCGATGGCACGTTCAAGGATGTGACGAAGGAATCGGGCGTTTCCGACCCGAACGGGTATTACGGAATGCAGGTGGTCTGGTCGGACTTCAACAATGTGGGCCGGCCCGATGCGTATGTGACCAACGATTCGACGCCGAAATTTCTTTACAAGAATGAGGGGAACGGGAAATTCACTGAAATTGGCCTGGAATCCGGCACGGCGGTGGATGAAGACGGTTCCGAGCAGGCGTCCATGGGAATCGCGATCGGGGACTACAACCACACGGGTCGGCCATCGCTGTATGTGACCAATTTCTCCGACGAATACAGCGTGTTGTTTCGCAACGACGGCAACTGGAATTTTACCGACGTTTCATACAAATCCGGCATTGCGGTTCCTTCCTTACCGAAAGTGAAATGGGGGACTGCTTTCACGGACTTCGACAACGATGGCTGGCTCGATTTGATTGCCGTCTCCGGGCACGTTTATCCGCAGGTGGACGATCTGCCTTCGGGCGCGCGCTACCGCGAGTCTGCGATTTTCCAGATGAATCAGAAGGACGGGACCTTCTGCGATGCGAGCACGCAAGCGGGCGCGGCGTTGCAGGAGAACCGAGTCTCGCGGGGACTGGTCTATGCCGACCTTTTCAATGACGGACAGGTCGATATAGTCGTGAACGACCTCGATGGCGCGCCGCAGGTTCTGCGGAACCACGGGTTGGCAGGAAACCACTGGGTCAACTTCGAACTGGCGGGTACAAAGAGCAATCGCCTGGCAATCGGCGCGCGGCTGAAACTGATGGCCGGGGGCATGACACAGACTGCCGAGGTTTACAGCGGTGGAAGTTACCTGTCGCAAAGCGACCTCCGCATTCACTTTGGCCTCGGCAAAACCACGAAGATCGACAGTCTTGAGATTCGCTGGCCCTCCGGTGCGGTAGAGCTGCTCAAAGATCTAGACGCCGACAAGTTCTACAGCGTTCTGGAAGGGCAGGGCGTAGTGCCCGCTGAAAAGATACGGCCCGCCGGCAAAGCCGCCGGAAAGAAGCCGTAACGCCTCCCTTTCGCTCCCGTCGCCTGAGAACTCTTGTTGTACGTGTGGGAGTGGAACCATAAAATGTTACCCAAGCGAGGTGCCATGAGAACTCTCAAGCTAGTGGTGGCAGCATTCATTCTGTTTGCAGCAACGCTCAGCGTCGTCGACGCAAAAACGCAAGTATCCAAGCGAAGCGGGGGCAAGTTGCCCGATGGCTCTTCCGTCGATATTTACACGCTGAAGGGCGACAAGCTGGAGCTGGAAGTGATGAACTACGGCGGCTTCATGCTGTCGCTGAAAGTGCCGGACAAGAGCGGCAAGATGGAAGATGTCCTGCTCGGTTTCGACGATCCCACCGGCTATTACGAGAACAATCATTCGAAGAGCGCGTCATTCTTTTGTCCCATCGTCGGCCGCTACGCGAACCGCGTCGCTCACGCGAAGTTCACGCTGAACGGGAAGGAATATCATCTGGCCAAGAACAACGGCGACAATTCGCTGCACGGCGGTCCCAACGGCTTCCACAATCACGTCTGGGACGCGAAGATCATCGCGGATGGCGTAGAACTCAAATATCTGAGCAAGGATGGCGAAGAGGGCTACCCGGGGAATCTGTCGGTTACCGTGCGTTATGTCGTGAAAGGCAGTGACCTGAAGATCGAGTACGCCGCGACCACGGATCAAGATACGGTTCTGAACCTGACCAGCCACGGCTACTTCAATCTCTCCGGACAGGCAACCAGCACCATCCTCAATGAGCAGTTGAAGCTGAACGCGTCGAAGTTCACTCCTGTCGACGCAGGCCTGATTCCCACGGGCGAACTAAAGCCGGTTGCCGGAACTCCGTTCGATTTTCTGGCGCCGCACGCAGTGGGCGAACGCATCAATGCGAACGACGAGCAATTGAAACTCGGGCACGATGGCTACGACCACAATTTTGTGATTGACGGCGGGGGCAAGTCGCTGACGCAAGCCGCGGAAGTCTACGATCCCGCAAACGGGCGGGTGATGCAGGTGCTGACGACCGAACCCGGTGTGCAGTTCTACACCGGGAATTTCCTGGATGGCACGATCAAAGGAAAGAAAGGCGTTCCGTATGTGCGCAACGCTGCCTTGTGCCTGGAGACGCAACATTTCCCGGATTCGCCGAACCATCCGTCTTTTCCGACCACCACGTTGAAACCCGGGCAGAAATTCCACTCCGAGACCGTTTATCGCTTCTCGGTTCGATAGCGCGAGCTATTTTTCGGGAGCAGACCGCGATGAAATTTCTGGGAATCGATGTAGGTACGGGTGGAACGCGTGCGGTCCTTCTCAATGAACAGGGCCGCGTGGTCAATTCCGCGACGGCAGAACATGCGCCGATGAGTTCGCCGCAGATCGGTTGGGCGGAGCAGTCGCCGGATGACTGGTGGCGCGCAGCCTGTCAGGCCATCAAAGAGTGCCTGGCGAAAAGCGGTACTTCGGCCGCCGAGGTGAGTGGAATCGGTCTCACCGGACAAATGCACGGCTTAGTGATGCTCGATGAGAACGATCGGGTGTTGCGGCCGGCGTTGATCTGGTGCGACCAGCGCACCGAGGAAGAGTGCCGCGCCATTACAAAAGCCATCGGCGAGCGCCGCTTGATTGAACTCACCGCTAACCCCGCATTGACGGGATTCACGCTGCCGAAGATCTGGTGGGTGCAGCGGCACGAACCGCAAATCTGGGCGAAAGTGCGTTCGATCATGCTGCCGAAGGATTACGTGCGCTTCCGGCTTACGGGTTCGCGCGCCATCGACGTCGCCGACGCTTCGGGCACATTGATGTTCGACGTTTCGCAGCGCAAATGGTCTCAAGCGATGCTGGAAGCGTCGCGCGTGGACGAAGCCATGTTGCCGCGTGTGCTCGAATCGCCGGAGGTGAGCGGGCACGTCCACGAAGAAGGGGCGCGCGCTGCCGGGCTGCGTTCCGGCATACCGGTCGTAGCGGGCGCAGGGGATCAGGCGGCCGGCGCGGTGGGCATGGGAATTGTGAAGCCCGGCGCGGTCAGCGCAACGATTGGCACGTCAGGCGTGGTATTTGCCGCCACCAGCAAGCCGACGCTCGAGCCCCACGGACGAATTCACACGTTCTGCCATGCTATTCCGGGACGCTGGCACGTTATGGGCGTTACGCAAGGCGCCGGATTGTCTCTGCGTTGGTTCCGCGACCAGTTTGGAGCGGGTAAAGATGACGGCCGCGACCCGTATGAGCGGCTCTCCGAAGAGGCTGCAGTCACGCCTCCGGGCGCGGATGGACTCCTTTGGACACCGTATTTGATGGGCGAGCGCACACCCCACCTTGATCCTAACGCGCGCGGCGCTCTGGTCGGCATCACCGCGCAGCACACGCGCGGCCACGTGATTCGAGCGATTCTCGAAGGAGTTGCGTTCAGCTTGCGCGATTCCATAACTCTTTTCCGGGAAATTGGAGTGCCGATCGAGCGCATTCGCCTGGGTGGCGGCGGCGCCCGCTCTGCCCTGTGGCAACAGATTCAGGCTGACATTTACGGCATGCCGGTGGAGTTGGTGGAGGCCGATGAAGGCGCGGCTTATGGAGCAGGTCTGCTGGCCGGCGTTGGCGTTGGCCACTGGAGTTCCGTCGACGCTGCCTGCGACACGGCGGTGAAGGTTGCGAAGCGTATCGAGCCAGACTCAAAAACAGCCGAAAAGATGAGCCGCCAGTACGCCGAATTTCGCAAAATCTATCCGGCGCTGCGTTCCATCCAACACAATCTCTAGGGCGCGCGGGGAAACTCGGCGCAACTGCGTGATATGCTTGGAAAACGAGGGCGGGCTCGTAGCTCAGCGGTTAGAGCAGCGGACTCATAATCCGTTGGTCCCAGGTTCAAATCCTGGCGGGCCCACCAACCTCCTCTAAGTCTTGCATCCAGAATTAGTTGATGCGCTCGATTTTCGCGCTTTCGTCCAACTTGAGAACATCTGAGAACAAAACTCCCGCGACTCGCTCCACAGCGCGACGTTGCGAGTCAGGGATGACGTGAGAATAGGTGTTTAGGGTTGTCCCAAGATCTGAATGGCCAAGCAGCGCTTGGGTGGTCTTGATTGATTCCCCAGTTTCCGTGAGTAGCGTTGCATGAGTGTGTCGGAACGAATGCCAAGATATTCGTGGCTGTTTGATCCGGTCGCATGAAGGTGCTAACTCGCGGTTACATAGGTTTTTCGAACTAAGTGGCGTGCCTTTCGGTGTCATGAAAACCAAATCGTCTGAGGCGGAAGAAGGTACCTTTGAACGAAGTGTTTCAAACACAGAAATAAGCAAAGTGCTGAGCGGTATTACGCGATGGCTGCTGCGGGTCTTCGGAGTCCCAAATTCGCCCTCCGAAAACGTCTCAGCGACTTCGAGTGTTGCTCGTCTCAGATCCAATCGCTTCCAGCGAAGCGCGAGGATCTCACCGATTCGCATTCCCGTCAAAACAGCAACCTGAACAACTGTGCGACATGGTTCACTTAATTCTGGGAGGAGGAGCCGAACCTGCTGGGGAGTATAGAAGCGAGGCACCGCCCGCACCGACGTGCTACGAATGCGGATACCATGTGCTACGTTTGTGTCGAGGAAGCCGCGCTCTACCGCGGTCCGCAACACAGTTGCGAACGTTGCACGGACTCCTCGAAGTGTTCCCGATTCATGTCCCCTCTGTCTGAGTTGCGACATTAATCCCTCGATCTTCACTCTGTTTAACTCACAAAGTGGGCTCGCGCCAAAAGTCGGAAGGATGTGTCGATCCAGAATCAAGTTGTAATATCGCACTGTGCTCTTCTTGAGAGCCAGTCTCGCGCTCGGCTTCCATTCCGCTGCTATGAACTCCTTCAGCGGCATAGCTGCTTGAGGGCGACGCTGGTTCAAGTTCTGAGCTTCCACTTTCGTTCGAAGGATGGCACGTGCACTCTGCCGATTAATCGTACTAATTGGCCCAAGCGTCTCAGCTCGTTGCATTCGTTGAACTGATCCGTTTGGTTGAAGCACGTCTTCCCTCCATCGGAGTACCCATACTTTTCTGCGCTTACCTCTTACTACCAAACTGCCGTCTTGATATCGCGGCCGAGTCATACTCTCCTTTCGGTTGACTCGCTCGCTTCTCTCTACGTAGCAAGGGATTTTACTTGAATTGGGTTTCATCGGGTGCTCATTTTTCAACTAAGAAGCGAAGAGATCTTGAAACGGTGCTTCAGCGGCTAAAGAGTGTTGGTTACCGGACATCGATGGTTGGCGATCCATGTGATTACTTCATCCTTGCTGAAGCGCCAATACTTTCCGAGTCGATAGGCCGGTAAACGCTCGAGAGTTCTTTTTCGAATCCGGCCATAGACCCAAGATGTGGGGACTTGGAGTAACTCGGCGACTTGCTGGACTGTGAGTAGTTCAGACTTAACTGGAGTGGTCATCGTTGTGGCTCCTAGTGGCGATTTTCTTGCGGAGGGAATAGATATTCGGACTAGACGATTCTGGTGAGGACCTGGACTTTGGAGCGCAATTGCCTATCGATTTGCATTGACTGCCGGGGTATGCGCAGGAGATTGCACCTGCTCTGGTTCCTTGTTGGTGTCGGAGTCGAGCGGTTTGTACGCTGTAAGGTACTCTTGAAACTCAAGGTCTTTTTTGAATAACCGTTCGAGTGTTTCAGTAACGATGTAGGACGGGCTCGCGTTGATGAATTCCGCGTAGCGCGCAAGTCTAAACTTTACGCCCTGGGACAGGCGAAGCTGGACGGTTTCGTTCTTCTGTTGCGGTGGCGGTGCTTTCAGAAGTGGCATAACAATTTCCTTTCAGCGTGGGAGGCTTGTGACTAATGTTGAGCAGACTAGAGGTGGCTCACGAACAGACCGGAGGACTTGAGGACGCACGGCAGTTGGGAAGATCGGACTGAGGGAATATCAATCCTCTATCTTATCTATAGCCAAAAAATGAGCGGCACAACCCAAAGAAAAACTCCCCGCCTGAGTGGAAAAATAATCGAGAAATATCGAGGATGTTCAAGCTGAACCGCTGGAGTGATTTGAGGTGAAGTATCGACCGTAATGCTTCTCAAATTAAAAGGGCGGGAGCGACCCGTTTCATACTGGGTCGCTCCCGCCCTTTTCACGGTTTTTCCCGCGTCCCGGTTTTGGCTTCGGGACTTAGTAAGCTGTTGCTCGGGAATTGGTTAAATCGGGCGGGTCCGGAAAACCGTAAGGAAAACCGTGAGGAACACCGTTTTCGTAGGTTTTCGGTCGAGTGTTTGTAGCGAGTCACAAAATCGATGATGCAGTCCACCGCCATAAGTTCTTGCACCAGCAGAAGTATTCGGGAAGAGCGCGGGTATGTCGATAGAGAAATGCAAGCCGGAGCTGGTCATAACGCTGATGCGGCCGATTGAAGTGGAGATTGCCAACAGTAGGATTGCCCTGGAGGCCCGCCGCGATGCGCAGGTGGCGGCATAGGCTTTCTTCCCCTGAAGGAAAGACTTTGGCGGGCTAACGGTCGAGTTATGGAGGGAGATGGCCTCTTAGCGATCGGCGATCCCTCCGTGGCCGCGGTGACCGAATCACCATTCTGCACGGCGGTGAGCGAGTTTATAATCGCGATCCAAACGAATCGTCGTAGTATATTCGAAGAGTTTGGTTATGTTAGAACTACAGGCATATACTGTCTTTCTTCTCCTGGTTAGTAGCGTCTTGGCTTGTGTCCCAAAGGTAGACTTCGTTCAAGAAATCGCCACGAATGAGCAACGAGAGATAAGCTTTCCCGGTACCGCTAGTGAGCCTTCCTTTTCTGTCCGAATTTCAGCAGAAGGGCGAATGGGCACTGTAGCCGTATTAGACGGAAAAGGGACAGAGATGCAGAAACTAGAATGCCCGCTGCTGCGTGATAATCCCGACGCGACGCGGCAGGAGATGGCGGCCGTACGCGAACAATTCATCTCCAAATTCGTGACCGCTGACTTAGATTCCGACGGTCATCTAGATCTGGCGGGGGTTCGAGAATTCGGCGCGAAATGGGCGCGATACTGCGTCTGGCTCTACGACGCCGCGCAGCACAAGTTCATGAGAGACTTCTTAGCCGAGCAAATGGAG
>Ga0335084_10004304_pt1 | contig 14009 bp, 8 predicted proteins | sample Lox_Sample_44_FD_206721 | JGI IMG/M metagenome (GOLD analysis project Ga0335084, IMG submission 206721) | Soil microbial communities from Loxahatchee National Wildlife Refuge, Florida, United States - Lox_Sample_4.4 | ecosystem: Environmental > Terrestrial > Soil > Wetlands | place: USA: Florida...
GGCATCAGCCGCGGCTGCCGTCCTGGAGAACTCTTCTATAGTCTTTCCACACCCGACATCGGCGGAGTCTTCCTCCTCCGTGACCGCGCCACCGACGAACTCCGCCTCCTCCACACCGCCGACTTCCAAGTCCGCCGCCTGGCCGCAGGTCCCGCGCAGGATTCCGTGGCCTGCGTAGTCCAACGCAAAGGAGGCCAATCCTGCATCGCCGTCATGCGCGCCGATGGCACCGACATGCACGATATCACCACGGGCGACACCATCGACGACGCACCGCACTGGGCCCCGGGCTCCACTCGCGAACTCGTCTTCCAATCCTCTGCCATCGGGCGCAACCGCTCCGGATTCGCCGTCACCCAAGCCCCCTTCGCCATCCACAAGCTCGACCTCGAAGCGGGCACACTTACGACCTTGGCTGAGGATCCAAAATTTGACTTGCTCATGCCGCAACTCAGCACGGATGGCTCTCTCTACTACATCCGCCGACCCTATCGCGATCCCAATCAGCCACCGAGCCCTTGGCGCGCCGCGCTGGACTTGGTCCTTCTCCCCTTCCGTCTTCTGTACGCCATTTTTCAGTTCCTGAATTTCTTCACCGTCCGTTACACCGGCAATACCCTGACCACGACAGGCAACGCCCGCCAGAAACACGCTGACATCCGCAAAATGATGGTCTGGGGCAACCTCCTAGATGCTGACAAGGCCGCCGACCGCGCCGATGACGGCACGCCGGCACTGGTTCCCAAATCGTGGGAACTGGTTCGCCGCAGCGGAGCGAAAGAAGAAGTCGTAGCCAAAGGTGTCCTCTGCTACGACCTCTATCAAGACGGCTCGGTTCTGTACTCGAATGGAAACGGAATCTACCGCCTCGACCAGAAAGGTTCCACAGAACGCCTCGCCAAAGACGCCCTCATCGAACAGGTCGTTGCAGTTGAGGAGTAGCTGACCCTGTCCCGGACTTACTTGATTCCGCTCGAAACACAGCAGGTCGAACAACGCCGCGCCGTCGCCATCGCCGTAGGTTTCGTGTTGGGCATGTCCATCGTCTTTGGTCTCATCGCACTCTATTTTCGATTCGACTTCCAGGGCATCCGATTCCACGACGTCGTGCCATTCACGCTAACATTAATCTTGCCCTGCGCCGCGTTGTGGCTCAGGGCCCATGCACTCTGCTCTTTGCGCATTGAACTCGATGACGACCGTATCACCAGGACTGAACTTCTTCCCCTCAGGCACACGACGCAGCGAATATCCTTCTTGCGCGAAGATATTGCCCACATTCGAGAAATCCCAAAACAGGGCCTGATGGTCCGCGGACCCAACTCCAAGGGACGTTATATCGATCTGGAAATCCCGCGTTCGCTTCAGGACTACGACGATCTCCGCTCACGGCTTGCCGCCTGGCATCCGATTCGAGAATCCTGGCTGTGAAATCCTGCTGATCACCGACGGAGCCCTCCGGTATAATTCGGCCGCTTAGAATAAGAAAGGGACCCTTTCATGACGCACTGGAATCAACTCGCATGGGCGCTCGGACTACTGCTGGTCGCCAGCTCCGTCGAACTGGCAAGGGCAGCCGACCCCCCGTCTGACTTGTGCTCGCTTCTACCCTCCGCGACGGTAAACAAGACATTGGGATCGACTTACAGTTCTCCGAAGGCGACTGTTGCGCCTCGGCCGTTCCCAAACACTAATCAAGGAACCGATTGCGCCTTTGAATCCGGGGGGCACACCCTGTTGTTCCGTATCTACGTCGATCCCTCGCCATCGGCCTCGGCTGACCTCTTCGCGAAGCTGAAAACTTACTTTGGAAGCGGATCAACCGCGGTCACCGGTGTAGGAGACGAGGCTTATTTGGACAAGCTGCACGGTCTGCATGTCCGCAAGGGCAAAGTGCGCTTCTTTCTCGATGGTGCGGGAACACCCAAACAGAAGAGCGACCTCGCCGTTGGCATCGCAGGGCAACTCTGATCACTCCTCTATATATAGGCTGAACCTCGCGCGGTCGCATCGCTCCGGCTGGCTCCCGTGGAGATGGCGCTCCTGTACTCTCTCGCCTAATAGCTGCGTTCTCCTCACGGGAACTGAAAGCTGTTCTGAAAAAGTTAGCGGGACCAATACGTGAGTTATTCGCCGAAATGCCGGGTTGGGTTTTGCGGCAACTCCGTGGGGGTATGATTCGAGAGGTGCTGTCGCATAATGGCAGAGAGTATGCCCTCAGCTTGGAAGGAACATCCAAAACTGAAGGGACGATTCCATCCTGACTTCCCGAATGACCTGCAGGTGATTGTCCACGAGGGCGGTCCGCACACTTCTGATCGCCGGCCAGAGCTGGTGTGGGTTCGAGTAACAGAGTGTCAGGACGAAGTCTTCTCTGGGATAGTGCTCAACAAACCATCACAATTGCAAAATATCGCGCAAGGCTCACGAATCCAGTTCATTGTTCCTGAAGGCGGCCAGCATCCGTTGCAGGTCACCGGCAAGTATCTTCAGGAGAGGTCGTCTTGGCGTCTTCTTGCGCCCTGCCAGAAGTGTGGTTTGACGGAACTTTTTGATCCCCCCTCCAGGCTGCTGCCGTCCTCATTTCCCTCCCTCACCGCGAGTCAGTTAAGCAAGGGGTTCACCTTCACCACACGATGCGGTTGGTGCGGTGCAGGCACGGTAGTTCGTCTGAAGCGCACCAACTGGCCATGGTCCCAATGAGAAATGTGAGGGTTTTGCGGAGTTGACGTTAACGAACGGTGAGCGGCCCGCCCGTCTGTTGAAAATCCAAGGCGGGGCCGCCCCCGTTCAGAAAGTTCATCTCCAGAATATGAAATCCACAACCATCGGCCTACCTCACCAATCTACGGCCCGATGATGCTGAACGCCTTGCCATTGACCCCCACCGCGGCGCACAAAACCTGCCCCCCTCCAATGCTCGCGCAGCCCGGATTGCCGACATAGGTAGCGGTGCCAATCTTCGACCATCCAAGCCAACCCGTACCGTTGAACGAGTTCACCCAAAGCCCGGCATCGCTGGCCACCGCACCGCAGGCCAGCTGCCCCGTTGCAGGTTGGGCGCAGGACGAGCCCGGATTGATGCTCCCGCCAATTCCGCTCCACCCACTCCAACTCGTCGCAGCCCAGGTGCCTCCTTTAAAGTCGTTCCCGAACAGCCCGCCGGAGGCGCCTCGCGAAAAGCAGGTCAGAATGCCAAACGTTCCTCCCAGTGGCGTGCAGGAGTAACGATCGGCCCCGGAACTTCCACCAATGTTGATGAACTTGCTCCACGCCGTACCGGCAAAGCGCGCAGCAAAAACATTCCATGGATTGGTTGTCGACGTGGAAATGCAGACCACCCCGCCGGTGCCATCGCTGCCGCAACCGGGCGCCGATACCGTTGTTCCAGCGAGCGTCTTGAAAGCGCTCCAGACCGTACCGTTGAAAACACTCGACGTGTAGCCACCGATTGTATTTCGCCCCACACACAGCACATTCCCCGCCGTCAGCCGCGCGCAGCTGGGTTCCGAGGTGAGGGTACTGCCAACGCTGGTGAGCGCTCCCCAAGTTGTTCCGTTATAGACCGCTGCGGAAAGACCACCAGTACCGTTCCGTACTCCGCAGATAACGCTGCCTGCCCCGTCTCCGGCGCAGCTGGGATTCGATGTCACCGTGCCTGCGATGGTCTTCCACACAGCCCACTTGGTTCCGTTCCATTGATTCACAATCAGGCTTTCGCCCACTCCGCGCGCCGCACACACCGCCATCCCGGTTGACGGAGATGCGCACGACGGATCAGATAGCACGACCGTGGTTCCCATCGAAACAGCGCTGGTCCACGCAGCCCAGGCCGGGTGCAGCGCACAGAGTACGACCATCATCGTCAGCAGGCGATGAACACACTGAGTTTTCATGTTTACTCCTTTGAAGATTTGCCTTTGACCTTTAGCTACACAAGGCTCAGGCCCGGGGAACGCCAAGGGCCATTGTGAAAACGAAGTGGATTTGTCGCCGAAACCACAATCCGGGGGGAAGGTCGTGGCACAGCCAATACGCGGGCTGCAGTATAGCAGACTTTCCTGCAATCGCTCTGCAGTTTAATCTGCCGTGATCGAGATGCCTTGAGTCGCCTCGATTGGGTTCTGAGTGAACTGGCGCTGCTACGCCTGTGATTGGGTAGGCGGCCAAATGGTAGTGAACCGTTCTCTTTGAGAGGTCTCGGAGCGCCGGTCGTATCCCAGACCGCCTATCTTCAGAGATTGTTCGGTATCCTGCATTGACCTGCAATCGAGTAATAACCTGAGGGAGTGGCGTGCGTTATTACGCTAGGCGACAGGCCCCACTTCTCGACATGAGCGGGTCGGAACTTAATCCTACTGCGCCCGGCCTGTCGCCTGCGGCCTAGGATAACGGCCTGTTCGATTGCGGAATGTAAAATCCTGTAAAACAAGCGGCAAGGCCGACCGCCGCCCAAGTCCGACGAAGTTTTCGTCTGCATCGAGACCGAAATGATGCAAGGGCGCCGAGTCCCTTTCCTGCCGAGCTACTTCCGCTGAATTGACTCCAGATACTTCGTTACGTTTTCTAACCTGACATTACCCAGGTCCTCATCGAACTCAATCTGGTGGAAAATCGGCCCCCATATCGGCATCGCCTTTGAGCCGTGTGCAGGCAGGGGTTGGTCCCCGCCAAACATTAACTTGCTTCTCACACGGCTGGCCGGAAATGTTCCGCCATTTAGGCGAGAGAGTTTCGTCAGGTCGGGAACTGCCTGTCTCAGATCCCGCGACACTGGCCCTTTCCCTCGTCCATCCCGTCCATGACAAGAGGCGCAGAAGTCCTGAAATATATCCCCTCCTTCTAACGGACGAACTGGCGGTGGCGGCTGGTCCCTATTCTGCGCATATGCGAGGACAAAGCCCAGAGCCAGCCAGAACGTCACCAGCAATGTTATTCGTTCCAACATGGCACCCTCCAGTAGTACGCATTGCGGAAAAGGAAACTCCTCAGAACTTATGTTCCTCGGGGGGGATACTCTGCATTCCCGGAGTCCTGTAGAGATTCTGGCGCAGGCAACACCTTCAAGGCGTGATTGAAATCACAGTCCAAGGTGATGTGAGGATTCCCCGTTGAGCTGGTCACGCATCTCGGCTGCTGCCATGCCAGGGACAGCTTCTTCGCTGGCACGAAGTCTTTTGAAAATCAAGCCGTGGTCATCACGACGCCGCTGTGGATCTACTTCTATATGCACCGGACCAGAAGTATCGTTTGGTCATCGTCCTGCTTGCCGAAACTCAGCGAGACGCTCCGCAGGCGCTCGAAGATCTCTGCGAGCGGTCGGTCTGCAGCATTCAGAAATGCGCTCTTCAGAGGTTCCATGCCTAATTCGGCAGCCTTACCATCGAATACTTCACTGAACCCGTCGGTGAGCAAAAGCAGTACATCGCCAGGATCACATTCCAGCCGATCGCTTGCGAATTGCTGCTCGGGCAGTATGCCCAGGGGCAGATTTTGAGATGCGTATTCCACGATCGCGTGCTGCTGACTGCAGTAACGCATGAGGGCCGGATGTCCGGCGAGTGAGTATGCCACCGATTTGCTCCCCGGCCGGAGTTGCAGAACACCGGCGGTAGCAAACATGTTCGGCATCTTCAGCGGATAGAGCGTGCGATGCACTCCCTCCAGCAACCCGCCCGGCGAGCTGTTAGCTCCCAAACCGCTGCGAATCGATGTCTTGAACATCGCCATCAGCACGCCGGAAGCGACGCCGTGCCCGGAAATATCGGCAATATAGACGATCCGCTCGTTGGAGCTTTCAGCGATATCCACCAAATCGCCGCCCACTTCGCCGCTCGGAATCGAAGCTCCGAAGATCTCGTATCCGGCGAGCTTTCGCTCGAACTTGGGAACCAGGGAATGGTGTATCTCGTGGGCAAGCTCAATTTCTGTTTGGATTCGGAAATATCGACTTCCTTCGCGTCGAACGAAGTTGATGAAGGCGATATACGCGACGACAATGGCAACGATCGCGCATATGCCCAGAGCAACCAACTGTTGCTCGAGCTCCTTGCGCCCCGAGATGATTCCCTCGTGAAATATGTTTGCGGTTAGACGGGACGCGGCCGCCTGCATTAACCACCAAACGGGAATTAGCCAGAACTTGCGAGCGATCCATAACGCAGCATAGCCGACCGCGAAGCCGCCGTAGAATGCTACCGTCACAAGCGTGGACCCAATCGTCTGGTGCACCGGAGACATCAGCATCGAAATAAAGCCGATGGAAGCGAATAGAGAAAAAACTCCGATGACTGCGATTACTTGCGAACTGCGAGAAATGGACTTCCAGAATTCTGCTCTGGGTCGGCTGCCCGGCGAACTTTGAGTTCGGTTCAAACTCGTTTTCCTCTTAACTCAGGAACGCCAACAATCTTACTTCTACCGTTCAATTCCGGTGATCAAGTACCCCATTAGCCTGCTGGGCCCTTCCGGAATCCGCGCTGGATCTGGGAAGTTCTTTCAAATGATGGGCGCAAATCCCTTTCGCTGATTGACTTGCTGGATGTCGAGCCCTACCATTTCACCCCATGATCGGCCGGACGATCTCCCATTACCGCATTGTCGAGAAACTCGGCGGTGGCGGCATGGGTGTCGTTTACAAAGCGCAGGACACGCGTCTGGATCGCTTCGTCGCCCTGAAATTCCTCCCCGACGAACTCGGCAAAGATCCTCAGGCTCTAAGCCGCTTCCGCCGCGAAGCCAAGGCCGCGTCTGCTTTGAATCATCCTAATATCTGCACAATTTATGACATCGGCGAGGAACATGGCCACGCTTTCATTGCCATGGAATGTCTCGAAGGTCAGAACCTCCGGAACATGATCGGCGGTCAGCCCATGGAAACCGGGCGCATCCTCGATCTTGCCCTCGAAATCGCCGACGCGCTCGATGCCGCGCACGCCGAAGGAATCGTTCATCGCGATATCAAACCCGCAAACATTTTTGTCACCAGGCGCGGCCATGCCAAGGTTCTCGATTTCGGCCTGGCGAAAGTCACGCATTCCCGTCCAAACGACGATGCGGCCACCACGCTCGCGTCTCCCGATCTCGGCACCGAGCATCTAACCAGTCCCGGGTCGGCTCTGGGCACCGTGGCATATATGTCTCCCGAGCAGGTCCGCGGCAAGGAACTCGACGCCCGCTCCGACTTGTTCTCGTTCGGCGCGGTGCTTTACGAGATGTCCACCGGCACCCTGCCTTTTCGAGGGGAAACATCGGGCGTGATCCTGGAAGGGGTTCTGAACCGTGCGCCACAACCGCCGGTCCGGTTTAATCCCGACGCTCCCGCCGAACTGGAGCGCATCATCAGCAAGGCCCTCGAAAAGGATCGCAATCTTCGTTATCAGAGTGCCAGCGAACTGCGCGCCGACTTGAAAAGGCTCCGGCGCGACCTTGATTCCGGCCGCATCTCGGGCAGCGCATCCTTGGCGACCGACCTTTCCGAAGCCCACCCTGAGTCTTCAGCTTCCTACCCGCGCGCTTCTTCCGTCAACGCGGTCTCAGCTGGGAGGGTCGCAACTGCACAGCTTTCGAGTACCGTACCGGAAGCCGGAACGGGTGCGCGCCCTCACAACAAAGTGCTTTCCTACGGAGCGATCGCGCTGGCGCTTGTGGCCGCCATGGGCTACGGTCTTTACCGCCTTGCGTTCACCCGGCGCGCTCCAGGAGCGCTTTCCAAAATCACCAAGATCAGCTCCTGGAACAAGTCAATGGGCAGCGTCGCGCTATCGCCCGACGGCCGTACGGTTGCCTTTGTTTCTCCCGTCGACGGTTACGACCAGGTGTTCGTGATGCTGACTTCCGGCGGCGACCCGCTTCAACTCACCAGGGATGAAGGCGACAAATGGGTCCGCGGATTTTCCTATGATGGCACCGAAATCTATTTCGCTCGAATCATGGGTGAGTACGAAATCTGGAGCACTCCCACGCTTGGCGGTTCCGCAAGGCATCTGGCCTCGGGCTTTTCGGTCGTCTCTTCGCCCGATGGACAATACCTGTATGTCATGAAAGGCAATTTCCAGATCGTTCGCGTGACAAGAGCGGGGGGCGCCGAAGAGGCGATTTACACCCTTCCCTCCTTAGGCGGCCTGCAACCGTATCCGGACGGCCGGTACTTGCTGGTTACCAACCACAACTCTGGCGTACTCAAGCTGGAGCGCCTGGATATCGTCGCCAGGAAACTCGAAAAGCTTGCCGAGATTCCCGACGCCACATCACCTGGCGCGAGTTGGGCTACGCCCGGCCAGTCTGTTTACCTCAGCCGTCGCTCCAACGGAATTGTCAACATCTGGGAATTCTCGCTGCTAGATCACTCTTTAAAACAGATCACGTCCGGCGCCGGTCCCGACTTCAGCCCCATGGCCGATCCGAACGGAAAAGGAGTCTATTTCATCAGCGGCAGAGGCACCAACACGCTCACGCTGTATCGCCTTGCGTCGAAACAATTCAAGAATATTGTGGAAGAAGACGTGACCGCGCCGGAGTTTTCTCGCGATGCCCGTCTTCTTGCCTACTCCTCGTCTCCTTGGGTGCTGGGCAAGGATGATATGTGGGTAGATGATCTTGCCACTGACAAGCGGGTTAAGGTCGCAACCGCCGCCCCGGGGCGGTACATGGAGGTGCTGGGTTTTTCCAACGACGACAAGAAATATCTCTATGCCGATGCATCCCGCCCCGATTGGCACAACGATGACTTCCGGCTGTTCGTTGTTGGTACAGATGGAACGCATCAACAGCAACTCGATTGGTCCGGCGAGTTCGTGGGTTGGGTGACATGGGAACCGGGAGATCAATCGCTGATACTCGGCGGGGCCGGCAAAGTCAAAGACAAAGGAGACCACATTCCCAAAAGCTGGAGAGTCTTCCTGAACGGATCGCCGCCGGTGGTTTTGTCCGAGAACTGCGGCATGGCGGTCGGCGTCTCTCCCGACCAGAAATATCTGATCGCCACGTCGCTCTGGGCCGACAATCCGGGGATCTATCAGTACTCGCTCGTCGACAAGAAATGCACGACGCTCAAATCGGGCATCACAAGTTATCTCGCGATGTTCGCCAAGGACGGAAGGTCATTCCTGTATTCTGTTGTTTCGCACGGCGAAACGACGGTCTGGCGCCAGCCTTGGCGCAATGGCGTGAGCGTGGGCGCGCCAGTTCCTGCTCTCAAACTCCCTTTCAGCCTGCGAGAGGCCTATGGCGGCAATGGATATGCTGTGGCTCCCGATCTCTCCTCCGTTGCGTTCGTCCGCCCGGTTGGCTACGATGACCTCTACCTTCTTTCGCCGAAGTGATCGAATCAGTGCGAGAAGACCGCGGCCGGCGCTTGCCGCTTCAGTACTTCCTTCGACGATTCTCCTCCTTCCTTCAGTTCACCGTCAGAGTGAGACTCAATGGCCGGCTAACGCCGTTCGCCGCTCCGGTCACGCTCAACTGGTAAGTTCCCTTAGGCGTGCCTGAGTTTTTCGGAGGGCTGTTGTTGCCTCCGCAACCGGCGGACCAGCCGATGACAAGGATCACCACCGCCACCGACGCGGGATACGCAAGTCTGCCGCTCACCCATCCCCGGCGGCGCGTAAATATGACGAGAGCCGTCATCGCGAATAGAGCGAGCCAGAGCGCTGGGGGCACGAATTCCCCAAGCGGCATCCCGGAAAGCGATGGGGCCGTGGTCGTGACCGAAACCGTAAATTGCGAGGCCGACCCTGTGGGCGTGATCGACGCAGGAGAGACAGTGCACACGGCCTCCGACGGCGCTCCGGTGCAGGTCAGGGTCACAGTTGAGTTGAAGCCGTTCGCCGCTGCCACCTCAAGGGTATAGTTTGCGGTCGCGCCGGCCGCGACACTCACCGACGTCCCGCCCTGGTTGGCAGCTGCAAGCGAGAAGTCGTTTCCCGCCCCGTACAGCTGAATCTGACCCGCCCCGCCAGTGCTGATGATGGTCAAAAAACCTGGGCGCTCGCCCGCGGCCGTGGGAGAAAAGGTCACCAGGTAGTCGCAAGACGCATTCGGGCTCAGCTGGTCAGGACAATTATTTGTCTGCCCGTAATCGCTGTTGCTGGTACTGGAGCTGCTGATATGCATTGGACCGTCTCCGATGTTCGTCACAGTGACGGTCGTAGGCGGGCTGGTGGTTCCCACCTGCTGGGAAGCAGGAAAGCGATACATCATGGGCGCAGCCGAGAACGTTGGTTCGACTGCGGTGCCAGAGAGAGAAATGATTTGAGGACTCCCGCCGTCGCTAGTGATGATCTGCACGAATCCTGTGCGCTGCCCATGGACTGTCGGCGAGAAAGTGACGCTGACCGTGCAGGAGGCCTTGGCGAGGATAGAAGCTCCGCAGGTGTTGGTCTGGGCAAAGTCGCCGGTTGGGTTAACCGCGCAGACCGTCACCGCGGCAGCTCCATTATTGGTGATCGTCGTTGAGAGAGCAGAACTGGTTGAACCTACCAGTTGTGCGGGGAATGTACTGCTCAGAGGATTCAGAGTAAGGGATGAGCTTTGTCCCAGTTCATAAGCGCCCAGGTCCACGACCGCACTGCACTGCCCGGAGGCAGCGAGGATTCGGTCGTTGCCCACGATGTCTTTTTCAGGAATGTGTGGCGCAGAGTTGGAGCCGGCATCGATGGCCGGCGAGGTGGGCTGAAGTCGGAAATCGCTCGGAGCGTTGACGAACAGCGGATCAACCGAGATGTTGTGATTGCTTCCGCCAAGAGTGCTGCATGCTCCGCCCAGCGTCGTGCCCTGCGGACTGTAAATGTCATTGAATTGGAAAACAGGTGGATCGGAACTGTACCCCGTGTCACAGAGGACCGCTGTCAGGTTGGCCGAGCCCCAGAAGATATTGTTGAAGAAATTCGTCTGCGCGTAGAAGCCGTTGAGGTAGAACTCCGAGCCGTCGGCGGTCGCAGTGTCGGCAAAGAACGTGTTGTTCACGACGGTTGGGCCGGGCGAGCCGGAGGGCACAAGGGCGGCGATGCCGCCGCCCTGATTTGCGGTATTTCCTGTGAAGATGTTGTCGGTCACGATCGCGTCCGAGTCATTAGCCATCGCTATACCGCCGCCCACGCCGGCCGCTGTGTTTCCGGAAATGATATTGCCGGAGATAGTCGGTGTGCCTGCAGCGAACAAAGAGATGCCTCCGCCATCGACGCCCGTTGAGTTGCCCGAAATCGTATTGTTGAGGATCTGAGGGGCCGAAGCGCCGCCAATCAGAATACCTCCCCCGCCCGTGCCGCCGGAGCACCCCGCCTGCTTGTTGTTTGTGATCGTGTTGCCCTGGATGACCGGCGAAGCAAATTGCACGTCAATACCGGAGCCCTGGCACCCCGAATTGTTGGTGATGATGTTGTTCTTAATCGTGGGTGATGCGCCCCCCACGTAAATGCCACTTCCTGTGAAAGTCCCCGACGACACCGCGCCGTTGCGAATGGTAAAACCATCAAGAACCGAATCCGCGGTCTCCTGCGTCGAGAATGTGACCACCGTATTGGCCGCGTTGCCATCGATGATCGTTACGCTCGCGCCATTCACGCTCTTGACTGTGATGGCCTTGCCTTTGAAATCGATGTTCTCGGTATACGTGCCATCTGACACCAGAACCGTATCGCCATTCACGGCCGCATCGATGGCCGCTTGGATCGTGGCCTGATCGCCCGGAACGTGAATCGTGTTGGCGGAAGCTGAGAAGGCGAAGAGTGAGAAGAACAGGCTGGCGAAAATCAGGAATCTGCTTGAGACGAAGTAGTAGCAGTACATGGCGGCGACCTCCGGTGTGTCGACTGAGCCCTGACTCCGGGCGTCGACTGGTCTTTGCCACATCTAACTGCTTGTTCCGGGGTGGTGCAGCGGGAGATTCTTCACGTCGCCCAGGCGCGGGAACACTGATCGTCGAATCAATCCGATCCACCAGCTCGGGGGGAAGGTGGCTCGATGGCTCCGGCTACCTGGGACCCGGAAAACCATTCGGCAAGCAGAAATATATGAGATTCCTTCGCTTAGCGCAACCGTAGTTTCCCGGGGAAAGATCACCCTCCGGAGGGCCGCCCGAGATCAGAAACCCGCTGATCACAAGACACCCCGCCACAAGATTCCTCTTTGCAAACCTCCCGGAAACAAATTCTGTCATCTACTCTTCCGCACATACAATGAAGCGAACGCATGCGTGCCGTCCTGCTGATCTTCGTTCTGGTCTGCTCTACTGCCGCCCAGAATCCCTCACCGCCGACCATCCTCGTGTTGGACGAAAACGGAGTCGCCGTTCTCTCCGCCCGCGTCTCCCTCGAAGCCCCGCAGCAACCCGTCCTGAAATGCGAAACCGACTACGCCGGACGCTGCCGCTTCCCCAATCTCGCCCCCGGCGAATATCACCTGCACATCGAAAAAGAGAATTTCTACGCCTTCGATCAGCCACAGGTTGGACTCTTTCCCAACGCCACTGTCGAAGTCGCCATTTCCCACCAGCAGGAAGTCCATGAGGTCGTCGATGTTCGCGAATCACCGCCCGACATCGATCCCGCTCAAATCGCCTCCCAGGAAACCATCAGCGGACTCGATGTCATCGACATCGTTTACCCCGGCACCCACGATTTCCGCAATGTGTTGAATTTCATCCCCGGAGTCGTTCAGGATCAATACGGTCAGCCGCATGTCGCCGGCGCTCAAACTTACCAGACGCTGAGTCTGCTCGATGGCTTCAACATCACGCAACCCGCCAACGGACAGCTCCTGGTTCGCGTCAGTCCTGACGCCTTCCGCTCTATCCAGGTCGAGCCCTCGCGCGAACCCGCCGAATTCGGCAAAGGATCTGGCGGCGTCCTCAATCTGAACACCGGCATTGGCGACGATCGCTACCGCTTCTTCGCCACCAATTTCATTCCGTCTCTGCAGGACAAGCACGGCTGGCGCTTCAACCAGTTTCTTCCGCGCTTCACCACGTCCGGCCCCATCCTCAAGCACAGAATCTGGTTCTACAACGCCTTCGAAGGCGAATACACACAACTGGTATACACCGCGCTCCCCGCGGAGCAGGATAGCGATTACATCTGGCGCATCGGCAACCTGTCGAAGGTCCAAGCCAATCTGACCAGCCGAAACATTCTCACCACCAGCTTCCTCATCAACTACCTTCACGACCAGTATGCCTTCTTGTCGCCACAGAACCCTCAACAGACCAGTCCCCAGGATGTCGAGACCGCTTACCTGGCCAGCATCAAGGACCAGCACTACTTCAGCGGCGGCACTCTCTTCGAAACCGGATTCGCCTTCGATCAATACAACCTGCGTCTCACTCCCTACGGCACTGAGCCCTACCAGATCACGCCGACCACCGCGATGGGAAACTTCTATCTGAACCAGCACACGACGGCCACCCGCTGGCAAAGTCTGGGCAATCTATATCTCCCCCCGCGCCATTGGCTTGGACGCCACGACTTCAAACTCGGCGCCGACCTCGACCACATCTCCTACGACGCGCAATTCAGCCGTACTCCGATAGCCTTTCTGAATTCCAACGCCACCGAACCTCAACCCGCCGACATCTGCTTCACCGCGCCGCACGACCAGTCTTTCCCCTGCACTCGCTACTCCACCTTCTCCCCAGCGATTCCGCACGAGGAGAACAACACCGAAGTCAGCGCTTACATCCAGGATCGCTGGAGTGTCACCAACCGCCTTTTGATCGAACCCGGCATTCGCTTCGACTGGGATTCCATTGTCCGCGACGCCGTCCTTTCTCCCCGCCTTGCCGCAACCTACGTCCTCGACAATTCCGGCACGACGAAGCTCTCGGCAGGAATCGGCATCGTCTACGACGCGACGCCAATTTTTCTGGTTGCCCGCCCCTATGCCGGCAGCCGCTCCGACATCTTCTTCGCCACTGATCCCACCTGTCCCCCCGCAACCGATTGCGTAACCACCACCGGTCCTCTTGCCACCACCTTCTCTACCACCGGCCACACTCTCGAACCGCCGCGCTTCCT
>Ga0335084_10004305_pt1 | contig 14009 bp, 13 predicted proteins | sample Lox_Sample_44_FD_206721 | JGI IMG/M metagenome (GOLD analysis project Ga0335084, IMG submission 206721) | Soil microbial communities from Loxahatchee National Wildlife Refuge, Florida, United States - Lox_Sample_4.4 | ecosystem: Environmental > Terrestrial > Soil > Wetlands | place: USA...
CAGTCATCTTCACCCGGACTTCCATCGCCTCCTCGCACCCCGCCGATCCGGACACCGCGCACTGGCGCGGCGCTGTCGTAGTCGCGCCGCACCGCAAGCCGGGCGAAATGGCGATAGCCGATGGGATAGCGCATGTCGGTGTAGGGTGCGGCTAGTGCGCCACCGGCGGGACCAGGAAGTCCTGACTGATGCGGCCGCCGATGTCGTTGACGCGCTCGAGAAACGACGTCAAAAAGCGGTGCATGCCGCGCGCCAGGATGTCATCGATCGTACCGTAGCGCAGTTCTGCCCGCAGCAGCCCGGCGCGCCTTTCGGTCTCCTCCGAGCGGCTGTTGCGAACCATTTCGAGGTTCAGGCACACCTCGTTCAGGCAGGACAAAAGCGAGCGCGGCATGTCGCCGCGCAGGATCAGCAGCGCCGCAACGCGCGCGGGTGTGATGACGTCGCGGTAGACCTTGCGGTAGATCTCGAAGGCGGAGACCGAACGCAGCACCGCAGCCCAGTGGTAGAAGTCGAGTTGCTGCTCCTGTGCCTCTTCCGGCACGGCGTTCAACACTAGCCCCGGCGGCGCCACGCCATGGAACTTCACGTCGATCAGCCGCGCCGTGTTGTCCGCCCTTTCGAGGAAGGTGCCGAGCCGTACGAAGTAGAAAGCTTCGTCCTTCAGCATCGTGCCGATGGTCACGCCGCGGGACAGGTGCGAGCGGAACTTGACCCACTCGAAGAACTCCTGCGGGTCGCGATCGAGCAGCCGCTCGCGCAGCAGCCTTTGCAGCCCGAGCCACGTGTCGTTGTGCGTCTCCCAGACTTCAGTCGTCAGCGATCCCCGCACTGCACGCGCGTTCTCGCGCGCCGCCTGCAGGCAGCAGTAGATCGACGACGAGTTGCCGGGGTCCCGCACCATGAAGTCGATGACTTCACGCGGCGAGAGCACCGGGTGCTTTTCGTCGAACTGCGGCAGCAGCTCGGAGATGCCGAGCATCGCGCGCCAGCCGCCCTCGGCGGCCTTGGCCGATTGCGGCAGCAGGCTCGTCGACAGGTTGACATCGAGCATCCGCGCGGTGTTTTCCGCGCGCTCGATATAGCGCGCCATCCAGTACAGATGATCAGCCGTGCGGCTAAGCACGCTCGGCGCTCCAGACGTGCAGGCGATCCCGGCCCGCGTCCTTTGCACCATACAGCGCCTCGTCGGCGCGGCGCACGAGTTCGCTCGAGTCGCCGAAGTCGGCCGATTCGCACAAGCCCACGCTGAGGCTGACGACGAGGCCTTCACCCAGCTGCCCCCAGGGCATACTGCGCACCGCCTGCAGGATGCGCTCGACGACCGTGCGCGCCGCCCCGCCTTCGCTGTCGGCTAGCAGCAGCGCAAACTCGTCGCCGCCGAGCCGCGCGGCGAAATCCATGTCGCGCAGGTTGCCACGGATCACGCCGCCGAGCTGCCGCAGCACCACGTCGCCGGTGACGTGGGAAAAGCTGTCGTTGATCTGCTTGAAGCCGTCGATGTCCGCCACGACGAGGCCGAAACGCAGCTGGCCCGCGCGGGCACGACTGCACCAGTTCTCCAGTTCCTTGGTGAACGCGCGGCGGTTTGCGAGCCCGGTGAGCTCGTCCTCGAGCGCGAGCCGCTCGAGCCGCGAGCGCGACTTCTCCAGATCCTGCGTACGCGCGTGCAGGGCCGCGGTCTGCGTCCTCAGCTTCACCAGCTCGGCACGCGCCTCGTGCAGGCGCGCGCGCTGCGTCGAAAGCTTGCCGTCGAGCCGCGTCTTGACCTCGACGAAGCGCTTGTGATGGAACAGCGCGCGCGGGAAGTCGCCGCGCGCTTCGTACAGCGCCGACAGGCGCTCGTGCATGCTGGCGGGGCGCCTGAGGTCGCCGAGTTCCTCCGCCTGCAGGAACGCGGGGCGCAGCAGCGCCAGCCCCTCGGCCTCGCGCCCGGCGGCGATGAGGTGGTAGCCCTGCTCGAGCCGCGCCTGCACCTCGCGCAGGCGAAAGCCACTGCGCATTGCCTCGACGCTCGCTTCCTCGAGGTCGGCGAGACCGCCGGCGAAGTCGCCCATCCAGCAGCGGGCGGCGCCACGCTGGGTCCGCGCCGCGATCGCGGTTGACAGGTCCGTCGTTCCCGACAGCAGCTCGAGCGCGACGTCGAAGTGCTCCTCGCCCTCGGCCATGCGGCGCGATACGGTCTCGGCATCGCCGGCAAGAGCCGCCTTCAGGCCCTCGTTGACGTCGACCATCCCGAACTGCAGTACCACCATGCCCTCGTCGGCCGCGGTGCCCGAGGGCAGCTCGAGCGCCGATCGCAGGCACTCGCGCGCCGCGGCGAAATCTCCGAGTGCCGTATGCACGCTCGAGGTCTGCACCAGCGCCCGCCTGACGGCGGCGTGGTCGCGGTGCTGGCGCGCGAGACGTTCGGCCTGCGAGAAGCCGTCGAGCGCCTCAGGATATTCGCCGAGCTCGCCGCACGCGGCGGCAAGCTGCATGATCACCTGGCACTGCGACGCGATGTCGTTCTGCGCGCGGTAGATATGCTCGGCATGCGACAGCTGGCGGATTGCGCCGGACCAGTCACCGGTCTGCGCCAGTGCAGCGCCGGCGACGTAATGCGCTCGCGCCATCAGCGCCTCGGCGCCGCGCGCCCGCGCGACGCTCTGCGCGCGCAGCGCGAACATCACTGCGTCGTGCGGATTCGTGTTCAGCAGCCGCTCGGCGCGGTCGATCAGCGCATAGGGATCGATCTGGTCGGTGACGCGCCGCGCTGTGGATTCGCCGCCGAGAGCGTCGCCCGGCATCGACGGGTCGGAGGCGCGCTTCATCGCTCGAGCACCCACGTGTCCTTGGTGCCGCCGCCCTGCGACGAATTGACCACCAGCGAGCCCTCGCGCAGCGCAACCCGGCACAGACCCCCTGGCACCATCGTGACCTCGGCCCCGGACAGCACGAATGGTCTGAGGTCGATGTGGCGCGGCGCAATGCCGCTTTCAACGTAGGTGGGGCAGGTGGACAGCGCCAGAGTCGGCTGCGCGACGTAGTTCGCCGGGTTGGCGCGCACGAGTGCGCCGAACAGTTCGATCTCGGCGCGCGTGGCGGCCGGTCCGACCAGCATGCCATAGCCGCCCGCGCCGTGGACTTCCTTGACCACGAGCTCGGAAAGGTGCGCCAGCACGTAGTCTAGGTCCTCCGGACGACGACAGCGGTGCGTCGGAACGTTGTTCAGGATCGGTTTCTCGGCCAGATAGAAGTCGATCATGTCCGGCACGTACGAATAGATCGACTTGTCGTCGGCGATGCCGGTACCGATCGCATTGGCGAGCGTCACACGTCCCGCGCGATAGACCGACAGGAGTCCGGGTACGCCGAGCTGCGAGTCCGGCCGGAAAGCGAGCGGATCGATGAAATCGTCGTCGATGCGGCGGTAGATGACGTCGACGCGCTGCGGTCCACGCGTGGTGCGCATGTAGACGTTGTTCTCGCGGACGAAGAGGTCCTGCCCCTCGACCAGTTCGATCCCCATCTGCTGCGCCAGGAAGGCGTGCTCGAAGTAGGCGGAGTTGTACATGCCGGGCGACAGCAGGACGACGACCGGGTCGTCGACCCCCTGCGGTGCCACCGAGCGCAGGTTCTCCAGCAGCAGGTCCGGGTAGTGCGCGACGGGAGCGACGCGGTTGCGGACGAAGAGTTCGGGGAACAGCCGCATCATCATCTTGCGGTTCTCGAGCATGTACGAGACACCGCTCGGAACCCTGAGGTTGTCCTCGAGCACGTAGAACTCGCCGGCGCCGGCGCGCACCACGTCGATGCCGGCGATGTGCGTATAGATGTTGCTCGCGACGTCGACCCCGTGCATTTCGGGCCGATACTGCGAATTGCGGAAGACCTCGTCGGCCGGAATGCGTCCGGACCGGACGATCTGCTGTTCGTGATAGACATCGTGGATGTAGAGGTTGAGCGCGCGCACGCGCTGACGCAGCCCGGCTTCGAGCTGCCGCCACTCCGAGGCCGGGATGATGCGCGGCACGACGTCGAACGGAATCAGCCGCTCGGTGCCGCTGCCCTCCTCGTCCTTTTCGCCGTAGACGGCGAACGTGATGCCGACACGGCGGAAGATCAGGTCCGCCTCGGCGCGCTTGTCGAGCATCGTGTCGGGGGTCTGTTCGGTCAGCCAGCGATCAAACTCGCGGTAGTGCTCGCGCACCCCACCACTGTCCGCCTTGTGCATCTCGTCAAACGGCTTGCCCATTCAGAGCCTGATCGTTCTCGTTGTCGCCCGGCGCCCCGACGCGGTGCAAAACCAGTCTAGCAAGATGTACACCAGCGGCGGCCGCTATGGCATCCCGAAAAACGGCTGCCCGGGCGGGCCTTCTTCCATGCTCTCCTCGTCTGTGTCGGCGACCTCCGCCTGCCCCGCCCCGGGGCGGTTGTGCCAGTAGCGCACTGCGATGGAGCGCCAGGGGCGAAACCCGATCCTTCCGTCCGGCGCGAACCTCCATTGCGCGGCGCCCGAATGATCGGTGCGTACCACCGGGATGCCGAGTGCGGCATAGCGTGCAAGCACCTCCGCGCTGGGATGGCCAAAGCGGTTGCGGTAGCCCGCCTGCGCCAGCGCGACCGTCGGCCGCACCGCTGCGAGCAGCGCCGGCGTCGACGACGATCGGCTGCCATGGTGCGGCACCATCAGCCAGTCCGCACGCAACTCGGCTTCGCGCTCGACCAGCGCCACTTCTTCGCGCGCCGGCAGATCGCCCGTCAGCAGCACGATGATCGGACCGAGTCGCGCCTGCACTACGCAGCTCATCGCGTTGGTCGACATCCGGCGGCGGTAGTCACTCTCCTGCGGATGCAGTATGCGCCAGTGCAGGTCGTTCGACGTCCATTCGAGCCCGGCGGCGCAGCGCTCGCTCGCCGCGCCGCCGAGGGCCGGATCGCCCGAAGCAATCGACGAGATCAGGCGCGACACCTCGATCCCGCGCAGCACCGAGGCCGCTCCACCCGAATGATCCTGGTCGAGATGAGAGACGATCAGACCGTCGAGCCGACCGATGCCGCGACTGCGCAGGTAGGGCAGCACGACGCGCTCTCCTGCGTCCGATTCCTGCGAATAGCGCGGGCCGGCGTCATACAGCCACGCCTGCTCGCGGGTTTCGATGACTACCGCCGAACCCTGGCCGATGTCGAGCGCGGTGATCCACAACGCGCCCGCCTCGGGACGCTCGCCCGGCCACACCAGCAGCGGCAGCAGCGCGACCGCGCCGACCCAGCGCGCCGGCCAGCCCGGTGGCGCCAGGCACCACGCGATGCCGAGGGCAGCGAGCAGCACGACCGGCCACGGCGGCGCGGGCAGCGCGAGCGCGGCCCAGCTCGGCGCCGGAATCACCTTCAGCAGGGCAACCAGCGCGGCGAACACTGCGTCGGCCAGTGCGAGCAGCACGTCGGCGGGTGCCCCCAGTGGCCCCGGCAGTGCGGCGCAGGCCGCGCCGAGCAACGCCAGCGGCGTGACGATCCAGCTGACGAGCGGGATGGCCACTGAATTGGCCAGCGGCGAGACCAGCGACACCTGGTGGAACAGCAGCACCGTTGCGGGAAGAAGCGCCAGAGTCACCGCGATCTGCACCCGGGCCGCCGTTTTCACGGCGCTCATCGGTCCCTTTCCGTCCTCCGGACGCCCCTGCACGACCCACGCGATGGCGGCGACGGCGCCGAACGAGAGCCAGAAGCCCGCTGCGGTCACTGCCCAGGGATCGAAAACGCAGACCGCCGCGGCGGCGAGTGCGAGCGCGCCGCCGAGTCCGATGCGACGGCGACCGATCCAGGCCCCGCAGCCGTCGCCAGCATCAGCACGGTCCGTTGCGCCGGCACGCCCCAGCCGGCCAGTAGCGCGTACAGCCCTGCAGCGATGACGCTGATGACGATCGCTGCCGACTGCGCTGGCGCGCGCCGCAGCAGCCGCGGCGACCTGCGCCAGAGCGCGGCGACGACCCCGCCGGCGAGCGCTGCAATCATCGTGATGTGCAGGCCGGAAATGCTGACCAGATGCGAAATGCCGGTCCGGTTGAAGAGCGTCCAGTCGCGATCGGTAATCGCGTTCTGCTCGCCGAACACCAGGGCCTGCAACACTCCGCCGTAGCGGCGACCCTCGACGTGCGGCGCGAGACGCTCGCGCAGCCAGGCACGGGCACGCTCGACCGCCGTTTCGGTCGACCACACCATCGCGTCGGCGCGCGCCGGGTGCGGCGACGGACGCACTGTGCCGGTTGCACGCAGGTCGCGTTCCAGCAGCCAGGCCTCGAAGTCGAATCCCGCCGGGTTATGCACGCCGTGCGGGCGGCGTAGCCGCACGACGAACGTCCAGCGTTCCCCGGGAAGGATCGGCTCGACCGCGCTGTACCAGCCGAGCAGTATGCGACGCGGAACGGCGACTCCCGAGTCATGCGACTCGACCTCGAATTCGAAGCGCACACCGCGCTCGAGGCGTGCCGGGAGCGTCGCGATCACGCCGGTGACGCGCACGTCACGACCCTCGTCGGCGAAAGGCAGTTCCTCCGCGAGTCGCGCCTGCGCCCGCAGGCCTGCATAAGCGAAGCCGACCAGAAATGCGGCGACCACGGCCGCTGTCAGGGCGACACTACGCTGCGCCGCGCGCGCGCCCCAGGCCGCCGCTGCGACGCCGAGAACCACACCTCCGACCAGAACTGCGGTTGCCGGCAGTTGCGCCTGCAATTGCAGGAGACAGACGCCCAGCACGAACGCGGCGAGCGGAGCCACGCGAGCTCTAGGTCAGCAGCGCGCCAAGCCGCGGCAATGCCTCCACCGCGTTGCGCCGATTGCTGCGCGCGAGCGCCTCACGGTCGACGCCGCGGAGCACCGCGAGCCCTTCGGCGATGCGTGCGAGATCTGCCGGCTCGGTGCGCTCTACCACTTGCGGCGTACGCCGCCACGACGGCGCGATGTACGGCGCATCGGTTTCAAGCACCCACGCATGGTCGGGCAGTGTCGCGGCGTGCCTGCGAATCCGCATCGATCCCGAGTAGGTCAGCGCACCACCGAATCCGAGCTTGAAGCCGCGGTCGAGGAATCCGGCCGCCTGTTGCGCGCTGCCATTGAATGCGTGCACGATGCCGCCCGGAACTTCGATCCGGCGCAGGTACTTCAGCAGCAGGTCCGCCGAACGGCGCACGTGAACGATCACGGGCAGCGCCGCATCGCGCGCAACGCGCAGCTGCTCGCGGAAGAACCACTCCTGCCGCGCGACATCGCCGGATTCGTAGCAATCGATCCCGATCTCGCCGATAGCGACGAGATGCGGATCGTTGCGGACCCTCTGAACGATCTCGCGCAGCCGCTCGACGTCGTCCTCCTCGGCGGCGTCGATCCACAGCGGATGAACGCCCACGGCATAAGCGAAGCCGTGTCGGTGCGCAATCTCTGCGGTTTTCGGATGATCATCGACGCGCCCGGTCGGCATCACCAGCATGTCGACCCCGACCGCGCTGGCACGCTGAACCACCGCGTCGCGATCCGCGTCGAACTCATCTGCGTCCAGATGGCAATGGGTATCGATCCACATGCCGGCCTAGTCTACGCAGGCCGGGTCGACCCGTACCGCGACCGACTAGACTCGCACGATGCCGCGCAAGTTCTTCCGCCGGGTGATTCCCAGCGTCGAGAAGGTCCGTGAAGTCCGCGCGCTGTCGGTCTTCGGCGATCGCGTGTTCCATCCGGCACTCTGGCACCTGAATCGTCGCTCGGCCGCCGGCGGCGTCGCGGTCGGACTTTTCTGCGGGCTGATCCCAGGGCCGCTGCAGATGCTCGGCGCCGGCATCGTCTGCGTGATCCTGCGCGTCAATCTGCCGGTGTCGCTGGTCACGACGCTGTACACGAACCCGCTCACCATCGTGCCGCTGTATCTGATCGCCTACGAGATCGGCAGCTTCGTGCTGGGCGCCTCAGGCGCCTCTGCAACAGCGGTGCCTCCGGATTTCGACTGGTCCTCGCCGCTCGCTTCGGTCCGTGCGCTCGGTGCATGGGCACTAAGTCTCGGGCCGCCGCTCGCACTCGGCGTCTTCCTGCTCGCCTGCCTGCTGTCGGTGCTCGGATATCTCGTGGTTCGCGCGCTTTGGAGCGTCCACCTGCGGCGCGCGTGGCGTGCGCGCCGGCTCCGCTCCCGCCGTCCTGCCCTGCCTTAGGCAGCGCCGAGCCGGCCGTGCTCGAGCCGCAGCACGCGGTCGCAGCGCGCCGCCAATGCCGGATCGTGCGTGACGATCACGACCGCGGTGCGGTTGCGCTGGGCGAGTTCGACGAAGACGCCGAACACCGCACGCGCGGTGTCGCGGTCGAGATTGCCGGTGGGTTCGTCGGCCAGCACGCATGCGGGCCGCGTGACGATCGCGCGCGCGATCGCGGTGCGCTGACGTTCGCCGCCCGAGAGCTCGGCCGGGTGGTGCTGGATCCGATCCGCCAGTCCGACCGCCGCAAGCGATTCACTCGCACGCGCGTGCGCCGCACCGAGCTCCATCCGCCGGATTGCCAGCGGCATTGCGACGTTGTCGAGCGCCGTGAATTCCGGCAGCAGGTGGTGGAACTGGTAGACGAAACCGAGCTGCTCGTTGCGAAGCCGGCCGCGCTCCGCGTCGCTCATCTGCGCCAGGTTGCGGCCCCTTACCTGCACGATCCCATGATCTGTACCGTCCAGGCCACCGAGCACGTGCAGCAGCGTGCTCTTGCCCGACCCCGACGCACCGACGATTGCGACGATCTCGGCTGGCGCGACAGCGAGCTCGGCGCCGCGCAGCACCTCTACCGCGAGCCCGCCTTCGCGATACGACTTGTGCACATCCTGCGCGGAAAGGACCGGGGCGGAGGAAGCCTCCGCGCCTTGCGCTGCGGCGCTGAGCGCCTTCGGATCGGCCGGACGGCGCTCAGTCATAGCGCAGCGCCTCGGCAGGCCGGACACGCGCCGCGCGCCAGCTCGGGTACAGCGTGGCCACGAGCGACAGCAGGATCGAGATCACGGCAATCGGCACAACGTCGCTCGCGCGCGGGTCCGAAGGCAGCGAACTGATGAAGTAGATGTCCTTCGGAATCAGCGGGAAGCCTGCAATGCGCTCGATCGTCGGAAAGATCGAGTCGAGGTTGTTCGCGATGAACAGGCCGCCCGCCACCCCGATCAGTGTCCCGAGCACCCCGATCATGGCGCCCTGCACGATGAACACCGCCATCACGCTGCGCGGCGTCGCACCCAGCGTGCGCAATATTGCGATGTCAGCCTGCTTTTCGGTGACCGTCATCACAAGGGTCGAAACGAGATTGAAGGCCGCTACGGCGACGATCAGGGCCAGGATGATGAACATCATCCGCTTCTCGACCTGCACCGCCGCGAACCAGCTCCGGTTCTGGCGGGTCCAGTCGCGCACCAGCAAGCCGGACGGCAGCGACCTCGCAAGCTGCGCCGCCACCTCGGGCGCACGCTGCATGTCCTTGATCTTCAGGCGCACGCCGGTCGGGCCATCGACGCGGAACAGCCGCTGCGCGTCGCCGATATGCAAAAACGCGAGCGCGCTGTCGTACTCGAAGTGACCCGAATCGAACATTCCGGTGACGGTGAACTGCTTCAGCCGCGGCACGACACCGGCGGGCGTGACCTGTCCCTGCGGCGCGATCAGCGTGACCTTCTCACCGAGGGCAACTCCGAGCGCGCGCGCGAGTTCTCCGCCGAGCACGATCCCGAACTCGCCATCCTTGAGCGCCATCAGCGGCTGGCCGCGGATCTGCATCGCGACATCGGAGACATTGGGCTCGGCCGCCGGGTCGATGCCACGCACGACCACACCCCGCACCGTGTCGCCGCGCGTCAGCAGCGCCTGTGCGGCGACATAGGGAGCGGCGCCGACGACCTCCGGGTTGCGCCGCGCAGCGGCCTGGACCTCTCTCCAGTCGATCGCACCTTCGACCGAAAACACTTCGATGTGCGAGACGACTGAGAGCATTCGGTCGCGCACCTGCGAAACGAAACCGTTCATCACGGACAGCACGACGATCAGCGCCATGACACCGAGCGCGATACCGGCCATCGAAATGCCGGAAATGAACGAGATGAAGCCGTTACGCCGACGCGCACGCCGGCCTGCGCGCGTATAGCGCAGTCCGATGCGGAGCTCGTAGGGGAGATTCAAGGAACGGCACGACGGGTGGGTCGCAACGATTGTACGCAAGCACTTCGGCAACCCGACGCGAGTGCATGGCGGTGCGGCACTTAGAATCGCCCAAATGCATCTGACCGTGCTGCTGACCGGATCGCAGTTGCCCGCCGCCCTCGCCGCCTCCCTCGTCACACAGCTCGACGCGCCCGAGCTCGCACGCCTGCTTGCGCGCGGTCGCCGAATCGAACAGAACGTCGGCACGAGAGGCAGCGCAACGGAGGATTGGCTGGCGCGCAATGTTTTCGGCACCGACGCTCCTCCTACGGCGCCCTACGCCTGGGCCGACCTTACCGGAGAGCGAGTCACTGTGCAGACTCTCTGGCATGCCGAGGCGGTTCACATCGGCGTCGGACGCGACAGTCTGTTTGTCGAATCGCTTGCCGACGATCCGCCGACGGACGCGGAGGCCGACGCGCTGATCGCAGCCGCGAACGACTGCCTGGGCGAAGCCGCCACCCTGGTGCACGTCGGAGCGCGCTGGTTCCTGCGCACGCACGAGACCTGGCGCATCAGGGCATCCGCCTTGCCGGCCGCCGCTGCTCGACCGCTCCTGGCGACGGGCATGGAGGACGAGGAAGAGATGCGCTGGAACCGCCTGCACAATGCGGTCCAGATGGCGTGGCACGCGCACCCAGTCAACGCCGCGCGGGAAAGCCAGTCCCGCCGCACCGTCGGCGGCCTCTGGCTGCACGGAGGAGGAAAGTGGGCCGCGCGCGCACCGCTGCGCTGGGCTGGGGTGCACAGCGAGCGACCGGAACTGCGCGGAGTCGCGGCCGCAGCCGGATCGATCGCGCGCGCGGCATCGGCGGCGGTGAGCGATTCTGACGCACTGCTGGTCTGGGACGATGCGGCCGAGGCGCGTCGTCGGGAGGACTGGCCGGCGTGGCTGGGCGCGATGAACGCCGTCGACCGCAGACTGGCCGAGTTTCCTTCGACGCAGCTGACGCTGATCCTGGCCGGCGAAACCTCGACCCAGACCTGGCAGGTGCGCGACACGGACCGCCTGCGCTTCTGGCGGCATCACGACCTAGGTTCGATCCTCGGCGAAGCAACGCCATGACGCGTCTGGTCACGCGCGAATTCGATCCGATGGTCGCCAGCCGGCTGGCGGCGGGTGGCCTGCCGGCGGCGCTTGCGCGCGTGCTGGCGGCCCGCGGCATCACGCGCGAGGCGCAGTTGCAGCTCACGCTCGAGCGTCTGGTCGCGCCCGGCGAACTCGCGCACGTTCAGGAGGCCGCCGTGCTTCTCGCCGATGCGATCGAGGCCGATGCGCGGCTCCTGATCGTGGCCGACTACGACTGCGATGGCGCGACAGCAGCAGCGGTGGGACTGCGGGGCCTGCGTATGCTCGCGCAGGGTACGGGTGCCGAAATTGGCTACCTGGTGCCCAACCGCTTCGAGTACGGATACGGCCTGACGCCGGAGATCGTCGAGCTCGCGGCGCAGCGTCAGCCCGATCTGCTGATCACCGTCGACAACGGCATCGCGAGTGTCGAAGGGGTCGCGCGCGCAGCCGAGTTCGGCATCGAAGTCCTGGTCACCGACCATCACCTGCCCGGCCGGACGTTGCCTGCGGCGGCCTGCATCGTGAATCCGAACCAGCCCGGATGCGGTTTCCCGAGCAAGCACCTGGCTGGCGTCGGCGTGATGTTCTACGTGCTGCTCGCGCTGCGCGCCGAGTTGCGCGTCCGCGGCCGCTTCAGTGCCGAGACGCAGCCGCGCCTCGACTCACTGCTCGACCTCGTTGCGCTCGGCACCGTCGCCGATGTCGTCCGGCTCGACGACAACAACCGCGTGCTGGTGGCGCAGGGACTGCAACGGATTCGCAGCGGCCGGCTCCATCCGGGCATCGCAGCGCTGTTTCAGGTCGCGGGCGGCGATGCCCGCAGCGCGCGCGCCACCGACCTCGGCTTCAAGATCGGGCCCAGGATCAATGCCGCGGGACGCCTGACCGACATGACGGTCGGCATCGAATGCCTGACCACCGACAGCTTCGAGCGCGCGCTGCAGCTGGCGCGCCAGCTCGACGAGCTCAATCGCGAACGGCGCGAGATCGAGAGCGGCATGCAGCTCGACGCTCTGGCCGCGCTCGATGCCGGCGACATCGAGCGTCGCAGCACCATCTGCCTGTTCGACGACACCTGGCACCAGGGCGTCGTGGGACTGGTCGCTTCGCGCATCAAGGAAAGGTTTCACCGTCCGACGATCGCGTTCGCGCGCTCCGGCGATGCCGAGTTGCGGGGCTCCGGGCGCTCGATCGACGGCGTGCACCTGCGCGACACGCTCGACCTGGTGACGAAGGCCGCGCCCGACATGATCCGTCGCTTCGGTGGGCATGCGATGGCGGCGGGGCTCACGCTGTCGACCGAGCGCTACGAAGGATTTGTCGCCGCGTTCGAGCAGGCCACGCGCGTGTCGTCTGACCGTGCGCTCTTCGAGCGCACCGTGGCGACGGATGGGGCGCTGACACCGGCCGAGATCACGCTCGGCCTCGTCGAAGCCTGCGATCGACACATCTGGGGCCAGGGCTTTCCGCCACCTCTGTTTGCCAACAACTTCGAGATCGTCGAGCAGCGTCTCGTCAAGGACCGCCATCTCAAGCTGATGCTCGATCTTGATGGCCGACGCTATCCGGGCATGTATTTCCGCCAGACAGAGCCTTTGCCGCGGCGCGCCCGGCTGGCTTATCGCCCGGCAATTGACGACTACCAGGGCCAGCGCCGCTTGATGCTGATGATCGAGCACTGCGAATCTTCGGCTTGACCGCCAGCTTCATGGCGACGAAAGCGCGACTGCAGCCCGCGCGGTCGACCACACAAGAAGAGGAGAAGAGGATGAAACGTGTCGTTTATGCCGTGGCACTCGCGATCGTCGGCGTGGGTTGCGCGGTCAAGGCCCAACTCGGACCACCGAGCAACGAGCGGCCTCTCGTGACGCTGACGAACAACGATATCGCGGTACAGCCAGCAGAACTCGTGTTTGAACGGCGCGGCTCCGTGGTGATCCGCTGGCAGCTTCCTGACGGCGCCTCGTATGAGTTCCCGAACAATGGAATCGTGATCGCGCGCGAGGTCGCCAGTGCGAGCGATCTGCGCCCCGGCGGCAAGGGCGACAAACAGGACGAAGTGGTCCGCTGCGAGCGTGTCGCCAACGGGCGCGCCTTCCAGTGCCAGAACAACAATTCGCGCCCTGGCACCTACAAGTACACGGTCAATCTCGTGGATCGCGGCCGACCCGTCAGCAAGGATCCCGTGATCGTTAACCGCTAGCTGCTCCTCAACGCCGGCGCGGCCAGCGCCGCGCCGGCCTGCCGCAATGAATCATCATAGCTCCAGGACGCCCCGTCCGCCTGCTCGCGCGCGAACGCCTCGGCACCCAGCACCATGCGCGAACGCTCGATCCGCGGCACCAGAAATTCGGCATCGGCGTTATCGCGGCGGAAATTCGTACGCTCGCGCAGTGCCTCCGCCGCGCCGAAGAAGCGCGCACACGCGGTGTGCGATCCCGCGGATGACATGAGTCCAGCCAGCACGTCGAGAGAGGACTGCCCGACGAGTCGCGATCCGGTCTCCTTGGCAATGGCGAGCGCGTCTCCGAGCAGCGAGCTGGCGTCTTCGATGCGGTTGCGCTCGATGGCTGAGCCGGAATGCGGGCTGCACGGCCGTCGCGCGGTCGACGAACAGCCGCACCGATTCGTTGCCGGCCAGCGCCTGCACGGTCGGCGACTCCGTCGCCTCCGGTGCCGACAGCGGCGCCACCTGGAACACAGTCTCTCCGGCGATGCGGAGCGAATCGCGGCTCGACGCCAGCACCCGC
>Ga0335084_10004306_pt1 | contig 14004 bp, 14 predicted proteins | sample Lox_Sample_44_FD_206721 | JGI IMG/M metagenome (GOLD analysis project Ga0335084, IMG submission 206721) | Soil microbial communities from Loxahatchee National Wildlife Refuge, Florida, United States - Lox_Sample_4.4 | ecosystem: Environmental > Terrestrial > Soil > Wetlands | place: USA...
CGCTATCTGCTCGCCTGACCCGCCGGCCCCGCACGGAACGCGCGGCGAGTGCAGACAAAGAAACGACCGTCGGACCGGCCAGAGCACACGCGCCGAGCGTGGCGCTATTCATTCCCAGGTCGACCTTGCCCGAGTGCCCGCCCCCTGGGTTGAAACGGAATGGCAGGAGCCCGGCTGGGCGGCGGACCCGGCGGGGGCGGTGCGATCTGCGCTGGCACCGAGGTCACCACCGGCGCTGGCGCGGCGGTCAGCAGATCCCTCGGCTTGGACGGGTCCTGAAGGAGAACCTCCATCATCCCCTCGGGGCGCGCGATCACCACCCGGTCGCTGGTGATCCCCTGGATCCTGCCGCCTGCCACCTCGTCGCCGACTGAGTAGCCGCCGACGCGCTTGGCCAAGGGGTCCTCGAGGTAGGCGCGGCTCTTCGTGCCGTCGATCACGACGCCGTGGAGATATGGTTTGGCCGCCGAACTCGCCACGGCGATCGTCTCGCCCCGCGACGGATTGAAGAGGTCGCGAGCAATGATCGCCGCGTACTCGGCCCCTCGACTCTGACCCGCCTCGGCCGGTACCGGAAGCTTCGAGCCGCCGCTTGCCCGCGATGTCACCGGCTCCGGCATCGGCCGCTTCGTCTGCAACGTGCGTACGATCCCCGCGGCGAGGGCGACGCATACGACTGCCAGGACGACATTCAGCATGATCAGGCGCCACGACATCCAGGTCCCCCCTGCCAGAAACGGCGCCGACGGGGGCAAGCTCCTGCCCCCGTCGGCGAAGACCATGCTATTTGATCTGCTTGGCGGCTCTCTGGACTTCCTTCAGCAGGTCGTTGGCCTGATCGATAAGCAGCGAGGCGCTTCGATGATCGACCGGCTGGCCGCCGAAGGCGGCGCCGTCGAGCTGTGCCTTCATCAAGTCCACGAGACCGTCGCGCTGATCGGTCCACGCCTTGATCTGGTTCGTCAGCCGATTGTATATCGCGTCGTCGACGCTCTTGAGGGCCGCCGTCGAGACCTTCAACGCATTCATGCTGAGCTCCCCGAACGGGGCATTGATCTGCTTGTACACCTTGGCGAGCCGGACGAAGATCTCCTTGCTGGCGGACTCCGGTACCGCCCAGTTCTGCAGCACCTCCACCAGCGAGCGCCCGTCGTGCGGCTGGACATCCCGCAATCCGACCAGTGTCAACAGAGTCGGACGCACGTCCGTGTGGTCAGTCCACAGATCATCCTTCACGCCGAGCCGGCGCACGCCCGGGCCGACCATGCCGAGCCAGGTATTGGCGATCTCGTTCGTGTAGTCGCCGTGGCTCCACGCGAAGATGCTGCCGTTGGCTGGCGGCAGCGCGACGCAGGGCGAGGTGCAGTTCGGAGCGCCCGCGAAGAGGAAGTAGTTCGGATCGCCGAACATGACGAAGCTCGGCGTGCGGGCCGGGTCGGCCGTCACCATATGGAGGAGCTTCATGCCGATCGGATCGGCCAGCCCGAGGGTGAGGATGTCGGTGGCGCCGGTAATGGGATTCACCGCCGTGAGCTTGCTCACGGCACGTTCGAGCTGTCGGGTCACCGGATCGGTGGGGCCCGGGTTGCCCTTGATATAGAAGGTCGGAGCGGAATCCGAGTGCGCCGTGAAGCTCGTGGTCACATTCTGCTGGGTCGCAAGCAGGCCCGCCAGATTGGCATTGACCTCGCCGATCTTGGCATACGTGCAGGGAACGTTGATCCCGTCACACGTCGGAAGAGTGGGCGGGCTGCCGACGAAATGGTCGCCCTCGTCGACGGTGATGATGAAGAGGGTGTTGGTCTCGTTGATGCCGGCCGCGGCCAGGCGGTCGAAGAACTTCTTGAAGGCCGCATCGTACGCCCTGAGCTGCGCCACGTAGCCCGCCTCACCAGGGCCATAGGCCTTCGTGACACCCCCGGCCAAATGATTGTCGTGAGCGTCGGAGATGTAGGCGTACGTCACCGGGATGCCCGCCTCCTGCATCGCGGCCACGTAGGCGAGCGATACCCATGCCTGCATGCCGTCGAAGCCGGGGAAACCCACGTGGGGAGGTGTCGCGGTATCCTGGATCACGTTGCCGTTGAGATCCTTCAGCGGGCTACCGGGCGGGCTACCGGGACTGATCACCGGCGCCACGTACTTGTGACCGAAGAGCCCATTGAAGCCCAGGTAGCCGTTCGGCTCGTCGGGAAGGACGTCCGGCTTGCCGCCCTTCGCGGGCAGGCAGACGTCGCTTGCCTGGGCGCAGTGGATCGCGATGCCGACGAAGTCCGCGAACGCCTGGCCAGGATTCGATGCCACCTCCTGGGCCTCGGGCGACCCAGGGCCGAATACCTTCGGGACATCCGGCCCCGTGTTCTCGAGCACGGCGTTGGCCGTCGCCACCATGCCCACGTCGCAGCCCGCCCGCGTGAAGGCGACCCAGGGCGCGGGCGCGTTCTTGCCGTCCTCCGTGAGCATGTTGAACGTCTTGTCCGTCGGCGTGGACGTGGCCGGATCGAAGACACCGTCCGTCCAGTAGGCGAACGAGACGCCGGTACTGCTGCTGCCATCGGGGTTGAAGTACCGGAAGCTGTTGGAGACGGGAACGCCCATGCGGTCGCCGTATCGGCCGGTGAGCGAGCTCAGGATGCCACTCGCGGTGTGAGAGATGATCACGGTGTGATCGTTCGTCAACAGCGTGCCCTTGCCCTTCATGAAGTTCAGGAGCGTCGGCATCTGCTCGAGGTCGGACGGAACATTGGGGTTGTCACGCCGCAAGTGGGTGTTGTCGAACTGGATGTAGATGACGCGCTGGACTCCTCCACGGGCGGAATCCAGCAGGCAGGTCGTGCCCGCAACGGCGGGGCTCGCTACCGCCAAGGTCCCGAGGATCAGCAGAAGCGACACTGTCCGTCTCATAGAGCCCTCCTGTCTCTTGGGTGAGGAGCGTGGGTCGTGACCGCCGCGAGACTAGCGGAGGGACGCTGCAGGAGAATGGCCGGCCGCTGACGTTATCGTGTCGTCGACAAGACGACTCGCGCACATGGGGTCATGGCGACATGACGGCGACGTATCTAGGCTTTGAGCGCAGTGGCGACCGGGAGCCGGCAGCTCCGCCACGCAGGAATCATGGCGAGCATGGCGCCGGCCCCGACGAGCGCGGTGGCCAGGCCCGCTTCCGGCCAGGACAATGAGACCGGAAGCGCGATGCCGGTTCGCGCGTGAAAGGCGGCCGAGAGCGCCCATGAGCCCGCATATCCGAGGAGGAGTCCCAGCAGCGCTCCCGCACCAATCAGTGCCGTCACGTGTGCCCAGACCGCCGCGAAAAGATAGGCGCGCGGAGCGCCGAGCGCGCGGAGCACGCCGATCTGCCGGCGGCGCTGAGCCAGGGACGACAGCACCGCCAGCAAGACGGCCGCCACCACCAGGACCTGCGTCGCCAGCGTGACCAGCGCCAGCAGGTCCCGCGCGTCGCCGAGCGTCGCGTAGAGCTCGAGGAGCACCTCGGCCGGAAACAGCGCGGTGGTGCCGGCTGTCCGGTAGCGCGCGCGCAGCCGATACGCGTCGGCCACGGATTTCGGCTTGACGACGATGGCGGACACCTCGCCGATATGCCTCCCGTCCCACGGCGGACCGATGCGGCTCTCGTCCCCCGTATGACCGGTGGACCTCGCGTGCATGGCCCAGAGGGCTTCCACCGGGGCAATGATGGCGCCGTCCCAGGGATTCCCCTGACGCGGCAGGCGGCCCACCACATGAAACAGGGCGCCTTGATGGCTGTCGCCGCCGCCCGCTCCAGTCGAACCGAGGCCGTGAGATGGCTGGATCGTTTCCCCGATGGCGAGAGGCACCGCCGCACCGACGACGGCTTCGTGGTCTCTCAGGAATATCCGTCCGGCCGCGAGCCCACGGGTCCCTCCGGCCGAGACGAAGCTCGCCGTCGAGCCCACGATGGGACGCCCTTTCCAGGAGTCTCCGAAGATGAGCGGGGCGGCCCACGCCACGCCGCTCTCGGCATCGAGGCGCAGGAGCTCGCTGCCCGGCACGAGCTCGAGCATGGTCGGCTGCAGGTACACGGCACTGAGAATGAGCTGCGTAGGGCTGCCGCGCGCGCCGATGACCAGATCGAAGGCGTCGGCGGCCCGCGCCGAGCCTCGCCGGAGGGCACGCTCCTGAGCCGTGACCGCAACGCCCAACGCCACCGCCACCGCGATCACCGCGACGACCGCCGCGACTCCGGCGCGGCCGCGCCGCATGTCCGCGAGGACCAGAGGGAAAGGGTTCATCGCGCCGCCGTCTCAGCAAAACGCAGCGTGAGACTCCCTTGCTGGAGCCGGTGAACCGAGTCGAGGCGGCTCAGGAGGGCGGCGTCGTGAGACACGACGATGAGGGTCGAGTCGATGGCCCGGCAGGATGAGACCAGAAGCTCTCCCACCGCCTCGGCGTTGTCGGCATCCAGACTCGCCGTCGGCTCGTCGGCGACCACCACCTGCGGCGTCAGCAGTAATGCCCTCGCGAGAGCCACGCGCTGCATCTCTCCCCGCGAGAGCAGCGCCGTGGGAGCGGACCGGTCGGGCACACCGAGGCGATCGAGAAGCTCGGCCGCGCGACTTCTCATCCACGACGGGACAATGAAGTGACCGAACGTAGCCGGCAAAAGCACGTTGGCCATCGGCGAGAGCCCCGGGAAGAGATGAAAATCCTGGAAGACGAAGCCCACATTGCGCTGCCGCCACCGGTCAAGCCGGCCTTGCCGGAGGCCGGTCAAGTCGACGCCGCCCCAGCGGACCGCGCCGGAGCAGGGCCGCTCGATGCCGGTGAGGATGTAGAGCAGCGAGGTCTTGCCGGAGCCCGACGGCCCCGTGATACCGGCGGCCTCGCTGGGCCGGACACGGAGCCGGGCGAGATCGAGCACCCGGACGGGCGGCCCGCCGGCCGCCGGGTACGAAAGCCGGATGTCGGACGCCTCGAGGTCGAGCCCCACGGCGTTACGCGCGACGAACCGTCGCGTCGACCAGACGCACCTGGCTCACGAAGCCTGTCTCGCCGTCGATCTTGGAGCCCAGCTCCAGGACACCTGACACTTCTACCGGGTCTGCGCCCGACCGGAAGGCTGGCGCCGAGCCGCCACGGGGATAGACGACAACGATGTCCTGAGGCCAGTCCGCGTCGGATTGGCAGAATGGGCAAACCGACACCGGCTTGGCTGACAGAACGAAGAAGTGCGACTCGGGCTTGAGCGGTGGAGCGAGAAAGCCTCGGACCTCCGCGGTCCGGCCCTGGAGGCGCCGCGCCGTTTCGGAGAATGTCAGGCCCAGCGGTCCGGAAAACCCGTAGATATCCGAGAAGCGCAGCGGGTCGGCTTCGGCTCGCCGGCAAAGCTGCGACCAGCCGCCGGCGATGACCAGAGCGGCCCAACCGATGGCCCTCCGCCGGTTCAGCGCTTGCCCTCCTGGCCCAGGCCCAGCGCATTGACCATGACGCGGAAGACCTCCGTATTGTCCATGAAGCCCTTGACGAGGTCGGCGCCGGGGCCCATGGCGGTCAGCACGACATCCTCGCCGGTATGCACACCCTGGGGCGCATCCCGTGGGAGATTCCCCGACCGGAGCACCGCTCCCGGAGCGGCTTGAAACTGATCGTTGGCAATGTAGAGCTTGTCCGCTCCGGCCACGGCGGGCACGAATGGCCCGTCGAGCTTGGGTCGCCACGTCTCGTAGTAGTCGGGATAGGCGGCAAAGAAGATGGCGAGACGCTTCGACACGTCGAGGCGTTCCGGGTATCCGTTCTCATTGGGCTTGCCGTAGCCCGGATAGCCGGCCTTCTCGTAGACCCCGACCTTGTCGCGCATGAGCGCGCCCTTGGCGTTGTCGTCCACAGTCCCGACGATGGAGAGGCCGTGACTGTGGTCCGACGTCACGAGCACCAGCGTGTCGCCGCGGCGTGCCGCGAAGGCCTTGGCCACTTCGACGGCCTTGTCGAGCATGATGGTGTCCATCACCGCGCGCTCCCAGTCGAGCGGGTGCGAGTACTTGTCGATCATGCCGGACTCGACCATGAGCACGAAGCCCTTGTCGCTCCGGGAGAGCACGTCGATGGCGCTCTTCACCTGATCCACAAGGTCCGGCTGATCCGGGTAGCGCTCGACCGTGCCCTTCTTGAGAAACTTCCGGTCGAGGGCGCCGTCCATATTGCCCGGATGAAAGAGGCCGAGGAGCCGTGTCGTCCGCCCGTCCGCGGCGGCGGCCTTCATCTCCTGCTCCGTCGTGGCGATCCGGTATCCCGCTTCCCGGAACCTGGCCACGTAGTCCAGGTCGTCCTTGCGTCGCGACCCTGGCATGCTCTTCGGTAGGAAATGCGCGGACCCGCCCCCCATCAGCACGTCGACCTTGCTCTCGTACAGCATCCCGACGATCGGATCATAGTCGCTGCGCCGCCGGGTGTGGGCGACCATCGCCGCGGGCGTCGCGTCCTCGACCTCGGTATTCGTCACCACACCCACGGCCATGCCGAGCTTGCGCTGCACCAGGCGCGTGATGGTCTCGACCTTCGGATCGTCGAGAGTGTCGGGTGTTCGGTCGGCATAGACGCCGAGGGCATTCACGCTCGACTTGTGACCGGTCGTGTAGGCGCTCGCCGAGTTGGCCGAGTCGGTGATGATCGAATCCACGCCGGAGGTACCGAGGAGCGCCATATGGGGCATCGAGTCCATGGCGAGCTTGCCGTGGTACTTGCCTTCCGTGATGTTCTTCGACAGGATGCGCGCCGCCGTCCGGTGCGCCACGCTCATCCCATCGCCGATGAACAGGATCACATTGCGTGCCTTCCGCGGCCCGGTGGCGTACACCTCCCACGTCACGCTCCGTGTGGTCTTGCCGTCGGTGGCGACCACCGTGTAGCTCCCGGCGCGCGGGAGTGAGACGTCGCGGAGCAGCATGGCCGAGGCATCGGCCCCCTGCTCGCGGGCGATGAATTGGGCCGGGCGGCCGAGCACCCGGGCATGATCGGCGCCGTTGACGATGATCCGGGCGTCGGCGGAAGTCACCACCCCGTCGAATTCGACCTTGAGATCGAATTTGGAGCCGGCGAGTATCTCGGCCCGGTCGACGGGATAGATGGTCAAGGCCTCGGCCCGGCCGAGCAGGACGAGGAGGGACAGCGCCGAAAGAATGCCGGCGGTCAGTCGGTTCATGGTGCCATCTCCTGGCATGGGTTCTCGGAGTGCGGGTGCGGGACTCTACGGCACACGAGCTGTCGCCGAGCAGATGTCCCGAATTGCCTCGGTGTGGGCGGCCGGGTCGCCGGCGAGCATCTCCATGGCGGCACCCCGGTAGAAGCGCGGATCGACGGGAAACAGGCTTCGTCCATCCGGGGTCGTCAGCCGGCCTCCCGACTCGAGCACTATCGGCGCGGCGCCCGCGATGTCCCAGAGCGAGGCGCCGTGATCATGAACGAAAGCCAGCGCCCCCAGTGCGACGTAGCAGAGATGCAGCGCCGTGGACCCGACGCGGCGCAGCCGGTAGCGTCGCATCCAGCCCTCCACCCACGGAGGCACTCCGTCCGGCCACGGGGTGCGGATCGTGAAGAGCGATCGGGCGGACAAGGGAGTGGGCACGGCTTTGATCGGTCGCCCATTGCACCACGCGCCGTTGCCCTCGGACGCCTTGAAGAGCTGGTCTCCCAGAGGGTCGTACACCGCCCCGGCGGCAGGGTAGCCGTCGCGAAACACCCCGACAGACACCGAAAAGCCGGGCATGCCCCGGCCGAAGTTGTTCGTGCCGTCGACCGGATCGAGCACCCACACGTATGGCGCGTCGGTGCGGCTGGGGCCGGGGGCGAGCCCTTCCTCGCCGAGGACGCCGTCGTCCGGAAAGGCCTCAGCGATTTCGTCGACGAGCCAGGACTGGATCTCCAGATCCGCGCTCGTGACCATCGAATCGTCGCCCTTCCAGTAGACCTGGGCGCCCTCGAAGCGCTCGAGGGCCATCTTCCCGCCGATCAATGCCAATCGCGCCGCGAGCTCGCTGCGAAAACTAATGTCGCTGCCGGCGCGAACGGCCGCAGTCACGCCACCCGCCCCCCGCAGCGCCAGACCGCGCGGACGATGGGCACATGGCCGATAACCGACACCCGGATGAGATCCGCGCGGCGGCCCGGCACGACTGCGCCTCGGTCGTCGAGACCCACTCGCTCCGCAGGGACGGCGGTCACTGCCTTCACTGCCTCGTGCACCGGCATGCCGTGGCGCGCGTGCAGCAGCCACGCTCCGTGCAAAGCCGCCGCCGGCACATAGTCCGACGAGAGAATGTCGAGAAGATCGCTCTCCGCCAGCTCCGCGGCGGACACGTTGCCTGAATGGGAGCGCCCGCGGATCAGGTTGGGCGCCCCCGCCATGATGGCGAGGCCGAGGTCCCGCGCCGCGTCGGCGGCCTCGAGGGTGGTCGGAAACTCGGCGATCACTGTCCCGACCTCGGCCGCTTCCTCGACGTGAGCGGCGGTGGCATCGTCATGGCTGGCCAGCCGCAGGCCGTGCTTCTGACAGAGCGCGACGATCGCCGCGCGGTGCTTCTCGCCGTATCTGGCGTGGTCGGCCAGGCGCTGCTGGATGAGCGCGTCGATCTGGCTGTCGGACAGGGCATACCGGCCCTGGTTATATTCCCGGTACTTGTCGAGGCTCACGAACTGCCGCTGCCCTGGCGCGTGATCCATGAGCGATACGAGGCGGACGGCGGGGTCCTCGACGAGCGGCTCGAAGTCCCGCACCACGGATTCCGTGCTGACCTCGCAGCGGAGGTGGAGATGGTGATCGCAGCGAAGCGCATTGGCCGCCCGCGCGGCCTGCACCGCCTCCACGAGCGGTCGCGGGTCACGCGGACGCTGCCCACCGTCGATGAAGTAGCCTATCGCCAGGCTGTCGAGCACCGTGGTGATGCCGGCCACGGCGAGCTGGGCGTCATAGGCGAGCACAGCCGCGAGAAATGGCCACTGGACACCGGGCCGGGGCGCGAGATGCCGTTCCAGCACGTCGGTGTGGAGCTCGACGATCCCAGGCAAGAGGAGATCGCCCTGAAAGTCGACCGCGCCCGGCGAGTCGGTCCATCCGGGGGCGACCTCGACGATGTCGCCGTCGACCACACGGACCGTGCCGAGAAAATCGCCGTCGGGAATCACCACACGCGCATTCGTGACAATCAGGTCCCGGCTCATGCGGCCTCCGCCTGGATCAGGCTCACCGAACGAGTAGCGACGAGCGCCCGCACGTCGGCGTCATGGAAGGTGCCGAGGAGCGCCGTGCCGCGCTCCCGTGCCTCGCGGATCATCTGCACCACGATGGCGCGGCTGGACGCGTCGAGCGACGCCGTCGGCTCGTCGAGCAGCATGATCGGGTGCCCGGCCACGAAGCCCCGCGCGACGTTGACGCGCTGCTGCTCCCCGCCGGAGAACGTCACCGGGGACAGCCCCCACAGCCGCTCGGGGATCCGAAGGCGCTTCAGGATTGCGCGGGCCCGCTCGATGGCGTCCGCCTTGCCGACTCCGAAAGCCTGGAGCGGCTCGGCCACCACCGAGACCGCCGGCACGCGGGGGATGACCCGGAGGAACTGGCTCACGTAGCCCATGGTGCTGCGGCGCATCTCGAGAATCTGCCGCGGCTCGGCGGACACCACGTCCACCATGCGGTTGCCGTGTCGGACGAGAATCTCGCCCGACTGTGGCCGGTAGTTGCCGTAGATGGCTCTGAGCAGCGTGCTCTTGCCGGATCCCGACGGATCGGTCAGAACCACGCATTCGCCCGCGTCCACCCGGAGGCTCAGACGGCGCAGCACGGGGAGCGTGACCCCACCCTGGGTGTGAAGGGTGAAGGCCTTGGCGAGGTCACGAACCCGGATGGCCGGCAGCCCCGTTTCGCTCATGGCTGGAGCACCGAGGAGACGAGAAGCTGGGAATAGGGATGCTGGGGATCGTCGAGCACCTGGTCGGTCAGCCCCGACTCCACGACTTCACCGTCCTTCATGACGAGCAGGCGATGGGCCAAGAGCCGCGCGACCGCCAGGTCGTGCGTGACGACGATCGCCGAGAGGTGAAGGTCGGCGACCAGGCTCCGGAGGAGGTCGAGCAGCCTCGCCTGTACCGATGCGTCGAGACCCCCCGTCGGCTCATCCATGAAGACGAGGCGCGGCCGGGTGACCAGGCACCGCGCGATCTGGAGGCGCTGCTGCATGCCGCCGGAGAACTCGACCGGCAGGTCATCGACGCGATCCTGCGGGATCTCCACCTGCTCGAGCCAGTCGAGCGCCTGCCCGCGAATCTGCCCATAGTGCCGCGCGCCCACCCCCATGAGTCTTTCCCCCACATTGCCGCCCGCGCTGACTCCCATTCGGAGCCCGTCCCGCGGGTTCTGGTGGACCAGGGCCCAATCCGTGCGCGCGAGCCGGCGGCGCGCCGCCTCGGGCACCTGGAGGAGATCGACCACAGAGCCGTCACGCTGGCTGAACGAGACGCTCCCGGAATTCGGCTCGAGCCGGCCGCTGAGGCAATGCAGCAGCGTGGTCTTGCCGGAGCCCGATTCCCCGACCACGCCCAGCACCTCACCCGGCCAGAGATCGAAGCCGATGTCGAGACAGCCGACCCGCTGGCCATAGCGCTTCGTCAGCCCCCGAACCGACAGCAGGGGACGGGGGATCACCGCTGGTCCTCCCGACGGCGCTCGCAGTAGTCCGTGTCCGAGCAGACGAGCAGTCGCCCGCCCTTGTCATCCACGATCACCTCGTCGAGGAAGCTGTCGCGCGAGCCGCAGACACCGCAGGGCTGGTCCCACTTCTCGATCGTGAAGGGGTGATCCTCGAAGTCCAGACTCTTGACCGGTGTCCACGGCGGCACGGCATAGATGCGCTTCTCGCGCCCGGCTCCGAACAGCAAGAGGGCGGGACTCCGGTCGAGCTTGGGATTGTCGAACTTGGGGATCGGCGACGGACGCATGATGTACCGTCCATTCACCCGCACCGGGTAGTCGTAGGCCGTGGCCACCCGGCCGTGCTGGGTGATGTCCTCGTAGAGCCGCACGTGCATGACGCCGTACTCCTCGAGGGCGTGCATCTTGCGCGTCTCGGCCTCCCGTGGCTCCAGCCATCGCAGCGGCTCGGGAATGGGCACCTGGAAGACCACGATCTGCCCCGCGCGGAGCGGCGTCTCGGGGATGCGGTGGCGCGTCTGGATGAGCGTGGCGTCTTCGGTTCTCGTGGTCGTCTTCACCCCGGTCATCCGCGCGAAGAATCGTCGTATGCTCACGGCATTGGTCGTATCGTCGGCGCCCTGGTCGATGACCTTCAGCACGTCGTCCGGTCCGATCACACCGGCAGTCACCTGCACGCCGCCCGTTCCCCACCCGTACGACAGCGGCATCTCGCGGCTCCCGAACGGCACCTGGTAGCCGGGAATCGCCACCGCCTTGAGGATGGACCGGCGGATCATCCGCTTCGTCTGCTCGTCGAGATAGGCGAAGTTGTAGGCGCTCATTCGTGGGGTGCGGCGTCGGCCTGCGCGCGCAAGGTGCGCACGAGCACGAGCTCGGACTGGAAGTCCACGTAGTGCGGAAGCTTGAGATGCTGGACGAAGCCCGAGGCCTCGACGTTGTCGCTGTGGTACAAGACGAACTCCTCGTCCTGGGCGGGCGAGCCGGGCTCTTCCCCGAGCTCCCGACAGCGCAAGGCACGGTCCACGAGGGCCATCACCATGGCCTTCCGCTCGGCCTCGCCGAAGGCGAGGCCGTAGCCGCGCGTGAACTGCGCGGGCACCGTGGCGGAGCCGCGGAACTGATTGACCATCTCGCACTCCGTCACGGTGATCGCGCCTATGGCGATCGGAAACCCCAGCTCCGCGGGGACCATCTCCACGTCGACCTCGCCCAGCCTGATCTCTCCCGCGAAGGGATGGTTGCGCCCATAGCCGCGCTGGGTCGAGTAGCCAAGGGAGAGGAGGAAGCCCTCGTCCCCCCGCGCGAGGTTCTGCAAGCGGAGTGCTCGCGACGCGGGAAAGCGCAGGGGTTCGCGCGTCAGGTCGTCGACCGGCGCGGTACCGGGGTCCGGTTCTTCGACCTGGATGAGCCCCTCCCGATCGAGGAGATCCACCACCCGCGGCATTGACGCCACCGGCCCGTCCATTTGCGGCGCCCCCTCGGCAACCGGAGCGGCGGGAGCACCGCCGGACTCGGCGAGATCGAAGTCGAGCAACCGGTGGGTATAGTCGAAGGTGGGACCGAGGATTTGCCCGCCCGGCACGTCCTTGAAGGTCGCGGAGATCCTGCGCCGTATCGTCATCGACGCCGTGTCCAGGGGTTCGGTGGTGCCGAAGCGCGGCAATGTCGTCCGGTAGGCCCGCAGAAGGAAGATGGCCTCGAAGAGATCGCCGCGAGCCTGCTTGATGGCGAGAGAGGCGAGCTCCCTGTCGTGGAGCGAGCCTTCGCACATGACCCGGTCTACGGCCAGGGCGAGCTGTCCGTCGATCTGAGCGAGACTGATCTCGGGCGTCTCCGGATCGCCGCGTCGCGCCTCGGCCAGCAAGCTGTGCGCGTTCCCGATCGCCTGTTCCCCGCCCTTGACCGCCACGTACATGGCTCAGCCTTCCACGAGCGTCGTGCGCGGCAAGGCGACCAGACGACGTCCCGCCGTCAACAGGACATCCACCCCGCGCGGAAACGACGCATGGTTGTCCCGCAGCCCGCGCCAAAACCTGTTCGGCAAATCGCGGGCTTCGAGAAGATTCTCGCCCGCGATGCCAGGTCCCGTGAGGCGGCGACCCCGCCCGGCCTCGAGAGACGCCAGCTGGAGCACCAACGTGGCGGACCGGTCCGGGCTTTCGTCGGTGCCTCGATCGAAGCGCGAGAGCTCTGGCATGGCTTCCGGCTTCGCGATCAGCGCAAACCTGGCCATGCCTGGGGCATCCACCAATGGGCAGCCGCAATGGAAGCGGAGGAACTCGCGTATCTCGACGGTCCCGGCGCCATCGTCGAGCCAGAGCGGCGTGTCGAAATCAGCGAGGGTCAGACACACGGCTACCGCCGCCAGGTGCAGCGGATACGGCGCGACCTCCGGTCCCGGCACGTTGACCACCCTCCCCGGATGTGCCATGGCATCGAGTACCGCGCGGAACACGCGCTGGCTGTCGAGGACGGGGTCTGCGAGGCCGGCCAGCACGTCAATCGTCTCCGCGCACAAGGGTGAAGAACTCGACACGGGTGGGCGCCGAACGGGCGGCGGCGGCTTGGCGCTGGCCTCGCTGCGCCGCTTCCAGGGGCCCCACCACCCGGCTTTCGAGAGCCGCTCCAAGGCTCCCGTCCTGAAGGAGCGCATCGAACACGGCGGCCAGCTCGGCGTGACGGAGGCTGCGGCCGGCGACATACGCGTGGCCCATCGCGCCGGACTCGGCCTCCACGGTGCAGCGCGTGACGGTCATCTCTCCGAGGTTGAAGCGCGGACCGGAGCCACCGGCTCGGCCCCGAAGCATCGCGATCCCCAGCTCGGGGGCCCGAACCATCCGGTAGGCAGGACGGGTCGGCAGCGCCATCCAGGCCGCTTCGAGCTCTGCCGGGGCCGCCCGCGCGAGCACGGACATCCACCGCCGCCTCGCGTCGGTGTCGAAAGCACCAGGCATGGCCGCCTAGTGGAAGATCTCGAGGACCTGCCGCACCCGCGTCTGGGCGCCGCAGACCTCGCAACGGCAGGTGATCTCGAACACGGCCGGCACGCTGGCCACCCGCTCCTCACGGATCGGTGTCATCCGCCCTCCACACCGGGCGCACTCCGGGATGACGCCCGCGGAGAAGAGCCGTCCGAGCGCCGCGCCGAACCGGCCCACTGCGCTACTTCTGGGCCGCCAGCTTCTTGGCGGCATCGTTGAGATCGCGGATGACCTGGTACTTGCCGTCATCAGCCGCCACGAAGCCGGAGAGCCACGCCCCGATCTCCTTGAAGGCCTCGGGGTTCTTGGCCTTCATGCTGATCAGCGACTCCTGGATGGCCGACT
>Ga0335084_10004307_pt1 | contig 14004 bp, 19 predicted proteins | sample Lox_Sample_44_FD_206721 | JGI IMG/M metagenome (GOLD analysis project Ga0335084, IMG submission 206721) | Soil microbial communities from Loxahatchee National Wildlife Refuge, Florida, United States - Lox_Sample_4.4 | ecosystem: Environmental > Terrestrial > Soil > Wetlands | place: USA...
AACTACATTATAAATGATGATTACACTATTGATGTAGAAGGTAATGTTTATTTATATGGTAAAGGTTTAGATAAGTTTCCTGAGTATATAAAGTTTGGTAGAGTAGGTGGTAGTTTTGATTGTAGTAATAATCAGTTAGTAAGTTTAGAAGGGTGTCCTGTTTCAGTAGGTGGTAGTTTTGATTGTAGTAATAATCAGTTAGTAAGTTTAGAAGGGTGTCCTGTTTCAGTAGGTGGTAGGTTTGATTGTAGAAATAATCAGTTAGTAAGTTTAGAAGGGTGTCCTGTTTCAGTAAGTGGTAGTTTTTCTTGTAGTAATAATCATTTAGTAAGTTTAGAAGGGTGCCCAAAAAAAGTAAGTGATAGTTTTTATTGTAGTGATAATAAAAAGCGATTTAGTAAAGAAGAAGTGAAGAGAGTGTGTAAAGTAAATTTTTATGATATTTGTGTTTAAAAATTTGAAATAAAATGAAATATACAAACAGTTTATGGAATAAAAGTTATTTAAATTATGATATTATATTGCCAAGAAATAGAAAATTAAAAAAATTTTTGCGACCTTTTCTTATTCCAATTTTTATTTTTTATATAATATTATGTAGTTCAATGTGTACAGCATCTATTCCTTATGATGGTTATAGAAGTTTGAAATTTTTATATTATAAAAAATTTAGATAATGAAAAAGATACTTAAAGATTTAGATGATGCTTTAAAGTTTTTGATAATTACTAATATGAATAATTTAAATTATATAAAAAGTGTTAATGAAGAAAGTTTTACAACTGAACAACATCATTCAGTAGGGATGAATTTGCGTAATGATTGGGGTTTATGGACAAATGAATCTGAATTAAGTATATGGTTTCATAATAAAGGAATATATCATGCAGATGACATGTCTAGTATTATATTAACATCATTTCATAGAACTGTAAATAATAAAGATATTGATTTAGATAATCAGATTAAATATTATATTGATTATTGGGAAAAAAATGATCCAAAAGTAAATACCGGATTTTATAACTTAAATAAAGATGAATAATTCATTTAAAAAATATGAAAATTCTTTATCTTCTTTAAGAATTGGTAAAATAATTTTTATTGAAAAATGGTTAAGTGAAATGGAAATAGAAAATTATTCAATAAATAGTGATTTAAGTATTGATGTAAATGATTCAGTGTTTTTAGATAATAAAAATTTAACAGAATTACCTGATTATATAAAATTTAATAAAATACAAGTATTTTTTAGTTGTGAGAATAATAATTTAATATCATTAAAAGGATTTCCTGAATATATTTCAGATTGTCTATATTGTTGTAATAATAAAATTAAATTTGATGCAAAAGATATAAGAAAAATATGTAAAGTAAATTATCAAATATTTTCATAAAATTAATTAATAATGAATAAAAATAAAAGGAAAATTATAAATAATGATTCTATTGATTTATCTACTAAACAATTAATAGATAATTTAAATTCTCAATTAAAGAAAAAAGGAAATCACACATTTACGTCTACACATGAAATAGCAGGAGTTATAACAGAAGAATATCATGAAATGCTTCATGAATTAATAAACAATAATATGGAAAATTATAAACAAGAATTGTTAGATATTGCAGTAGCTTGTTTATTTGGTGTTGCTTGCATTAATCAAAATACATTAGATTTTTAAACATAAAAATACAAAAAATGAAAAGTAGTAGTTGTTCAATTAAATTATTAGAAAAAGCATATATTGGTATAAGAGTCAGAATGACAAGTGATAAATCAACACTTCCTTTTGATAATAAACCAATGAAAGATGTTACTATTATTGATTATAATATACAAGGATTTAAATTAACACATCCTTCTTTACCTAAAACAGTTTGGGTTGATTTTAAACAATTGCCATTAACTAATTTAACTATAATAAATGGTGTTATTAAAGATGAAATTACGTTTGTTGAAAATATTATAGTTCATCAAATGGAATTAATTAAAACTGATATGTTAGATTATATTGAGCTTTTAGATATAAAAGAAAAAGAAAAACAAAAAACATTTATAACTTTAAGTGATGTAAAACCAGGCGATTTAGTAATGAGTTCACTTTGTGAAAATGGAGAACCTATGATTTATTTAGGAACTTGGTATACAAAAAATATTAATATAGAACGTCGTTATGGTTATAACAATGAAGCTAAAAAATATCATCTTTCTAAATTATCACCACAGCGAGCTTTCTTTTTAATTAAATCAAGTAATGGTGATTTATCTTTTAATGAAACTGAACAAATAAAAAATATAACAAATTTTAATGGATATTATTATAAAAATAAAAGTGAATATGAATATAGAGATAATCTTACTGAATTTAATATGGCCAAGAAAAAATATTTTGAGTTAATAGAAGAATGTAAACAATTAAAAACAACACGTTATAAAATTGTTAATTATGCTGTCACATCAAAACCTATTTTAAATTTAGTAGATAAAAATCAAAATTTTAAAGAATTCAGTAATTTATCATATAATAAAGATTTAATATTTTATAATGTTAACGTAGGAGGATGGAGTGAATTAAATATAGTAAACAATAAAAGAAAACATTTATATGAAAATAGAGAATATAATTATATTATTTCTAATTCTGTTTATAGTAATAATGATGTTAAATATTTAAGCGAAACAAAAGATAATATAAATGAATTATCTAAAATTTTTATTGAAGAAATGTATGGTATAAAATTAGAAAAAGAACTTAAATAATTATGTCTAAATTTTATAAATGTTCACATTGTAAAGAAAAAGCTGTTTATTGGTATGCTCCGGCAACTAATAAAAAATGTAATAGATATTATTGTGAAGAACATGTTCCAAGAGGTTGTACATGTAATCATAGATATGTAAAAGAAGACGCTTACACACCTTCTTTAAATAATCCAGATTATCCTACATCTGAAGATATTCCCTTTAAATGGATAAAGGAAAATGAAATTTGGTGTCATTTAGATAATAAAGGAAGAGAATATCCTTGTTGTGAATATTGGTATGAAGAAGAAGGATTTGAAAAAGAAAAATTTCTAGAAAAAATTTATAATATTTATAAATCTGATGAATTTATACAAATTTATATTTTTAAAATTATAATTATAGGAATTTATAAAGTTGTTTTTAATAAATACACAAATAAAAGTTTTTATATAAGAATAAATAAGTGGTATGGTATAAATTGTTGTAAAGAACTTAAATTTTCAGAAAGAATAGGTAAAAGCAAATATTTAAAAATAGGATCTTTTTATTTTTCATTGATTAAACCTAAATAAATAAATTAAAACATATGAAATTAGTTAAAGAATCTATTAAAGAAAATAAAATAATTAGATCTGCTGGTCTTATAATAATACAAGACAATAAAATACTTTTAGGACATCCTACAGGAAATAAATGGTATGCTTCCTATTCTATACCAAAAGGAAAAATAGAATTAACAGAAACACCATTAGAAGCTGCTATAAGAGAAACAAAAGAAGAAGTAGGTTTAAATATTTCAGTTTTTGATATAGATGTAGAAAATATTGATATAATAGATTTTAAAGATAAAAATGGAAATATTTATAAACAAATTTATTGTTATGTTGCTAAACCTAAAGATATTATAATTATAGATAAAAATTTGTTACAAAAAGAAGAAATAGATTGGGCAGATTTTCTTTCTAAAAAAGAAGCAGAAAAAAGAATTAATCCAAAATTAAAAGATATACTTAAATATTTAGAATAATGTTTAGTAAAATTTACATTTTTAAATTAATCATAATACTTTTTATCATTTTTTTAAATTCATGTATAACTTATAAATTTTCATATAAAAATAAACTTGTAAATGATTTTAGTGTAGGTTTATCTAATTATAATTATACAACTTACAAATCTCCTGATATAGGACCATCTGTTTCTTTTTCAACATATAATTTTTATTTAGATATGTCTAATAATTTAGTTTTTGGTAAAGGAACTGAATATTCTATGATGACATATGATAATAAAATATTACAAAAAGTTAATGTAGGATGTACAAACATAGGTTACAATATTAAATTAAGTGATACAAGAATATTAGCACCAACTATAGGATATGCTTGGTGTATAAAAATTTATAGTGATAATAATTATCCAAATAGTTATTATAGAATGATTTCAGGAACTAATATAAATTTAGGATTAAATTTTAAATTATATCTTAATAATAAAATAGGTCTAATGTTAGGGATAGGAACTTATGAACGAATAAAATTAAATTTTGTCATTAAATATTAGATAAAATATTTTTTAATATAAAATATTTTGTTTATATTTACTTCATTAAATAAACAATAAATTAATATAAACAATAAAAAATAACTAAAATGAGCGGAAAAAATACAAAATTACATCAAAAAACAAAAGTTAAAAATTGTAAAGGAGTTATTAATGATAATAAATTCAATAAAATTGATCACGCTTCATTGGATCAAAATTCTTGGGTTTATTGGTGCCCAAATAATCATTATGGATGGCAACAACAAAAGTGTGATTGTAAACAATAAAAAACAAAAAATCATGAAAAAATACATTTGGTACATAGCAAAACAAAATCTTCCTGGTGGTGTAATTAAAGGAGATAGAATTTATTTTGATGGTCAATCTTATAAATTCGAAAAAGGAACTTTTTGTGCATATAATTGTGCAAATGAACCTTCTTTTTTTGAAAGAGAAGAAGAAAAACTTTTTGAAATAAATGAAAGAATTATTTATAATAATATAAAAGGTCATATTTTTAGAGATTTAAAAAATGGTCAACTTGTTGAATTAATATCTTATGTAAATTTTGATATAAAACAGAAAAGTTGGATTATCAGAATACTTGATTTACAAGGTAGACAATTTGAAATACCTGAAAAATATTTTTCAAAAAGTATTAGTTATTTCTTTATTAATTCAGAAGGTGATATACATGAAACATTTGAAGGAAATAATAAAAAGAGAGATTATTGGACTAAAATATCCTGTAATCGTTTTACAACTAGAAGTGAAGCTGAAAAATGCAAACAAAATATAATAAATTAGCATATTATTTAAACTAAAACTTTTGGCCATAAAGTTCATATAAATTAAAAAATTATATAACTTTATGGCCAAAAAAAATTCTAATGTTAGTAGTAATCTTCAAGAAACATCATTTAATGAATTAAATGATATATTAAATAAAATTTCACCTAACGGAGATATTCTAGAAGATAGTATTTATGCTAGAATAGATGAATGGATACCTACTGGATCTTATATTTTAAATGCAGCAATGAGTGGATCATTATTTGGTGGTATGCCAAATAGACGTTCACTTGGATTAGGTGGTGAATCAGGTGCAGGTAAAACATATGTAGCAATGTCATTGTGTAGAAATGCCCAAGCTATGGGATATAGTATTGTTTATTTTGATTCTGAAGGTGCTATAGATGTTGATTTCGTTAAACGTTTAGGAGTTGATCCTAAAAAATTTCGTATAGAAAATATTAATACAATTGAAGAATTTGCTACAATTACAGCTAAATTAAATGAATCTATTAAATCTATTAGAATAGCAGGAAAAATTCCACCTAAAATTATGGTTGTTTTAGACTCTTTAGGTAATTTATCATCTACTAAAGAAAAAGAAGATACAACTGAAGGAAGTGGGAAACGTGACATGACTAAGCAACAAGCAGTTAGACGTACATTTAGAGTTGTTGGAAATGATTTTGCTATGAATGCTATACCACTAATAGTCTGTGCACACACTTATACTATGATAGGTAGTTATATACCTGGACAAGAAGTATCAGGTGGGGGAGGTCTAAAATATAATGTGTCTATTTTATTTATGCTTACTAAATCTAAATTGAATGATAAAGATTCAGAAGATCATGTAAAAAATCAAAATATAGAAGGTTCTAAAGTAGGTATTGTAGTTACATGTAATCCTATTAAACAACGTTTTGCTAGACCTATTAAAGTTCAAATTCATATACCTTTTTATAAAAGACCTAATCCTTATGTTGGTTTAGAAAAATTTATATCATGGAAAACTTGTGGAATTATTAGAGGTAAAGCATTAACAGAAAAAGAATATACAAAATTAAAACCAAATGAACAAAATACATGTTTTGAATATGAAATAGATGTTGATGATAAAAAAACTAATAAATCAAATAAAGTTAAGATGTATGCATTTCCTAAAGATACATCTAGAACTTTAGTATGTAAACATTTAGGAGGTGAAATTTCATTATCAGAATTATATACGGATAAAGTTTTTACACAAGAAGTTCTTAATCAATTAGACAATAATATTATTAAACCTACTTTTTGTTTACCTAATATTGAATCGCTAGATGATTTAGCAGAAGTAACAAGTGAATTAATAGATGGTACAGAAATGAATGATGTTGATGTTTTAGATGTAACAGGTGATATTTTAAATGAAATGAACGAAGATTAAAATATTTTAATCATATATTTAAATAAAGGATGCTAGATATAAAACTATAGTATCCTTTTTTTATATAAAATAAAAAAGTATTTTTTAACATGAACAATATAAATTATGAAAATGTACAAATAAAAAATCTTATAGGTATAGTAGAATTTCCTACAATAGAAGATCTTTTATTTGAAATTGTTAATTTTTTAGCTAATGAAAATAGAATGGATGGTGTATTTAATATTAAAGAAGCATCTTTAAAAACAAGAGTAAGAATTAGTTCAGATTTTTTTAATGATATTCAAGAATTAGAAAATAAAGGTTATATAGAAAAGTTAAAATATACACAATATCAGATAATTAAACATTTATGGGAATGACAAATACAAGTAATAGTTATACAGAACAAATATTTTATCATTATATTCTAGATAATCAAATTTATTTAGATAAAACAAAATCAGAGTTTTTTTCTAATCAAGGTTTAAGAGATTTATTTGATGTAGCTAAAGAACATTCTTTAAAATACAAAGAAGCTCCTAGTAAAGATCAACTTTTTGAAATATTAAAAATAAAAGGTTTATCAGAAAAATATAATGAAGATATACTTGCCGCTTTATATAATTCTAAAAGTCTTTTATCACAATATGATGAAAGTTGGTTAACAGATAATGTAGGAGCTTGGATTCAACTTCGTAATCTTGACCATGTTATGCGTAAAAGTATAGGATATATGAAAACTACTACAGTTAATGCTGAAAATGCCTCTAGTGTTGTAGAAAAAGTAAGAAATATGTTAACTACAGAAACTGCTTTAGATTTTTCATTTAAAATGGGTTCTGATTTTTTTGATGCAGCCTCTCACTTACAAACAAGATTAGCAAGAAAAAGTTCAGGATATGATTATATTGATTTATGTTCAGGAGGGGGTTATGCAAGTGGTTCACTTATTGCATTCTTGGGTGGAGCAAAAAGTGGGAAATGCTGCACAGGTAATACTATGATAACTGTTCGTAATAAAACTACAGGAGAAATAAAAAAAATAAAATATATTAAGTTTTATAATTATTTAAATGATAATAAGCATTTGTCAGTAAATTGGCAAATGCTAAATTATAATATAACAAGAGAAGAAGCTATTGATAAAGTAAATATTTTAAATCATGTTAACATATATAGTATTAAATGGCAAATGTATAGATATGATTTATCTTTAGATGAAGCAACTGAAAAAATTAAAAAATTAAAAGAAATTAATATTTACTCAGTTGAATGGCAAATGAATAAATATAATATATCTAAAGAAGAAGCAATAGAAAAAATACAAAAAATTTTAGATGGAATAGCTGAAACTACTGCAAATACTATAAATAAAATGAGTTTGTTTGATAGAAAAGCGTTATGTTGTAAAAATAAAGAATTTTGGATAAAAAAAGGATTTTCTGAAGAAGATTCTATAAAATTAGCTAAAGATCAAATAAGTAATATGCAAAATGCATATTTTATAAACAGAAAGAAAAATCCTGAAAAATATATTGGTAAAGATAATACTAGTATTGAATATTATTTAAAAAAAGGATTTTCTGAAGATGAAGCTAAAGAAAAATTAAAAGAAAGACAGACTACATTTAGTTTAGAAAAATGTATTAAAAAATATGGTGAAGTAGAAGGTAAAAGAATTTTTGAAGAAAGACAGATAAAATGGCAAAATACTTTAAAAAATAAATCACAAGAAGAAACAGATGAAATAAACAAAAAGAAAGCTATCACACTAGAATCAATGATTACTAAATGGGGCGAAGAATTAGGTAAAGAAAAATATAAATTATGGAAATTGTCTATAACAAATAGAAATAATTATATTTATAATGGTTATTCACCAATTTCACAAGAATTATTTTTCAAAATATTGGAATTTATTAATGATAAAGAAAATGTTAGATTTGCTGAACATCAAGGAGAAGTTTGGGCAATGGATGAAAATAATAATTATAAAATATATTACTATGATTTTTGTTATAGAAATAAAATTATAGAATATAATGGTGATTTGAATCACGCTAATCCGGAAATGTTTAATGAAGATGATCATCCTAATTTTTATAATAAAGAACGAACATCAAAAGAAATTTGGGACTATGATGAAAGAAAAATAAATTTAGTAAAAGATAAAGGTTATGATGTTTTTGTTAATATGGGATAAGTATTATGTTAAAAATAAAGAAGAAGTTTTAAAACAATGTTTAACTTTTTTAAATTTATAAAAATGAGCGTAAAAAAATTTATCGATACTATCGATGTAGATAATTGGGAAATAGAAACAGATGAAGGATGGGTTTCTATTAATAAAATTGGAAAAACTATTCCTTATAGAAGTTGGTTTTTAAAATTAGAAAATGGTTTAAAATTAAGAGCAGCTGATAAACATATTGTTATAATCTATGATAAATTAGAAAATAAATATGTTGAAAAATATATGGATGAATTAACTATTTATGATTACGTTGTCACAAAAATAGGAATATCAAAAGTAAAAAGAATATTTCCACAAAATGAAGTTGATCACATGTATGATATAGAAATAGATAGCGATTCTCACCACTATTATACTAATGATATTTTATCTCATAATACTATGTGGCTATGTAATTTAGCTGCTCAATCAGTTAAACAAGGAAATAATACAGCTTATATAACATTAGAATTACAAGAAGAACTTGTCAATAAAAGAATAGGATCTAATTTATTAAATGTACCAGTAGATGAATATGATGAATTAACAAAAAATCAACCTTTATTACGAGAAAAATTAAATAAATTAAAGCAAAATTCTTTAATTCCATTAGGTAATTTACATATTAAAGAATTCCCTGCTTCAACTGCTTCATCAAATGATATATGTAATTATCTTAAAAAAACAGAAGAAATATTAGGAATTAAATTTAATAATGTTTTTATTGATTATTTAAATATTATGAAGAATTGGAGAAACCCAAATACTGAAAATACATATATGAAAATAAAACAAATAGCAGAAGATGTTAGAGCAATGGGGCAAGAAAATAATTGGAGTGTAATTTCATTAACACAAACTAATAGAGCAGGTTTAAATAATACAGATTTAGGTTTAGAAAATACTTCTGAATCTATAGGTTTAATTCAAACTGTAGATTTATTGTTTGCTATTATTACTGATCCAGTAATGAAATCACGCGGTGAATATTATTTAAAATGTTTAGCTAATAGAAATGCCGGTTTTGAAAACACAAAAAAAAGATATACAATGGATTGGAAATATGGGAGAATTGAAGAAGATAAAGATTCACCTATTCAAGATTTGGATTTTCAGGTTAATAGTATAATGGCCAATCAAAGTATTCCAAGAGGTCAAAAATCTACTCAGAGTATGTTAGATGCTGCAATAAATGCTAAAACACTTAATAATGAATCTATAACTATGGTAAATCCTGATATTACAGGTTTAAATCTTTTTTAAAACTTATGTTAATTTTCTTTATATAAAATATAAAAATAAATAATAATGAAAGACGATAAAATTATTAACAACTCATATAATTCAGGAAGTATTGAATATAATAATTTTGTTGGTTCTATAAAAGTAGATCATACAGTTTATGATCTTTACGAAGATCAATTAAGTGATGATCTTGTTGAATATAGAACAATGAAAATGTTAGAAGAAGAATTGTATTCACATTTTGAAAAATCACAATATTTTAATAAATATAAAAAAATCAAACGTATAGATAAAAATGATTTAATACCTGTTTATTATTATTTTAAAGAAAAATTATTAGCATCTAAAAAATTTAGTAGTATGCAAATATTTATAGGTATTGCGGAATTTTTTCAAATAAACTATGATTATTTATACCAAGAAGTTGGAGTGCTTGATAAAGAGGGTTTATTAAAAGAAATTTCTGATAAATTTGGTTTAAAAGATAGAATAAAAACAAAAAAATTATTTTAAATTAAAATAAAAATATTTATATTTACAAAATAAATTTAATGATATGAAAGCTAAATTTGTAAAAGATATATTAAATGTAATTAAAGATTTCTATATTAGAAATATTATAAAAGAAGTAGAATCTATCTTTAAAACAAAAATGAATGGCCCAGCAGTTAAATTTATCAATGACAGTGATGATTATATTATTGATAGATCTGCGCTTAAAACATACTATAATTTAAATGAGTTAATTAAAGTAATAAAAGCAGTTAACAGAAATGAAAAAAATATAATCTGGGAAGTTTATCCAGGTGATTATTTAACTGCTGCTTCAATAAAATTTAAATCAGTTAATCAAAAAGAATTTGAACAATACGCACAAGAATTTTATAATAAAAAGTTAGGAAAGGACCCACATTTTAAAAATGATTAAGCTGTAACATTTAAAAAAAATCAAAGACTCTAAAATTAAAACTTTTGAGTCTTTTTGTTATATAAAGTTTAATAAAAATAAAGCATTCTTTAATATGAATTCTGTAAATTTAGAAGAATTTAAAGTTTCAACTCAATATATTAATTTTAAAAATTTATTCCTAATTTCTGATCTCCATTTCGGCATAAGAAATAATTCTCTTGAATGGTTACAAAATCAATTAAATTTTTTTAGTCAATTTTATATACCATATTTAAAAGAAAATAAAGAAGATGGAGACATGTTGTTTATATTAGGCGATACTTTCGATAGTCGTCAGCTTTTAGATATAACTGTTTTAAATAATGTTATTGATTTAATAATTGAAATATCACAAATTATCGAAATACATATACTTGTTGGAAATCATGATATTTCAAAACGTTCTGAAACAGATATTAACTCAATTAAACCTTTTCGTTTTATACCTAATGTATATGTTTATGAAAAACCTACCATTATAACAAATAACAGTAAAACTATTCTTTTACTTCCATGGATAGGTGATAAAATAAAAGAAGAAAATTATGCTAAAGCTAATAAAACAGATTACATATTTGCACATACAGATATAACAGGTTTTAAATATGATAATTTTAAAGAAATAAAAAAAGGTACTGATTTTATAAAAATAAAACACATTAAAAGATTATTTTCAGGACATATACATAAAAGACAAGAATTTCAAAAATTTATTTATATAGGATCTCCATATCACACAAAAAGGTCTGATATAGGAAATCAAAAAGGTGTATATAAATTTGATCCAGAAAAAGATGAAGTATTCTTTACAAAAAACACAATATCTTCTGTTTTTCAAAAAATAAAACTTGAAGATATTTTAGAATATAAATTAAAAGATACTTATAAAATATTTGAAAATAATTATACAGATATAATAGTAAGCGATAAATTTATACATCTATTTAATTTAACTAAATTTATCGAAATACTAAAAGGATGCAAATATAAAAAAATAGAAACAGTCACAGAAAAAAAGAAATTAGATGAATCTTTAAATGAATTGAGTAATGCAATTGATATAAAAGATATTTTAACATTATTAGAATTAAGTATTAATGATTTAGGACATACTGCTGAAATATTAATAAAACTTAAACTACTCAATAAAAAATATTATGATGCTGCTTCAAAAAATGATATAGAATAAATTTTTGTTTAACATTTAAAATATAATAAAATGAATAACACTTTAAAACAAGAGTATGTTGCTTTATTTAATTATAATGGTTTACCTTTAGGTAGAATGTTATCTGTTAATAAATCTACATATAGAAACAATCATCCCGAAAATTTAGTAGTATTTAATGCTAATGTATTAACAGAAAAATCTGGTAAAGTTTATTACGGCGACATTGATTGTACATTGGATGAAAAAAGACTACAAGAAACTGCAAATACACTTAATGAAGATTTATATGTGTTATTTGAAAGTGATGCTAGATTTGAAAATGAAAATAAACCAACTAATGAATTATTAAGTAAAGCAGTTAAAATTATTAAAGTAAACAAACAATGAAAACAATTTATTTAGCAGGACCAGATGTATTTAGAGAAAATGCATTAGAACATTTTAAGACAATTAAATCTTTATGTACAAAACACGGATTTGAAGGATTATCACCTTTTGATAATGAGAATTTTGATGGTGAATTATTTTCTAAAGAACATTCAAAAAATATATTTTTATCAAATGTTCAATTAATTAAAAAATGTGATATAGTTATTGCTAATTTAATACCATTTAGAGGTGCGTGTGTTGACGATGGCACATCGTGGGAAATAGCTTATGCTTATTCATTAAATAAAATTATTTATGGTTACACATCAAATTGTAGTCTTAAATTAGAAGAAATTACTAAAATGTATTTTAATTTAAAAGATCAACCTGAATTTCCTAATGTAGAAAAATTTGGTAATAATTGTGTTAATTTAATGTTGCAAGAATCTATTGAATCAAGAAATGGTAAAATATTAGCATCTTTTGAAGATTGTTTGATTGAATTAAAAGAAAAATATTATGGTATTAATAAAAAATATATAGATTTTTCCCAACATAATGTCTCAGAAAATTCTTATTTTATTAAATTTCCTTGGGAAAGAACTAATAATAAAAAAGAAAAAGAAAATTTAATATGCCCTTGCTGTAAAAGTGATGATATTAAAGATATAAGTACTTATGATTCAAACGGAATTATTGGGCCAGGTTGCAAAACGTACAAACTTTCTGATGTAAGAAGTTGTAATAAATGTGGAGTTATTTTTAGACCAATTAAAAAATAAATAATAAAACTTTTAAATATTAATATTATATAAACTATAAACATATGTTTATAGTTTATGAATGCTAAAATTAATAATAAAAAATGTAAAGAATATTGGATAAATAAAGGGTATTCTGAAAGTGAATCAATTGATAAATCAAATGAAGAAAAATTATTTGCTATACAAAAAAGAAATTTAAACAAAGAATTAAAAAAAATGTAAAATAATTGAAGATTTATTAGCCGAGGGTAAAAGTATTGAAGAAGCAGAAATAATAGCTACAAATAAATTAAAAACATATACAATATTGTGTAAAGAATATTGGATAAATAAAGGATTTACTGAAGATGAAGCTATTATAAAAGTTAGGGATGTACAAATAAAAAATAGTAATAAAAATTCTGTTAAATTAGAAAATGAGTTGCAATTTTATATAGATCAAGTAATATCTGAAGGATTTAGTGGAAATTATGCAATTAGGTTAGCAAGAGAACGCAGAAAAAAAGAAATAAAAAGATTGTCTCCTACATGTATTGAACTATGGGTTAATAAAGGTATGACTGAAGATGAGGCAATATATTATATAAAGTCTAAGAGACCAAATAACATAGAGTATTGGTTATTGAAGGAATTTAATGAAGATGAGGCAAAAATAAAAGTTAGTGAATTTCAATCTAATGCATCAAAATGTGTTAAAAAAATTTGTAGTGATACAAATATACAATATTTTATTGATAGAGGATTTTCACCAGAAGAAGCTAAAGAAAAATTAAAAGAAA